>Ga0315336_1004249_pt1 | contig 17327 bp, 13 predicted proteins | sample ASW5metaG_FD_204512 | JGI IMG/M metagenome (GOLD analysis project Ga0315336, IMG submission 204512) | Ammonia-oxidizing marine archaeal communities from Monterey Bay, California, United States - ASW #5 | ecosystem: Environmental > Aquatic > Marine > Intertidal zone | place: USA: California... | reverse complement strand
CGATAGTGTTTCTCAGCTCCCGAACGTTGCCTGGCCAGTTGTAATCCTCGAGCTGCTTCATGAGAGCTGGGGTTATACCGGTGACGCTCTTCTTGAACTCGCGATTGAACAAGTTGATGAAGTGCTGCACGAGTAGGGGGATGTCACCAGACCGGTCGCGCAGAGGGGGTAAGAAGATGGGGATGACCTTGAGACGGAAGTACAAGTCCTCCCGAAAGTCTCCTTTTTCGACAAGCTCCTTGAGGTTCCTGTTGGTCGCGGCAATCACTCTTACATCCACCGTCATGTCCTTTTGACCACCCACCCGGCGGAAAGACTTGTCTTCGAGGAACCGCAACAACTTGGACTGTAGATAGACCGACATGTCGCCAATTTCGTCGAGGAACACAGTTCCTCCATCAGCAAGCTCGAAGAGACCTTTCTTTTGTGCTTTTGCGTCAGTGAAAGATCCCTTTTCATGGCCGAACAGCTCTGACTCGAGCAGAGACTCAGGAAGTGCCGTGCACGTGATGTTGATGTAGGGGTTCGAGGCCCGGGAGCCGCCGTAGTGGATCGCCTTCGCCAGGACGTCCTTGCCCGTACCGCTCTCGCCTTGCAGCAAGACGGTTGCATCCCCCAAGGGCAAAATCCTCTCCACGAGCTTGAAGATGTTTTGCATGGGAGATGACTTGCCGATCACCTTGTCAAAGCCGAAGCGCTGCAGTTGTTCTTGCCGGAGGTGGGAGAGCTCCCTCTTGAGGCGCCCGGTCTCGAGGACCTTCTCTACCCGGTATCCGATGTCTTCGTTGACGAAAGGCTTGGTCACATAGTCGCTTGCGCCGGCCTTCATGGCGGCGACCGCGTTCTCCACACTGGAGTGGGATGTGATCATTACCACTGGCAGGTCGAGCTCCTGTTCCCTGAGTTTTCCGAGGATCTCGAGTCCGTCAATGTCGGGGAGCTTGTAGTCGAGGAGGAGCACGTCAAAATGGCCGTCTTCAAGCGCTTGAAGGGCTGATTTGCCGTCTTCGACAGCCGTAACCTTGTAGCCCTCCTGCTGCAGAAACTCCTTGAGACTCCACCGAATGAGCTTTTCGTCGTCGACTACCAGGATATTTGCTCTCTGCATGGATCCTCTCGCTGGCTGAGCAAACGTTTCGGAAGGAAAACTCATTTCTGGCCCTTTGTGTGGAATTTATCCGCTAACCATGAAAAAATCCCCCATCGTTTCCTGATCTGTGCGGAAGCGGGGAAGGATTCCCCACACCCGGTTGGCCAGTAGCAAACCGATGGCCAAAAAGGTGCGGCTGCTAGTGGCTTCGGCCTGCGGTTTCCTTCTTCCGGGCTCGGCGCCCTCCCGGCTTGGATAGCGAGGTTTCTGTGGCTGCGATCAGGAAGGCGGTCTTCAGCACCGCATCGGGGTTCAGGGAGATCGAGTCGATCCCCTGTTCTACGAGCCAGCCTGCGAATTCCGGGTAATCAGAGGGCGCCTGACCACAGATGCCGATGGGCTTACCGGCTCGTTTGGCCGCTTCAATTGCATGCCCGATCATTTTTCGTACAGCGCCATCACGCTCATCAAAGAGGTGAGCTACATCACGAGAGTCGCGATCGATACCCAGGACAAGCTGGGTCAGGTCATTAGAGCCGATCGAGTAACCGTCAAACACTTCGAGGAACTCATCGGCGAGAGCGACATTTGCCGGGAGCTCACACATGGCGTAAATTTCCAGGCCATCGTCACCTTGGCGCAACCCGTTGGCTGCCATCGCAGTGAGGACATTCTGGGCCTCACGCACGGTCCGACAGAAGGGGATCATGATTTTGACATTCGTCAGCCCCATATCCTGGCGTACCCGGAGAAGGGCAGCGCACTCCAGGGCGAAGCCATCCGCATAGAGCGGGTCGTAATAACGCGAAGCCCCCCTGAATCCCAGCATGGGGTTTTCTTCTTCCGGCTCAAACTCACGTCCGCCGAGCAGGCGAGCGTATTCGTTGGTCTTGAAATCACTTGTCCGTACGACGACCGGCTTTGGATAAAACGCAGCTGCGATACGAGCCACGCCCTCGCTCAGGCGACGGACGAAAAACTCCCGTGGGTCTTCGCTACCGATGCGCTCGCCAATCTGCGTTATGGCACCGACGTCTTTCAGCGCGGGGTACCGACAGAGAGCCATCGGATGGACCCCGATGTGATTCGCGACGACGAATTCAAGGCGAGCCAGACCTACTCCCTGGTTCGGAATGGTTGCAAGCCGAAACGCCTGCTCGGGGTCTCCCACGTTGAGCATCATGGCAGTTCGCGTTTCGGGCGCGCTGGACAGGTCCAGCCGCTCTACCTCGAAAGGCACGCTCCCGGAGTAAACGTTGCCCGTAGGCCCCTCTGCGCACGAGACGGTAACTTCCCGGCCGTCGCACAACACCTTCGTTGCATCACCGCTTCCGACGATGCACGGAAGGCCCAGCTCCCGCGATACTATCGCAGCATGGGCCGTGCGTCCTCCGTGATCCGTCACGATGGCCGCGACGCGCTTCATCACCGGTTCCCAGTCCGGGTCGGTCATCTCGGCGACCAGTACCTCGCCGGGTTTTACTGCGCCAAGCGCATGAACGTCGCGTACGACTCGTACAGGACCCACGCCTACTTTCTCACCCACTGCCTGGCCGGTGGCAAGAGGCTTTTTACGGCCTCCGTGCAAGCGATACACTTCTGTGACGGCTGTTTGGCCCTTCGCCGAGTGTACAGTCTCGGGGCGAGCCTGGAGCACGTAGAGCTCGCCGGTCAAACCGTCTTTCGCCCACTCTATGTCCATGGGTTGGGCATGGCCTGCGAAGCTCGAGTAATGCTCCTCGATCATGGCGGCCCAGCGAGCGAGGAGGATGACGTCGTCGTCGCTAATGGAGAACCGGCGGCGTTCGTCGGCAGTCGTCGGTTCGCTTCGGGTTGTGCGGTTGCCGTCGGCGTAGACGAGGCGAACCTCTTTTGTGCCGAGTCGCCGCCCAACGATCGGGCGATGGCCTTGTCTCAGCGTGCGTTTGAAGACCGTCCATTCGTCCGGTGTCACGACCCCCTGGACTACGAATTCCCCGAGACCGTACGCGCTCGTAACGACAACGACGTCTCGGAAACCCGATTCGGGGTCGAGGGTGAAAATAACGCCTGCACTTCCCTTGTCGGAACGCACCATCGGTTGTACGCCTGCGGAGAGTGACACTGCAAGGTGCTCGAAACCGTGCCGGGTGCGGTAACTGATGGCGCGATCGGTGAAAAGCGAGGCAAAACAGGCGTGCACGGCCCGCAGGAGCTGTTCCCGTCCCCGCACGTTGAGAAAGGTCTCCTGCTGGCCAGCGAAAGAAGCTTCGGGTAAGTCTTCGGCCGTTGCTGATGAGCGGACGGCAAGCTCCGGCTCGCGACCGAGCCGGGAGCAAAGTCGTCCATAGGATTTGAGAACCGCATCCTGAACTTCAGGCGGAAGGGGTGTTTTGAGTATGGCGGTCCTGGCTGCTTCACCGCGGCGCTGGAGCTCATCCACGTTCTCCGTGTCGAGATCCTTTAGCAGCGTCAACAGCTTCTTCTCGAGGCCGCTTTTCGCGAGCAGGCTGCGGTATGCATGGGCCGTGGTTGCGAAGCCGTCCAGTACGCCTACCCCCAGCGGTCGCAGGGAATTGAAAAGCTGCCCGAGAGAGGCGTTCTTTCCTCCGACAAGGGCCACGTCGGTCAGGTTGATTTGCTCAAAGTCCAGAGTGTGAAAATGGGAGGCTTCCATGACGGAGATGCATCGCAACCCTCGTGCCGTTTTTCCGTTCGCTACAGGGACGGAACGACGTTGAGATCGACGGGGATTTTCTCGCTATGCCGCGACAAAACTCGCGCCGCACCCCAGATTTTGAATTAGAGGAGCGGGTCATTTCCCGTGTATCCAGGCGTGCTCAGGCCGCGCGAGGATATCGTCGATGACCTTGTTGACGGCCACCGCCTGCTCCTTCTTACCCTCGGAAGCCGCGTGCTCGGCGATCTCCCGCGCCTGCGGGATGAGCCCTTGATAGAAGCGCTCGGCCACTTCGTACATCCCATGCCAGTGAGCGTAATCCGGTGCCATCATGGAAGCACCATGACGTGCTCGTCTCCCCTCGTGGTGCCAGAGGTAGAACCACGTCCACTCGATCTCCTCATCGAACTGCGTTTTCGTGATGAGACCCTTGTCTCTGAGAGACGCCATGATCTTCTGCCCCGGCTTGGCAAACTTCTCGTTGTAGAGGATGACAAAGTCATCGTATTGCTTGTAAAAGCCGCTGACGTAATCGGAAGTATGGCAGTGGAGACAGACCTGTTTCATCCGATTCCTCTTGGCTTCCCAGGTGTCGCTGATGAGCTCCCTGCGCTTGGCTGGATCGGTTTCCTTGACGACCTTGTGATGGATGTCGGTATCCATGAGAGCGCTCACGGGAGGGCGGTTCGTCCATGAGATCCGCTGCCCGGGATCGTGCGTGATCCGGCCATCATTCCTGGTGTGACCGGACATATGGCAAGTGGCGCAGGTGGGGGCCTGGGAATAGTCCTGGCCCAAGATCCAGGACTCTGCATTCAGGTTCATGTGATCCCTGAGGTCTCTGTAGGCGACCCCGTGTTTGGATTCCTCGTAGATTTCTTTTTGAGGATGATCCGGGCCCAGATGGCACTTGCCGCAGTTTTCTGGCTGTCTCGCCCGCCGTGGGGAGAAGTCATGGCGGGAGTGACAGGCGGAGCAGGAACCCTTCGACCCGTCGAGATTCAAACGGCCGATTCCGGTATTCGGCCACGTACCTGGATGGTAGAGAGGACGTTCGTCTTTATCCTTCTGGATGCGATCCACCGCCTCGAGATTTGTCGGCTTGCCGTCCTCTCCCGGCTCCAAATCCTTGACGGTTATCTGTCCACCGTCGGTCGCCTGCAGCGCGACCCTACTGCCATGACACTGGTGACAGCCGACGAAAGCGCTTGCCATTCCGTTGACCTGACCGACGGCCATGCCGGGGGTTGGCGAGTGTGGATTGAACGGCGTGCGGGCCCCTTCAACAGTTTCAGCGAGGAAGTTATCCAGGGAGTGGAGGATATTTCCAGCTGCGGCGTGGTGGCTGCGTGCGAACTCGTCCGCCACCTGTGGATGGCACCGGGAGCAGTCGCGTGGAGTCACGACCGTGGCGATGTGAGTGCCATAGTGGTCGAACCCATCAGCGTCGCCTCTCTCCGCCTGATGGCATTCGACGCAGCCAACCCCTTTACGAGCGTGGGTGCTCCCCGCCCAGTGGTCGATAATTCCGGGGGAAAGGTCGCGGTGACAACTGACGCAGTCCTTCGAGTTTTCAGGCACCGCAATGTGCGGCGCGAGGCGGCCCGACTCCTGCCCCTTTCGAATGACCTCCATGATCTGCACAAAGATGAGCGACAGGAGGAAAGCGCCGCCAAGGATCGCAATGATGATTTGTTTTGCTTTGAGTGTCATGACGCACCTCTCACTTTAATGACTTACCGCCGCTTCCCAAACGGTCAGACCGATGATGGCGAGGACGGCAAAGATTCCGATCCAGACGCTCGCTTCCCTTGCCTTGGTGTGGCGACGTATCCAGGCGTCGATAAAGGGCCACAGGAACATGACGAAGACGATCAAACCCGTGCTCAGTATCGCGAAGGTCCCGGAGAAGAGCTTCAACCAGCAGAAGACAACGTAGAAGAACCACTCGGGCTTGATGACTTCAGGCGTCGTTAACGGGTCCGCCCTGGGCCCGAGGTCCGCCGGCAGAGCGAGGGCCAGCGCGCTGAGGATCACCATGAGAGCGAGGCCGATAATGAGCTCCGTGTAAAGGTGATCCGGGAAAAAGTTGAAGTGCTTGGGTCCCTCTTGGGGCTCATCCTCGAAGTGCAGTTCCGTGATCCCCTGGAGGCGGATCAGCGTGATGTGTATGGCGAGGAGAAAGATCATGGTAACAGGGAGTACCGCGGCGTGGAGGATGAAGAAGCGGGAAAGCGTGTGCTCGTTATACGCATCACCGGCCAGCAGCATCCTCTTGAAGAAACCGCCGAGGAAAGGCACCCCATCGGCGATGTTGGCCCCGACTGTCGCGCCCCAGTAGCTCAGCTGCTCGTAGACCAGGCTGTACCCCGTGAACGCAACCGTCAGGGTGCAGATGAGGAGACACATTCCCACCATCCAGTTCAATTCACGCGGCTTCCTGTATCCACCCGTGAAGTACACGCGCATCTGATGCAGGATCACGGCCGCAACCATGAGAGTCGCCGCCCACTTGTGCAGGCTGCGGATATACCAGCCGTAGGAGGCTTGCTCCGAGATATAGCGCACGGACTCATACGCAGTTCTCGGCGAGGCCTCATAATAGAACGCCAGGAGGATTCCCGTGACGATTTGGACGACAAAGAGGTAGGCTGGAGTGCCTCCCAGACAGAACCACCAATGCTTCAGGTGGTTCGGTACGGGCTCATTCGTGAGCTCCCTGAGTTGATCTCCGGAGATCGGGATGCGCTCTTGAAACCACTGAGAGATCGACGCCATTTTCACAAGCTCCTACGCCCGCCTATTGTCGATGTCCCCGAGAGCCACCTCGATGAAGAGGAGACCTCTCTCGATTTTCAGCGGGTACTGCGGGAGGGATTGTCCGGCATCGGCCGGGGGGCCCGACACTGGGGACCCGCCAGGATCGAAAACACCGTTGTGACAAGGGCAAAAGAATCTCTTGTTGTGGGACTCCCAGTGAACGCGACAACCAAGATGCGGGCAGACGCTCGAGAGCGCCAGAAAGTCCTTCGCCTCTGCTTCGTTCCCCTGTCGGGTTATGGTTACCAAGCTCCCATCGGGTGCCTGGTACATCATCGCCTCACCGGGATTGATCCGGTGCGCCTCGGCAACGAACTGCCAGGCCTTTCCACCCGTCGCCGACGGGTAGAGAAACCGCCCGGCCATGACGGCGAAGGTTCCATAGCTGCCGGCGAGTCCTCCAGCCATGGCGACCGTAGACGCGCTCCAAAGGAAAGCGCGGCGCCCTTGCGGTGAATCCGAGCCGTTCTCTCCACTCATCGTGTGCGCCTCCGAGGTGCCGCCGGTTCATCGGGAGAAGATCCGTTCTTAGCGACGGAATCTACCAGAGTTTGCGTTGCAAAGCCATACAGCCTGAGATTCCTACCGACGTCACTCTATGCCTCGAGAGCTTTCTCGACGAGAGCGCGATCGGCAGGGCTCAGGTCGAGCTGCAGGGCAGCCTGGTGCCCTCGGGGCGACATTTTTTTCCAGGTCTTTCTCAGGATGGTGATCAGCTTCTCCTCTTCGTGCTGCTTGGCGAAGTCGGAGAAGTAGTCCTCCAGAAAGACCAGGCAGATGACGTCTTCGAGAGTCTGGGTGTCCGGATTCTTCTTCAGGTGTTCCTTGCGGAGGAGGGACTGGACGGAGGTGATGGTCTTCTCGTCGTAGCCGACTTCGCTGAGGATGTCGCCGGCCTTCTCCGCATGAAACCTGGCGAGGGTCGTGCGCCACTGGTGGTAGCCCTTGCGGTCCATCGGGTAGTCGCTGCGGGGGATGGTCCACCGGCAGATGTGCTGGCAGCGTGCGGCCAGCCGTAGAGGTTCGGAAGCGTCTGGTTCCAGGAGTTCGAGCCACTTCGTCAGCCGCCGGGCGTAGAGCAACTCCCTGGGGTGCTCCTCACCCTCATGGACCTCCTTGTTGGGGTCTTCGCTGTTGGCTTGATCGAAGCGCGCTATTGCCGCTTGGAAACGCTCGGTGTCACTCGCAGCGTGTCGCGATGGACTCATGCCCGGTATTGTAACACCGGGCGGGCGGGGCGCCTTACTCCACCCAGCCGATCTCGGCTGCGGTCTTCTTGCCGACGACGCACTCGGAGAGTCCGTTGACGCGCTTCTCCTCCTTGGGCGAGACCGGGACGCCGAGGGCCATGATCTCTGCGTGCCTCTGGGGATAGAGGGGAGTCCGTTCCGGGTCGGCGAAGCCGTGGGGAAAGAGGCTGCGGTTCCCCTCGTACTTGTCCGAGGCGCCGAGGGTGTGGCAGAGCTCGTGGGCGACGAGGGTGGCGCAGCGCGCAAAATGAGTCGGTCCCACTGCCGAGAACACGACGCCAATGCGGGAGCGGCGGGAGGCAAGGGAGTGCTGTTTGGCGTACTTGTGGATCTCCGCAGCGTCATAGAAGTACACGAAGATCGCGGCATCGTAACCTTCGAGTACGAGCCGTTCCCGTTCGCTCATCGAATCGAAGTAGCCGAGGAAATCCTTCGTTCCACGCCAGCGCTCCAGAAAGCTGGCATCCTCACCTGGGGGCAGAGGGGGAGGGGCCGTAGCTTTTATCGGACCCCGCGCAGTAAGCGATAGGGGCTTCATCGGGTCTTTCATGTACCGGGAAGACTCGCTCTCGAACCACCTTTCGACCCCGGCGAGGTTGATCTCCCGGGCTATGCTTGTCGAAAGGAAGCGGGAAAGGAATCCACGCAAGATATCCTCTTCGGGGTCTGCCTCTGGATCGACCACGATCACCACGAGCACGCTCACGGTCTTGTCCCAGGCGAAGATATGGTTGTCCGCGCGCCAGTTAGCAAAGCCCCAGACGGCGACCACGACAAGAATCAGGAAGAGGATCGCCTGGCGGATCCGGCGAACGGTCCAGCTGGTCTCCTCGCGTTGAAAGTTCACGATGGGGGAAGCTCCATGAAACGTAGCCCTTTTCGATGGATTCTTTTCATCGACAATCGGCAACGGACAATCGAGAATAAAGTCGGCTGATTGACTCCCTACCGTATCCACCTATAATTCAGCTCTTTTCCGTCGCCGCCTGTGGCCCAAAATGCAGAGCACTGTTCCCCCCGACGCCGAAGCCGTTCGAATCCATCCGGTAAGAACGATCGGAGGGCTCGTGCGCGTGCCGGGTTCGAAGTCCATTACGAACCGGGCGCTGCTCATGGCGTCGCTGGCGCAAGGGCCGAGCCTGATCCGTAACGCCCTCGATTGCGACGATTCCCGCTACCTCGCCGAGGCGCTCGTTCAGCTCGGAGTCGAGGTCTCGAGAAATGAGGAGGGAACCTTTCGCGTCGTGGGTGCCGGCGGACCCTACCCCGTGCGCGAGGGCGAATTCTTCCTTGGAAACGCTGGTACGGCCCTGCGTTTTTTGACAGCTGCGCTCGCTGTTAACGGCGGCAAGTACGTGGTCGATGGGGATCAGCGCATGCGGCAGCGGCCGATCGGCGATCTGGTGAAGGCCCTCGCCGCGCTCGGGGCCGACGTGTCGGCCCCGACGGGCTGCCCTCCGGTCACCCTGGGGCCGCGTCCGTTCCTCGGCGGGCGGGTGGATATCCCAGGGAGCACGTCCAGCCAGTTCCTCTCCGCGATTCTCATGGCGGCCCCGCTTGCCCAGCGACCCGTTCAGCTGCGGGTCACCGGAGACGTGGTGTCGAGACCGTATGTCGACATGACCCTCGCCGGCATGCGTGATTTTGGCGCCAAGGCCTTTGCCGACGACAAGCGTGCTGACGGCCAGCCGTTCTTGGAGGTGGTGCCGGCCAGAGGGTACAGGGGCCGTAGCTACCTGGTCGAGGGCGATGCTTCCGCCGCGAGCTACTTTTACGCCGCCGCGGCGATAACCCAGTCGACGCTCCGGGTGGAGGGGGTGGGTAAGGAAAGCCAGCAAGGGGATGCCCGCTGTGCGGATGTTCTCGCGGCCATGGGGTGCCGGGTAAAAAAGGAGCACGATGTCATCACGGTGACAGGAGGCCTCCTCAGGAAGGTCGACTGGAACTGCTCCGATATCCCGGACGTCGTCCCTACGCTTGCGGTTGTGGCCCTCTTTGCCCACGGCCGTACCCGCCTGAGCGGTGTGGCCCACCTGCGGCACAAGGAGAGCGACCGCATAGCCTCCGTGGCCTCGGAGCTCAGGAAGCTCGGCGGTCAGGTAAAGGAACTGCGCGACGGTCTCGAGATCGAGGGTACCCTCGGGTCGCATCCGAGCACTCTCCACGAGGCTGTGATCGACCCCTGGGGGGACCACCGGGTAGCCATGGCTTTCGCGATTGCCGGCCTTGTCGTGCCGGGGATCGTCATCCGGCAGCCGCAGGTCGTCGAGAAGTCCTACCCGGAGTTTTTTGGCGTCTTGCAGTCGCTCGGCGCGGGCGTCGAGTTCCTCGAAAATGGCGACCGCGAGGGAGTAGCCCGTTGAAGAACTGCTTAGGTTGAGAATGGCTTCTCGCGACTTTGATCTCATCGTGGTCGGTGGCGGACACGCCGGCATCGAGGCGGCGCTTGCCGCGGCGCGTATGGGCGCGCGAGCCGCGCTCTTCACTCTCGATCGCAAGGCTGTCGGCAGGATGTCGTGCAACCCCGCAATCGGTGGGCTCGGCAAGGGGCAGATGGTCCGGGAGATCGATGCTCTGGGCGGGGAGATGGGAAAAGGTACCGACGCCGCGGGAATCCAGTTCCGCAGACTCAACACACGCAAAGGACCGGCGGTGCAAGCGCCACGCGCGCAGTGCGACAAGCACGTCTACCAGGACTATATGGTACGTGTCTCGAACGCCACCGAGGGGCTGACCGTCGTCGAGGGGAAAGTGGAGGAGCTTGTCGTGGAGGCGCACGTCGATGGGACCTCCTCGCACCGTGTTCTCGGCGTCCGTCTGGCCGACTCGAGCGTGGTCCGGGCGCCCGCCGTGATTCTGACTAACGGAACGTTCCTGCGCGGCCTCATGCATTGTGGGGGTGACCAGACGCGAGGTGGAAGGGTGGGTGAAGACGCCGCCTACGGTCTGTCGGCGAATCTGGAGAAGCTCGGCTTCGAGCGGGGCCGCCTCAAGACGGGCACGCCTCCGCGGGTCGAGGCCTCGACGGTCGAGTGGTCCCAGACCACTGTGCAGCCCGGCGACGATCCTCCCCAACCCTTTTCGCACTTTACCGAAAAAGTCCCTCTGCCCCAGGTCCCCTGTCACATCACCTACACCAGCGAGGAGGTGCACGACAAGATTCGCGCCAACCTCCACCGCTCGCCGATGTACTCCGGGGCGATCGAGGGGATTGGACCGCGGTACTGTCCGTCGATCGAGGACAAGGTGGTCCGCTTTGCTGACAAGGACCGGCATCAGATTTTTCTCGAACCGGAAGGGCTGAGCACGTCGTGGATCTATGTCAATGGGTTCTCGACGAGCCTTCCCACGGACGTACAGGATCAGATCCTTTCGGCGCTCCCGGCATTACGCGCCGCGAAAATCGTGCAGTACGGTTACGCGGTCGAGTATGACTTTTTCCCACCGACCCAGATCCGCTCCACCTTCGAGACCAAGAGAGTGGCGGGGCTCTACTTCGCTGGCCAGATTTGTGGGACAAGCGGCTATGAGGAGGCGGCTGGCCAGGGGTTCCTCGCTGGCGTGAACGCGGTGCTCGCGCTGCGGGGGCAGGCCCCCTTCGTCCTGGATCGGTCCCAGGCCTACCTGGGTGTCCTGGTCGACGACCTGGTCGTCGAGTGTCCCCGTGAGCCCTACCGCATGTTCACTTCGCGAGCCGAGTACCGCCTCCTCTTGCGCAGTGACAATGCCGATATGCGGCTCATGGAACTCGGCCACGGCCTCGGCTTGATTCCGGCGGAGGCCATCTCTCGCCTGGAGCGCAAGCGACGCCTCGTGGAGGGAACCCTCGAGTACCTCGAGTCGCGGCATCACGAGGGAAAGGACTTCCTGCGGATCTTACGCCGGCCCGAAACGAGCCTTCAAGATCTCTTCCGTCTAGATCCGGTCCTCGCTTCCAAGGGGCTCGACTCGGGCGTTCAGCAGGCGATCGAGATCGAAGCCAAGTATGCCGCTTACGTCGAAAGGCAAAAGGCTCAAGTCGCGAAGTTCAAGCGAATGGAGCGGCGGCTGATTCCCACCAACTTCGATTATTCGCGGGTCCAGGGTATTCGCGGTGAGTCGAGGGAAAAGCTGGCAAAGGTGATGCCGCACTCGCTCGGGCAGGCTTCGAGGATCTCGGGGGTGACCCCGGCGGATCTCAACATCCTGCTGGTCTATCTCGACTCGCCGGCGAGAAAACTTTCTCCAGAGGAGGCTCTGTCATGAACATGCCCGGCGTCCGGGGTGACGATTCCTTCAAAGCGCTTGATACCAAACAGCAGTTCCGTGGAACAATGGTCGGCGTCTCCCTCGACAGTTTCCGCTTTCCCGACGGGAAAGAAATACGCCACGAGACTATCCACCTGCCTGCGGCGGTGTCCGTCGTGCCCGTTCTCGAGGAGACTCCAGGACGGAAAGAAGTCGTCCTCGTCGAGCAGTACCGCACTGCGCTCGCGGGGTACATTCATGAGATCCCCGCCGGCATTCTGGAGGAGGGCGAAGACCCTGCCTTTTGCGCCGGCCGAGAGCTCGAGGAGGAGACGGGATACAGAGCGGCGACGTTGACGCTGCTCACGACCCTTTTCCCGATCCCGGGGACATCCGCGCACAAGATGTACTTCTTCATGGCAGAAGGTCTGGAGCCCGGAGAGCAGCGACTCGAGGAGGCGGAGTGCCTGACGGTGAAGAAGTTCGGGCTTGCGGAGTTGATAAAAACCCTTGCGAGTGGCGGCGAGCCGGTCATCGTGGATGGGAAGACCCACATAGGTCTGCTCCACGCGGCCATGAGGTTGGGTCTGAAGTGACGGACGTGAAGATGTCTCCCCCCGCTGCGCAAAACGAAGCCCTTCGCCTGCCCAAGGTGGCCATAGTCGGCCGGCCGAACGTGGGCAAGTCGTCTCTCCTTAATTGCCTCGCGGGGCAACGGATTTCGATTGTCGACGAAACTCCTGGTGTGACGCGGGACCGCGTTTCCACGCTCCTGACCTACGCCGATGTGACCATGGAGGTTGTGGATACCGGTGGAATCGGCATCGTCGATCGGGACGATCTCGAAGACCACGTCGAGCGTCAGATCGAGCAGGCCGTCCGGGACGCGAATGTCATTCTCTTTCTTGTCGACGTGCGAGAGGGGGTGACGTCTCTTGACCGGCAGGTGGCGAAGCGTTTGCGCGAGCGCTCCAAGGAGATTCCGGTCTTTCTCGTCGTGAACAAGGTGGACGCGCCGAGGTGGAACGACCACCTGAGCGACTTTTTCCAGCTGGGCATGGGGGACCCGGTGCCCGTAAGCGCGCAGCAGGTATCCGGCACAGAGGACTTGCTTGCCGCCGTCGTCGGGAAGCTTTGGCCAACCGGTAACTGCGATGTCAATCCCGTCATGAAGCTCGCGGTGGTTGGCCGCCAGAATGTGGGAAAGTCCACCTTCGTGAACGCTATCGCTCACGAAGACCGCGTGATTGTCAGTGAGGTCCCCGGAACCACGCGCGACTCGATCGATGTCCATTTCGAGAAGGACGGCCGGAATTTCACCGTCATTGACACTGCCGGGGTCAAGCACAAGTCACGCCTCAAGAATGCCGTCGAGGTCTACAGCCAGGCGCGCACGCACAACGCTATCCGGAGAGCCGATGTCGCGCTTCTCTTGATCGATGCGAGCAAGGAGGTGACGCGGGCCGACAAGCGGTTAGCAAGCTTTATCGTGGAGCAGTCTGCCATCTGCATTATCGTTGCCAACAAATGGGACCTCACCGGAGGCAACGTCGTCACCGAAGCTTACGCGGAATACCTCTACGACCGGATGAGAGGTCTGCGCTACGCGCCGATCGCCTTTACGACGGCGACGGATGCCCGCAACATTCAAGCGACCATCGATCTGGCGCAAAGCTTGTTCAAGAAATCCCTGCACCGCGTGGGGACGGGAGAGCTCAACCGCGTTCTCGAAGCCGTCCGGAGCTACCATTCGCCGCGGGCTCGTGGCAGCAAGGTCCCCAAGATCTTCTACGCTACCCAGGTCGGCACGACTCCTCCGACTTTTGTCGTCTTCGTGAACCAACCGGACTATTTTCCGGCCGACTACAGACGGTACGTGGAAAAAGCCTTCCGGGAGGCCCTGAGATTCGACGAAATCCCCCTGCGGATTTTCTACCGCGCCCGGGAAAGGCGGGAGTGACGCACAGCTGCCTTGCCCGGCGCCGCGGGCGGAGCCCGCCAGAGAGCACTTGTTATCCCTTTACAGCAGCTCGCCGGTTGACTATCTTTCCAGTCCATGACCGCTACGACAACGAAAGTGCGTGTCTTCGGCATCGATCCCGGTACCCGCGTGGTTGGCTTCGGGATTCTGGATCTGGAGGCGGGAGGCAAGCCGGCGCTGGTGGCGCAGGGTGCGATTCGGCTCCCCGCGACACCGCTGGCGGCACGACTGGCGAAGATATTTAGCGAGTTGCGCGGAATTATTGCCAAGTACCAGCCCCACGTGCTTTCGATCGAGCGGGTGTTCCACGGAAAGAACTTTCAGAGTGTCCTCAAGGTAGGTGAGGCGAGAGGTGTCGTCGTGCTTGCAGCCCAGCTCGACGGGCTCGAGATTTGCGAGTATACCCCTGCCATGATCAAGAAGGCGGCTACCGGCAACGGCAACGCTGGCAAGACTCAGGTGCAGCGCATGATGGGGCGCATTTTGGGCCTCGACCAGGCGCCGGAACCCACGGACGTGACCGACGCTCTCGCCGCCGCCTTCTGTCACGGTCAGCGAATGTGGAGAAGGCGGCTAACCGTTGAACCCGGCAAGCGCCGCGCGATTCCGACGCTCGCGGGTGTCTCGTCGGTCCGCTTTGCCACCTCGAAGTCGGGTCGGAAAAGGGCAGCGAAACTGGACATCGATGCGCTCATCAAGGCGGGCAAGGCACGGGTCCTTTCTCGCGGTCGCCGTCGAGCGCCGGCCAAACGTTCAAGCAAAACTTAGAAAACAGCGGAGGGAAAAATGAGCCCGACTGACAACATGCGTGGAGTGATTCTCGAGACAGATCTGCCCGGAATCCCTCTTGTGAGGAGGGGCAAGGTGCGGGATCTCTACGACCTTGGTGAACATTTTCTCATCGTCGCCACAGATCGTATCTCGGCCTTCGATGTCGTCCTCCCGGTCGGCATCCCGGACAAGGGGAAGGTCCTCACGCAGTTGACCTCTTTCTGGTTCAAGATCCTGAAGGTGCCGAATCACCTTGTCACTGACAAGATGGAAGAGATGCCCAAGGTGCTGCATCCATTCGAGGAGCAGCTACGGGATCGCTCCATGCTGGTCGACAAGCTCGAGATGTTCCCGGTCGAATGCCCCGTCCGAGGCTATCTCGCGGGTTCCGGATGGGCCGACTACCAGAAGACCGGGGCGGTTTGCGGCATCGTTCTCCCGAAGGGGCTCGAGGAGAGCTCCCGCCTGCCGGAACCGGTTTTCACCCCCTCGACCAAGGCCGAAACGGGACACGACGAAAACATTCCGCTCACCGAGGTGGTAAAGATTGTCGGGCAGGAGCGTGCGGAGGAACTGAGAAGCCGAACACTCGAGATCTACAAAGCCGCGGCCGAATACGCCTTGCCTCGCGGGATCATTCTTGCCGACACGAAGTTTGAGTGGGGTGTGCGAGCCGGTAAGGGTCCGGTGATTCTGGCAGATGAAGTTCTCACTCCGGACTCGTCGCGTTTCTGGCCCAGCGATCGTTACGAACCGGGGAAGGCCCAACCATCCTTCGACAAGCAGTACGTGAGGGACTATCTGAAGACTCTCAGCTGGGATCGCACGCCACCGGGTCCTCCGCTTCCCGCTGAGGTGGTAGAAGAGACGTCATCGAAGTACCGCGAGATCTATGAGCTTCTGACTGGAGAGAAATGGAGTTTTTAAAGTGACGACCGCGAAGGATTCTGACGCTAAAGTCCTCATCTTGATGGGCAGTGACTCCGATTTTGAGGTCATGAAGAGTGCTGTCGATATCCTTAACGACTTCCAGGTCGGATGCGAGGTGAGGGTCCTTTCTGTCCACCGTGCTCCGGATGTTGCCATCGAGGTCGCCAAGGGGGCCCGCGACTCCGGTTACCGGGTGATCATCTGCGGCGCAGGCCTTGCAGCACATCTCGCCGGCGCTGTGGCGGCAAAAACGACGCTCCCAGTGATCGGGGTTCCCATCCGTGGTGGGGCGCTCCATGGAGTGGACTCGCTCTACTCCACCGTGCAGATGCCACCCGGCGTTCCGGTGGCGACGGTTGCCATCGATGGAGCGAAAAACGCCGGAATCCTCGCGCTGCAAATCCTGGGGACGTCTGATGAGCGCATTTCCAAGGGGCTCGTTGCGTTGAAGAAAAAGCTCCAGGAACAGGTTCTCGAGAAGGACCGGAAACTGCAGTCCCGGCTGTCGTGATGGCAGCGAGAGTCCTGAGGGCGGGTAAGCGCGGTGGCAAACGTCCGCATCCGACGCTCCAGTGGGTGGGTGGCGTGAAGGGGCACGTCGCCATGATCGACCAGACGCTGCTTCCCGCAAAGCTGAAGGTGATCCGGGTGCGGAACGAAAAGGAGATGTGGGATGCCATCCGGCGGCTCGCCGTGCGCGGCGCCCCTGCCATCGGCGTGGCGGCCGCCTACGGAACAGTCCTTGGCGCGAGGCGTTCCAGGGCCACGACGGGAAGCGCTTTCCGCAGACACTTCCAGAAAGTCGAGAAGTACCTGGCCAGTTCCCGCCCGACTGCCGTGAATCTATTCTGGGCGCTCGGTCGCATGCGACAAACGTTGAACCGGCAACTGGGCAAGGGGATCCCTTTTTGCCGGGAAACGGTCCTCGCGCATCTTCTCGAGGAAGCCAGGGGCATTCACCGCGAGGACGAAGAGCTGTGCGAGGCGATCGGTCGACACGGTGCGGCGCTCATAGAGAATGGATCCACCGTGCTGACCCACTGCAACGCCGGTTCGCTGGCGACCGGGGGAACAGGAACAGCCCTCGCGGTGGTGTATGCCGCCGCCAGGGCAGGCAAGGAGGTCGGCGTTTTCGCCGATGAGACGCGCCCGCTGCTCCAGGGCGCCCGCCTCACCAGCTGGGAGCTGAAACAGGCGGGAATCGACGTGACTTTGATCTGCGACAACGCGGCCGCCACCGTTCTGAGGTCGGGACGAGTTCAGTGCGTGGTCGTCGGGGCTGACCGGATCGCTGCAAATGGGGATGTTGCCAACAAGATCGGAACCTATGGAGTCGCCGTTCTCGCCCGCGAAAACCACGTCCCTTTTTACGTGGCTGCACCGAGTACGACCTTCGACCTCGATATCCGCCACGGCGAGGACATACCCATAGAGGAACGAGCCCCCGAAGAGATCGTAGGAAAGCCGGGAAAGCGTACCGCTCCCACTGGGATCTCAGTGTTCAACCCCGCATTCGACGTCACCCCCGCGCGCTACGTTACTGCCATCATCACCGAGGCGGGGGTGATCCGGGCGCCCTATAAAAGGAGCATCGCGCGG
>Ga0315336_1004248_pt1 | contig 17330 bp, 19 predicted proteins | sample ASW5metaG_FD_204512 | JGI IMG/M metagenome (GOLD analysis project Ga0315336, IMG submission 204512) | Ammonia-oxidizing marine archaeal communities from Monterey Bay, California, United States - ASW #5 | ecosystem: Environmental > Aquatic > Marine > Intertidal zone | place: USA: California... | reverse complement strand
CTCTTTTGCGCGTTGGCGACGTCCTTCTTCGCCTTATCGGCGGCGTCGGGCGCGTCCGGGATCATTGCGCAATAGGCATCGATCGCGTTGTCGGCGAGCGGCTGCCACTTTTCGACCCAATCGCCGATGACTTTCTTGTTGCCCTTGTTTTCGAGCGCCATGGTGACCAGCGCGGCGGACCACCGGCGATGACGTTCGGCGTCGCGCATTTGAGCCTGGGTCAAGAGGCCCAACAGCGTGTCGTTGTTGTGCCGCGCGGATTCGCCGAGCTGGCCCAGCACGGCCGCCTCGACAGCCGGCTTGGCGACCAGGTTGATGGCCGCAAACGCCTCGCCCCAGTCCCACGCCACAAGCATCTTTTCCGAAAGCTCGCGGAAGCCCTGCCAACCCGGATCCTCTTCCCAGATCTTACGTTCGTTCTTGCCGAATCCCGCCTTGGGATGGGTCTTGGCGAGTTCAGCGGTACGGTAGGCCGTGTGGCTCATCCAGCGCAGGGAATCGGCCGTCTGGAAGGTCCCACAATTGGTGATCGTGCTGGCCGGCGCCATCTGATGGATGTAGGCCGAACCCATTTGCAGGGTGTGGAATAGATAGCGCGACGGGGTATAGGCCTTTGCCAGGACTTCAACCCAATCGCTCTCCAGCCCTTCGTCGTGCTGCCGGTCGTTGAACTGATCGAACAGCCCTTTGACGTAAGTTTCCTGACCGTCCTGAAGCAGATTATAGGTCCGGTAAACCAGCTCGTCTGGATCGCGGAAGGCGTTCCAATCGTCATGGGCCAGCGGGCTATCGTTCCGGTACTGGCGGTACCACTTGTTCATGTGAATGTTGGGATCGAGCTCCCAAGGGCTGTCGGGATTGTCGGTAGAATAGTGAAGGTTGGTCGAAACGATCTCATACTCGCTCGGACGCCGCCGGCGCTCGGCGAGATGGGCCCACGTCTTCAACGGGGGTAACGGTTGTGGTGCGTCAGCCATTTGGGCATCTCCTCATACGCTTACGTTCTTGTTTTCAAGCACGCCGCCTCAGACATGCTTGTTGAAATAGAACCGGACCTTATCCGGCGATTGCTCGATGTTTCCTGCAAACGAGCTCAGATTGACCTCCAGCTCGCGCATCTCGAATGGCCGCCCGAGCATTTCCGCCATGGTTTTTTGGGTCAAAATGCACTCATCGTCGCATTGAATGCGAAGATACGCGTTGCGGTCCTCCACGGTGATCTCCTTGCCGGGATTGTCGATTTCGGCCGCATCCGCAGCCGCCATCGCCACGTCGCCGGCCCGGATAATCGGACCAACACGATTGTTCTTATAGCCTTCACTGAATTTCGAACTCATCGGTATCTCCTTCACTCTTCCGTCTACCAACAGCCCGGATATGACTGCCAGGAGACCCATCTATTCCTTCTGGGCCGGCGAATTGCCCCGGCTCTTAAGCGGGCGACTTGAAAGGCTCGACACCTTCCACGTCGACGAGAATGTCGTCACCTTCGACTTTGACTTTGTACTGGGCCAAGTGACAGTCCGTCGGGTTCCGTCCCTTGCCCGTCTTGCAGTCGAATTGCCAAAGATGTGCGCGGCAGGTGAGTGTCCCCTCCTCGAAAGTTCCCTCGACTAGCGGAATCTCCTGATGAGGGCACATGGCCTGAAAGGCTTTCACTTCGCCGCCCTCCAAGCACATCACCAACACTTCCCGGCCGCACGTGGTTTCGAAGCAATCCATGTCGCCTTCCCACACGTCGTCCAGAGTGCAAATCTTCTCGAAAGCCATCGGCGCGCTCTGAACGGCTTCGGGTCGCCTGACTCAGACGTCCGAGAATATGATGTCGACGGTCTCGGTCGGCATCAGGCCGGCCTCTCCCAGCTTCATATCGCGTGGGAAGACCGTGCCGTCCGATGACCTGCGGACCCGCAGAATCTTACCTTCGCGCGGGGCAACACGCCGGTTCAGCGAGTGGACCGCGCAAGCCTCAGCCACTTCGTCCATCGTGTTCTCCGTATCCACGGGCACGAGCTGCAGGACGAAGTCGTCCTCAAAATTCGAACTGATTGGGAAAAGAGCCATTTCTACTCTCCTTAAGACATCGCTCGGCAGACCGGTGGCGGCCGGGGCTTGCGCCCCGGCGTTCCACCGGCGTCAGCCGACGCCGATTGCTACTCTGCTGCTTCCTTCTGGTATGCGGCCATCCACGCATAATTGTGCGCGTCATCGCCGATCTCACCTGGTGCGAGGCCCATATATTGCAGGCCGCCCATCAGATCGGCCGGTTGAATCATGCCAGCCAGGAAGCGGTCGATGAAGTTCAGGTGACCCTTGTAGCGCTCGGGCTCCTGCTCGAAGATCCAGCGGTCGGGCTCTGAGCCAAAGTGGTAGAGCCGCCCTTCATACTCGAGCGGATAGTCCACCACGTTCCAGCCGTCGCCCGGCGTTCCAACGATCGGGATATTGCTCATATTGCAGATCATCGGGAGCGTCGCCGGACCCGTCAGCTCGGGCCTGCCATTGGCAAGGTTGTCGATGATGACGTCCCAGCTCTTGCCCCAGGTCGAGTTCCAGCCCGGATATTTCTCCTCGAGCCAATCGCGGTCATCCGGGGTTACGCCGGCGCTCGGGTTCCACCACACGGTCGGACGCCAATACCAGACGCCCAAATGCATGCCGTGATGGGTCTCATCCAGCGCCCGGATGAACTCGTCCCAGTACCATGGGGTATCGAGGCCGATATCCTGCATCTGGCGCTCGAATTGGCCGATGATCCACTCCTGCATGAACTCCTTGAAGGATTGGCTCCGGTGCTCTGCCGGCGTGTAGTAGTCCATCATCGGGCCGGTCAGGACCGAGAACAGCTTCCAAGAGCGCCAGAAGGCGACGTCGATCAGCCGCTGGGCATCTTCCTTCTTGCCGTTTTCGAGCAGGATCTTGAGCGCCGGTCCGCCCTGCTGGGCATGGCGCGCCTCATCCGTCTGAATGCTCGAAATCAGTGAGGCGAAGGTATGGTCACCACCCTCCGCCGCGTCGGACGCCAGCGCCAGGAACTGCATGTTCGTGAAGCCCGTCTCGAAGGCGAAGGTCAGCATGATGGCGACGCTGATGGCATCGCGCGTCATCATCATGTCGTCGAACATGTGCCTGGCCGCGATCGCACCCCATTCATTGGTATGGTAGGCCTTGTGCGCCCAGTCCCATTGACGGTCTCGCTCGGTATATTCGTGCGGGAAATAGAGTTGGATCTGCCCGTGACGGACCTCGTCCAGCATGCCGAACGTGGCCATGTTGCGGTTGCCTGGCGCCTTTGAGAACCGGGCCATCCGGGCCTCGCCAGTCGAAGCCGCATATTCGGCGACCGCGATCGCGCCGTAATGGGCCTTCAGGGTGCTCACCCAGCCCTGATCCGCTTCGTCGACGAAGTTGGCGCGCTCGAGCGCGGCCTTTACCGAGTAAGCGCCGGCGTCCTTCTCGCGCTGGGTGTTCACGTAATCGGAATAGATCACCTTGTAGGGCTCGTCATAGGCGGCCCATTTTTCCAAGGGGATTCCGCGGGCCCCGGACATCTCTTCCGGGAACAGCTCTTCTTCCTTCACATATTTGGGGGTCCAAGTGGTCTGTCTGGAAATATCATACCACTCGGCTTGATTCAGGATCGTCATTTCGTTTCCTCCGCTACAACTGAAACTTATGAGACTGACGCGGGGGCTTTCTCGCCCCACTCTTGCCTAAGGGTTAGCTTTTCGACTTCGGTACGCCGGCGACTGCGAAATGCTGTGCCGGCACTTCCCTCAACAAAACTCTGATGGATTCGAGTGGCGCGCCGATCGACTGCTCTGTCGCATCGGTCACGGCTTTGATCAAAGCCTCCTTCTTCTCGTCGCTTCGACCTTCGACCAGTGTAATTTCGATTATCGGCATCTTAAACCCTACTTTAGCCCCAGTGAAGGGCAATGTTTCCGTCATTATGGCCTCGGATCGCCAAAATCTCGATTATTTGTGTTGGTTTCAGATTTTGCTTCCGCGTTTGCATTGATCCTGGTCAATTCTCCGCCATTTTCAGGCATTTTTTGGCCCATTCTGCCATCTTAAACCCTCTAGGTCTCCTACCTCATCAGGCGTCCAAATCGAACTCGCAGCTTGCATATTTAGTAAATTATCTGAAATTTCGATAATTTATGCGGATCAGCCCTCCACAGAGATCGCCACGCTGCCGAGATCCTCGACCTCGGCGCAAATGGTCTCGCCGGCCGACAGCGGATGTGCCGCCGTCGCCGCGCCGGCCATCACGATATCACCGGGCTCCAGGGATTCTCCTGCCTGGGAGGCCATCCTGGCTGCGGCCACCAGCGAGCGCACCGGGTTGCCCAGTATGGCCGCGCTTGAGCCGACTTGTACAGTCCGGCCATTGACGCCAAGCACCATACCGAGATTGGAAATATCCGATTCCGGCGGCCGCCAAGCCCCGATGACCAGACCCGATGACGACGAGTTGTCGGCGACCACGTCGGGCAGCGAAAACTTGAAGTCCCGGTAACGGCTGTCGATCACTTCCATGGCGGGCGCCACGCCATCGACTGCCGCCATCGCCTCCAGCCCACTTACGTGACCTTCCAGCTTCGAGCCGATCAGAAAGGCGATTTCGGGCTCGATACGGGGATGCACATAGCGCTTGAGCGAAAGCGAACCCCCCTCCTCAAGCATCATCGCATCCGTAAGGCGCCCCCAGACGACCTCGTCGACGCCGACCTGCTGCATCTTTGCCCGGCTGGTCAGCCCCATCTTGATACCGACCCGGCTTTCGCCACGGTCGACGCGCCGGGCCACCGACAATGCCTGGATCTCGTATCCGTCCTCGACCGTGAGCTTGGGCAACTCGAGCGTGAGCTGCGGGATTGCTTTGGCGTGGCGTGCCGCCTCGTCCACGATCTCGGCGAGTCTTGCGATTTGTATCGTCATTCCGCGGCGTCCTGGGATTTTCGATCCTTCAGAAGATCGAGAGCGACGTCTACGATCATGTCCTCCTGGCCGCCCACCATGCGCCGGTTTCCAAGCTCGACCAGGATGTCGCGCACATCCAAGCCGTAGGTCTCGGCCGCAGTTTCGGAATGGCGCAGAAAGCTGGAATAGACGCCCGCATAGCCCAGCGACAGGGTCTCGCGGTCAACCCGGACCGGCCGATCTTGCAGCGGTCGCACCAGCTCTTCGGCCGCATCCATCAGCTTGAAGAGATCGGTGCCGTGCTTCCAGCCCTTGCGGTCGAGCACGGCGATCAGGACTTCCAGCGGCGCGTTGCCGGCGCCCGCGCCCATGCCGGCCAGCGAGGCATCGATCCGGTTGGCTCCGTTTTGCACCGCCACGATCGAATTCGCGACGCCCAGTGAAAGATTATGGTGGGCGTGCATGCCGCGCTCGGTCTCGGGTCTGAGCACCCGGTCGAAGGCCTGCAAGCGGGCGGCCACGCCATCCATGTCGAGCGCACCGCCGGAATCGGTGACATAGACGCAATGGGCACCATAGGATTCCATCAGCTTGGCCTGGCCCGCCAGCCCCTCGGGATCGTTCATATGCGCCATCATAAGGAAACCGACCGTATCCATGCCGAGATCGCGGGCCATGCCGATATGCTGCTTGGAGACGTCGGCCTCGGTGCAGTGGGTTGCGATCCGCACCGCGCGGACGCCGAGCCCGTGGGCGCGTTTCAGGTCTTCGACGGTTCCGATGCCCGGCAGTAGCAGCGTCGCCAGCATGGAATTTTCGACGACGTCGGCTACCGCCTCGATCCATTCGTAATCGGTGTGCGCGCCGAAGCCGTAATTAAAGCTGTTCCCGGCAAGCCCGTCGCCATGGGCCACCGAGATGGCGTTGACATTGGCGTCATCGAGCGCCTTTGCAATCTTGCGCACGTGGTCCAGGCCGTATTGATGTCGGATCGCGTGCATGCCGTCGCGCAGGGTGACGTCGTGAATGAAAATCTCAGACTTGGTCGGGTCAAAACGGGCCATCACTCGGCGGCCTCCGTCCGGGCAAATTTGAGGGCCGCAACCTTCTCGCCTGCCGCGAGCGCGGCCGACGTCATCACGTCCAGATTTCCGGCATAGGCCGGTAGGTAGTGGGCGGCCCCTTCGACCTCCAGAAAGATCATGGATTTGAGCCCTTCGAACTCGCCGAGCCCTGGGATCTTGACCGGGTTATTGGAGCCGAAGCGCTCGAACTGGATCTCTTGCTTTAGCCGGTATCCCGGCACGTAGCGCTGCACCGTCCCGATCATCTGGCTTACGGATTCGACGATGGCCTCAGGTTCCGCACCCTGGCTCAGAGTAAAGATGGTATCGCGCATGATGACGGGGGGCTCAGCGGGATTGAGGACAATGATCGCCTTGCCCCGCTCGGCACCGCCCACGCGCTCGATGGCGCGCGCGGTCGTGTCGGTGAATTCGTCGATATTGGCGCGGGTGCCCGGGCCCGCCGACTTGGAGGCGATTGAAGCGACGATTTCGGCATAAGGGAGCCGTTCCGAAACGCGCCCCACGGCATGGACCATGGGAATCGTGGCCTGACCGCCGCAGGTCACCATGTTGATATTGCTCTCGCCGAGATGCTCTTCGAAATTGACCGCCGGAACCACATAGGGACCGACCGCCGCCGGGGTCAGATCGATCACCTGCTTGCCGTGGATGCCCAGAACTTCGTCGTGTAGCGCATGCGCTCCAGCCGAGGTGGCATCGAACACAATCTCGATTGCCGCAAATTCCGGCATCGCCGTCAGGCCATCGATGCCCTCCGCCGTGGTCGCCACGCCCAACTCCCGCGCCTTGGCGAGACCGTCGGAATTGGGGTCGATCCCGACCATCGCGGTGGCTTCAAGAACATCAGAGGTCTTGATGATCTTCATCATCAGATCGGTCCCGATATTTCCCGACCCGATGATCGCGCATTTGGTTTTCTGGGTTCCCATGAGTCTTGTCCTAGGGCCGGTCCGCTGTTAGCCGCCATTTCCAGACGCAAACGCCGCGCGCACCGAGCCCAATCCGTTAATCCTGGCCTCAACCACGTCTCCCGGCTCAACCGCCGCCATGGGCCCAAGCGCCCCGGTGAGCAAAATATCGCCTTCCGCGAGGGGGCGCCCCGACCTGGCCATCACCTTGGCGAGCCACAGGGCCGAAGACACCGGCGAGCCGAGGCAAGCCGCACCCGCGCCAACTGAAATCGGTTCGCCACGGCGCTCCAGCACCATGCCGCACAGTCGGTGATCGAATTCGAAAAGCGAGCGCGGTTGGCTGCCAAGCACGTAGAGGCCGCTGGAGGCGTTGTCGGCGATGGTGTCGAGAATGCCGATCTTCCAATCGGCAATCCGGCTGCCGACGATCTCGATCGCCACCACGGCGTAATCCACCGCTGAAACCACGTCCGCGGTCGTGAGTTGCTCGGAATCCAAATCCTCGCCAAGCACGAAGGCGATTTCCGCTTCGACCCGAGGCTGCATCACCCGATCGATGGGAATCTCTTCGCCGTCCGGCACGTCCATATCGGCATAGAGCATGCCGTAATCGGGTTGATCGACGCCGAGCTGCTGCTGCACGGCGGGAGAGGTCAGACCGATCTTGCGGCCGACCAAGCGGCGGCCTCCGTCGAGCCAGCGTTTGGTGTTGATCTCTTGGCAAGCGTAGGCCGCCTCGACACCGCCCGCCTCGAGCAGATCCTTGACCGGCTCGCACGGTTTGCCGTGCTGGCTCGCCTGATAGATCCGATCTGCTGCCTCTTGTATTCCCGCCATGTCGAACTTCAGAGCTTGATGCAGATGTTTTCGAGCTCGGTATAGAACTCGAGCGAATGGATGCCGCCTTCACGGCCGATCCCCGACTGCTTGGCGCCGCCAAACGCGGTCCGGAGATCGCGCAGGAACCAGCAATTGACCCAGCAAATGCCAACATTCAGCGCCTGGCTGACCCGGTGGGCCCGGCTGAGATTTTCCGACCAGACCGTTGCCACCAGCCCATAGGGCGTGTCGTTGGCCCGCGCGATCGCTTCTTCTTCGCTATCGAATGGGAGCACCGCGCAGCAGGGACCAAAAATCTCCTCCCGCATAATCGCGGACTGATCGTCCAATCCGGTCCAGATCGTCGGCTCGATCCAATAGCCGCCGGCCAATTCGTCAGGCATTTTTGGAACGCCGCCCCCGGTCACGACATTGGCGCCCTCGTCTCGCGCCTTGTCGTAATAGGAGAGCACCTTGTCGCGGTGGCCTTCGCTGACCATCGGGCCGAAATTGGTCGATGGGTCCTCGGCGGGGCCGATTTTCAGCTCTTCGGCCGCCGCCTTCATCCGCGCCACGAAGGCATCGAATATGGGACGCTGGACATAGACCCGCTCGGTGCCGAGGCAGACTTGCCCGCAATTCGCGAAGGCCGACCGGATGGTCCCTTCGACCGCTTTTTCCATGTCGCAGTCGGCAAAAATCAGGGCCGGGTTTTTGCCGCCGAGTTCCAGCGAGACGTTGCGCACGCCCTTGGCAGCGCGGGTCATGATGGCCTCGCCGGTGTCCGTCGAACCGGTGAACGTGATAGCATCGATGTCCGGATGGCTGGCCAGGAATTCACCCGTGGTCGAGCCCCGCCCATTGACCACATTGTAGACGCCGGGGGGCACGCCGCAGGCATTCATCACTTCGCCGAGCAACGTCGCGGTGCCCGGCGTCTCCCGCGAGGGCTTCACGACCACTGTGTTGCCGCAGGCCAGCGCCGGACCAACCTTCCACGTCATCAACAGCAGCGGCAGATTCCATGGGCAGATCACGGCGATCGCGCCGCGCGGCTTGCGGATCGAATAGTTGATGGCGCCGCTGTCGTCGGGCGTCGACATCGTAAAGAGCTCGCCCGAATGGGTGCGGATGATATCGGCAAACATCTTGAAGTTGGCCGCACCGCGCGGGATGTCGACATGAGAAGCGAGCGACACCGGCTTTCCCGTGTCGGCCACCTCGACGGCGAGAAAATCCTCGAACCGGCGATTGATCTCATCGGCCACGGCGTTCAGCATTTCGGTGCGCTGATCGACCGACATGCGTCCCCAGGGCCCGTTCAACGCGTCACGGGCGGCCTGAACGGCCGTGTCGACGTCGCGCTCGTCCGCTTCATGCACCAGGCCCACGATGCCCCCGGTCTGGGGATCGCGGTTCTCAAAAGTCTCGCCCGAGGATGACGGCCGGTACTTGCCCGCGATGAAATTTCGAAGCTCGCGTGGCGCAACGTCCGTCTTGCCGATGGGTTGAATTTTCGAGGGCATAGCTGATCCAGATTCCTCGCTTCAGCGAATTTGGCACGCCGACCCACGCCCCCGGCCTCGACAGGCTCGGGGATGACGAAGGCCGTCCGCGGACTCTTACGTGTAGACGCTGGTGAACTCGCCGGCCTCTTCTCCCGTGTGGTAGAAAATGCCGCGCCACAGCTCGTCTTCCGTCCAGGTGATCGGCGGCATATCCGGCTGCGCCAGATAGCCGAGACCCGCGAAAGTCTCGTTGCGGTTGCCCGAGGGATCGAAGAAATAGATCGTCGAACCGCGCGTGATGCCGTGGCGTTGCGGGGTGACGTCGATCTTCACGCCGCGCTTGCCGAGCAGATCGGCGCCTTTCAGGATCTCGCTCCAATCCTCCAGATAGAAGGCGCAGTGATGCAGCCCGCTGGTCGGCCCGCCGACAAAGGCGATGTCATGGGGCGTGGAGGTGCGGAACATGAAGGCGGCGGCCTGGATGTTGCCCTCAGGACCCACCAACACCTGTTCCGAGAGATTGAATCCCAGCGCCTCTTTGAAGAACTTGACGTTATCGGCGACCGTGTTGATGCCCTTCTCGGGGTTGAGCTCACACATCAGCAGCGTGTGATCGAGCCAATGGACGCCCATGCCGTTCAGGCCGTCCGGCCAGGGCTCGGGGTTGAGGACACCCACCGCTTTGCCGACATGTTCCTTGTCCGCATAGAGGTAGAACTGGTGGCCGCTCGGAATGTTGAACTTTAGAGCGCGGCCGCAGGCATGCAGCGTATCGGCCGGCACCACTTCGACCTCGACGCCGTAATTCTCGATCGCCTTTTTCAGCTCGTCGAGATCGGCGTCTTTCTCGACCTTGTAGGCGGCATGATTGAGTCCCGCTCTATCGGCTGGCGAGAGGATCAGGCAATATTTGTCCCACTCGTCCCAGCCCTTGAGATAGACGTTGCCGTCCTTGTCCTCATGCGTCTTGATCAGGCCCAGAATGCCTTCGTAATGCTTGAGGGATGCATCCATATCCAGCACGCGGATATTCGCGTGTCCTATTCGCATTACACCCATGGGTTACTCCTCCCTAGTTTGAAACGTCCTATTCGTCACACCAAGCCGTAGCGGCGAACCACCGACTTATGCATCTTGCCCAGCACCCGCAGGGCGATGTCCGAGCGGGGGAATGTCCGGCAGGCCAACACTACATTGTCCTTTTCTTCGCCCTCGCTGACGTGCTCCCGGCTCATCAGTGAGGCTTCGAAATCGCCCTGTTCGACCTTAATCTTGCAAACACCGCAGCCGCCGCCGTGGCAGCCCGAGGGGATGCCCTTGCGCCCGAGCGAGAGCATGGCCTTGAGCAGGTGCATGCCGCCCGCGCAGTCATAGCGCTCGCCGGTGTCCACTATGGTCACCGAGAATCTGCCTTTGTCCGTATCCGCCATCTGATCCGTGTCGGGTTTCATGGGTCAGATTCTCTTGAACAGCGGGCTCTTGGCGAGCGCCTGCTCGCCATCTGCCGCGGTCACGAATTTTTCGGTAAAGATATCCTTCTCGAACAGCCGGCCCTTCATCAGTGATCGGATGCAGGCTTCGATCATGACGGGCGGCCCGCAAAGATAGGCCTGATTGCCCTCGAAGCGGCCCTCATAGCGGCGCTCGGCGACCTCGTTGACGAAGCCCGTCTCGCCCGCCCAATCGTCGCCCTGATCCATCTCGGAAAGCGCCGGCACATAGGTGAAATGCCCGTGCCGTTCCGCAAGCTCCGCAAACAGGTCGTGGAAATAGAGATCCTTGCGGCCCCGCACGCCATGCAGCAGCATGACCGGGGGACCCGAATCCCCTTCGAGCAGATCCAGCACCATGGACTTCAGGGCCGAAAGCCCGGAGCCGCCCGCGATGAACAGCTTCGGCTTTTCAAATGACTTGCGCGTGAAGAAATGGCCGTAGGGTCCGGAGAACTCGAGTTTGTCGCCAATAGCAAGCTGCTTGTGGACGTAGCCCGTTCCCGCCCCGCCCTCGACGAGCCGCACGTGAAACTCTAGGCGCTTGGATTCGGAGGGGGGATTGGCGAAGGAGAACGGGCGAGTCCCCTCGATGCCTGGAATAGTAAAGTTTGCATATTGCCCGGCTTGAAACGCCGCATCATCGCCTTCAACCTCGATCCATAGCCCCTTGATATCGGGGGTCAGGTCCTCCAGGCGCACGACCCGGCCGGAATAATCGGCGACCGGAATGTATTCGGCGTCATCGTCCTCCTCGATGTCGGCCTCGATCACCAGATCGGAGGCCAGCGTGGCACAGCACGCCAGCGCCTTGCCGTCTTCGCGCTCCATGTCCATCAGCGCAAACGGCGAGGCCGAGCCGTGATCCACCTGACCCTCGAGCACGTCGATCTTGCAGGTGCTGCAAAGCCCGTGGCAGCACGCATGGGGCAGCCAGACGCCGGCCCGCAGACACGCATCCAGCACCGTCTGGCCTTCGGCCACCTGGAGCGTCTCGCCTATCGGCTCGATGGTCAGGGAGTAGCTCATCGCGAGCGCCTACCGCCTCTCCATTCCCAGTATCAGTTCAACTTTGCGAAGCCTGGTAGCCCTTGAGCCCGGGGGTCCAAAAGCGCAGCACTGACTTGTGCCCGACGCCCAGATCCTTCAGGGATTTTTCTGGATCGGGCTGAAAGTCTTGATCGTCCAAGGTCCAGCGTGCCTCGGCCAAATCGACATTCCCCCAGTCGGGATGCATGCCGTAATAGGTCGGCAGGATCTCGGCCAGTATGGCGCCGAATGGCATGTCGGGCGGCAATGGGAAGGCGAGTGGCGCGCAGAAGCTCAAATGATCTTCCCAGTGAAGATAGACGAGCTGGTTGCCGTGGAAGTTCTCGACCTTGTCCTTGACCTCGCCCTTGTAGTCCTTGATTGCGACAACAGGCATGACCTGACTCCTAAATTCTGACTCCAACGCGCTGGAGATGGCTTATTCGGCGGCCTTTACGGGCGGATATTCCACCTGCTCCGCGTGGCGGCCCGCCATCCACTCGCTCCACATCTTCTCCTCGGGCGAGCCGTGGTAGTCCATGTTATCGACGCCCAAATTCATGTGGTACCACTTGAGCACGTCCTCGACGCTCGCACCGCCGCAATTGCCCTGATAGATCTGATGCACGGGAAGCCATGACTGCACGTATTTCTCCGGCTCGTTGTCGAAGATGTGCTTACAGCCCGCCGAACAGGTGTGATACGTGTCGCCGTTGTATTCGCTCCGGCGGAAGCAAATCACGCCCGGATCATCGGGTTCCGTGAACACCATCGGGATCTGGCAGACATTGCAGAGCTGCGGCAGCGCGTTGTTGTAGAAACGCTTGCCCTGCTCGGCCATCTCGCGCCACATCATGTAACGCGGCCGGTAGTACTTATCGAAGGTGTCCGGGTATTTCTCCGAGAGCCAATCCATGTGCTCGTCGTCGACATCCCAGGTATGGAACGCTGCGGCGTGGGTGTAATTGTAGAAGGTGCCCCAGACCTCGTGTGAGATCCTGTCCTTCTCCTTGATTGCATCCTCCTGGTGCAGCGGCGGACGCAGGCCGTAACGGCTGAGATCCTCGAACAGGGCGCTGCCCTGCTCCTCGTAGTAGACCTCCCAGGCTTCCTTCCAGGACATCACCTTCTTGGGCAGCATGTAGTCTTGCAGCATGGCGACCAGGCCAAGCAGCCGGTAGCCGCGCCAGAACCACTTGTCGAGCCAGCCCTGCACGATCGGCACATTGTCCTCGTGCTGCTCCAGCAGGAATTTCACCACTTCGAGACCGAGCGTCATGTGCCGCGACTCGTCCGATTGGGCCGAGAAGCCGAATGTCACGGTGGCGAGATCGCCGTTATAGGCGGCGCCCGACATGAAGGGCACGAACAGCAGATTGGTCAGCACATATTCGAAGGAAAAGCTGATCGAGGTGACGAATTCGAACGGCCCCGCGGTGACCGCATCGTCGAAGAATGACTTCGGCACCGACAGGTACCAGACCCGGTCATGCATATGGTGGAAATCGTGGAAGCCGTCGAAATACTTGTTGTAGTGGCTCAGCGTGTGGACCTGGGTTTGGGCGTGGCGCAGTTCGTCGATCGACTGCATCTGGGCCGCCACCCGCGCGCCGCCGCCCCGCAAGTGGCGCCCGATATGGGCGAAATGCCGGTGAGCGGCATATTCCAGGGGCGTGACCCCTTGCAGGAATAGCTTGGCCGCATTCATGTAACGCGCGTCCGTCAGACCGAGCTGCCCATTATTCTGGGCGAAGGAATCGATCACCGCATAAAGCTTGCGCTCCTTCTCGGCCTGGAACTTCCAATAGGTGTCCATGGTCAGCCGGAACGGATCTTCCCAGCCATCCCAATCCTTGATCTTGATGCCCTCGAACTTGTCGTAGGGGAACACCTTGTCCATCGGCTGGTAGCTGGTTTCCCAATCCAAATGCCGGGTCAGCATTTGATATCTCTGCTTCATGCCAAGTCGTTTGGCCTTGCCGTTTGCAGCCATGATCGTCTCCTCCAGCCGCGCTATTGCCACGAGATGACGAACTGGTCGTCATCCTCGTCAATGTTTCCTGAGAGCGTCACCATCGAGAGTTGGATTTCCTGGACATCCCAGTCGCGACCTATGCGCTCAGATACGCTGTCGCGCTTGATCACCAACTTGCCTGGAGCCTCGATACGCACCAGCGAGGGCATGCTCTGAACTTCCGCATCCGGATTGTCGGACTTGATGGCCTCGATGATGGGCAGGGCGTCCGCCGTATCCTGCAGGACGATCGATACGTTTCGTGCCATAGCCGCCTCCCTCAACCCTCGAGCCCGAGCTGACCGGCGCGGGCATCAAGCTGATCCAATACGGTCTTCAGCGCTTCGCCGCCCTGATCTCCGAGCACATGGCCCGCGACCGGTGCGGCGGCCTCTTCGGCCCGTCCCCGCCAAGTCTTGAACCAGCCGGAAAGCAGTTTCTTGTTGTCGGCGGATTCACCTGCCGCAGCCTTCACGACAGCGTCCACCCAGCGATTGTTGTCCTTGAACCAATCGGTCATGAACTGGGTAATCAGCGTGATCCCCATCGCGTTGTGGGGCTGGCTCGCCCGGTCGAACTCGCCGAAGACGAGGGGGTGCATCACGCCATCAAGCGCCAGATTCTGGGCAATGAAGGTCTCGAACCAGTCTTGGATGACGAAACTGTCCTCAACCGCGTGCCGGGTCGGCTGCCAATAGGGTACCTCGACCCAATCCGTCCTTCCCTGCTCCAGTGACTCGCCGGTATTGCCGTCGATGGCGAGGCCGACCCGGCTGATATATTGGGCCATGCCGAGCCGGTCCATGGCGGAAAAGGCGGCGGCCGAAGTGAGCTGCGTGCCATAGCCGTAATCGCAGATCAGTATGTTGTTCATATTCGCGCCCCACTCGTAGTGGCGCATCGGGATCAGGTAATCGCGGACCTTCTGCATCCAGTCCGCGTCGATCTGATCGAGCAGCCCGCGCTCGTCGACCATCTTGAAGTGCCGTTCTATGGTCTCGTTCATCGAGGCGCGCGACATGTTGTAGGTGCCGTAATAGAACTGGCGCGGATCCTTGAAGACGTACCAATCCGCCATATTGATCGCGGTTCGCGAGGGATCGTGAATCTCGTATTCCGGCGCATAGATCGGCCGGTAATGGAAATTCGTTACCGCCTGAACATCGTAGGTCGCCTCCTCGTAGCGCGTGGCAGGCCGATCTTCTCCGAAACGTCTTGCGATGTGTGAGTAAGTTTGGCGCCGCGGCTCGAGCGACAGGCCTTTGATTTGGATGCTCACGCTACAACTCCTCCACGTCTTGCAACCTCAACCGCTTTCGTGCGGTTTCGCCTCCGCCCCGGCAGCTTCCGGCGCAAGGCCAGCTTCCGGCGTGAACCACGGCATCAACCCCACCAGATCGGTCGCCCCGAATTGCCAGCAAAGCTCGGCGATTTCCGCCGAGAGATCTGCATCGCACGGGATCACGCGGGCGCCCTGGCGGCGAATGAAGTCGGCGACCAGCTCCACCGGGAGCACCAGCTCCACGACCAAGTCGGGATCGGCAACGCCGAACTCGAACTCCACGAACCGTCCGCGTTTGATGCCGAAAAAGCGGACGAATGTGTCCCTTATGCTGATAACCGCCATGGGTTGGCGTTTCCTCGACCGTCACAAGGATTCTGTACCTTGAGGTTCCGCCGTCTGCGAGGCGTTGGGCTTAGGCTCGCGTGGCCGCTCAAAACTGTCAAGCATAAATTTCGAGATTGCGACTTTCTACCGCATTTCGATGCCGGTTTTGGCTTGGAAAAAGATCATATCGTGGGTTCAATTCTGTCCAATCGTCTCGGCATAAGGGGCGCCGCCAGCCCATGCCACGGGCTCAGCTACGGACACACAACCACCCATCATTTCTCACTTTCAGGTACAAAAATCCCTGGATTAGCGGCATAAATTTCGAATTTTTGGTTCTCCAGCGCCACCTGGTCCTATACGTTTGGTATTGAAAAACGTAGCGTTGTGACGTAATCATTTCGTTGGAACAAACCATCGAGCTGTCCAACCATGACTGATTCTCGAAATTTACCCAATATTGCTCCGAGAGATTCCGATTCTGAGCCCAAGACCGTCGTGGAGATGGTGTATCGGCAGTTGCGCCGGGAGATTGTCTCGGGCGGTATCGCACCGGGCACCAAGCTGCGGGCCGAGGAGTTGCGCGAGAAATACGGCACCGGCGCCAGCAGCGTTCGCGAAGTGCTGGCGCGGTTGGTCGCCGACACCCTGGTGACCACCATCGGACAACGCGGTTTCTACGTCTCGCCGCTTTCCCTAGACGAATTCCGCTCGGTCGCAGACCTGCGCAAGACGCTTGAGGTCAAAGCTCTGGTGGAATCGATCGAGACGGGCGACGAGGAATGGGAAAATCGCGTGGCTGAGGCCTATGGCCGGCTCGCTGAAATCGAAGACAGGTATGAGGTCATTCCCAACGGCGCCGCCGAGGAGTGGGAGACGTGCAATCGTGATTTCCACCGGGCTCTGATCTCGGGCTGCACCAATATCTGGCTGCTGCATTTCCGCAGTATTCTGCTGGACCATGCAAGCAGATATATCCGCTTGTCGCTGGCCTCCCAGCCAATACCGCGCGATTTCCACCGCGAGCATCGGGATCTCTACCGGGCGGCACTGGCGCGCGACGCCAAAAAGGCCGCGGAGATTCTCGAGTATCATGTCGATCAGACCGTCAACGCGATCGCGCGGATCGTGTCGGTCGAGACCGAATATACGCCGCAGCCATAACACGGGCCGCCGGCTGCCATTGATGACGCTAAGCCGGGAAGCTGCCAATGATCCGCCCGCCAAGCCTATTCGTCTCCCATGGGCCACCTACGGTTCTGATCGAGGACAGTCCGGTCCGAAGTTTCTTGATGGGCCTTGGCAATGAGCTTGGCCGACCCGAGGCGATCCTCGTGGTCTCGTGCCATTGGGAAACGCCATTGCCTAGGTTGCAATGGTCCGAGCAGCCCGAAACCATCTACGATTTTCGCAACTTCCCCGACGAGCTCTATCATATCGTCTACGGCGCCAAGGGTTCGCCCAGGCTCGCCGCGCGCGCGACCGAGCTGCTGGACCAGCATTTCGAGTGCGTCGAGCGCGACGACACTCGCGGCTATGACCACGGCGCCTGGGTGCCGCTCGCCCTAATGTATCCTGATGCCGAAATACCGGTGGTGCAGCTTTCGCTTCAGCCCCAACAGTCGCCCGAATACCAATACCGGGTCGGCGAGGCTCTTCATCCGCTCCGCGACGAAGGCGTACTGGTGATGGGCTCGGGAAATCTGACTCACAACCTCCAAGGCTTCCGGGAGCATGGCTGGGACGATCCTCCCGAAGAGTGGGTGTTGGAATTCGCCGATTGGATGAACGACGCGATTGCCGATGGCCGCAAGGACGATCTGCTGGACTACCGCCGCCGGGCGCCCCATGCCGAGCGGAATCACCCCGAGGATGAGCACCTATTGCCGCTCTTCGTGGCGCTGGGCGCGGGCGAAGCTGGCGGCGCGGGCCGGCG
>Ga0315336_1004246_pt1 | contig 17335 bp, 13 predicted proteins | sample ASW5metaG_FD_204512 | JGI IMG/M metagenome (GOLD analysis project Ga0315336, IMG submission 204512) | Ammonia-oxidizing marine archaeal communities from Monterey Bay, California, United States - ASW #5 | ecosystem: Environmental > Aquatic > Marine > Intertidal zone | place: USA: California... | reverse complement strand
CAGCATCCTACCAGTCACTGGCTCGATAATCTTCCGGATCTCGGTGTCGTTGCGTCGCCTGCCTACTCCATTCCGGAAGTCTTCGAAGATCCCCAAGTTCTTGCTCGCGGCATGAAACACGAAATGGAACATCCACTGTCGGGCAATGGGAAATGCACCCTGATCGGCAATCCCATAAAGATGTCCGGCACTCCTCTGGATTATCGGATAACGCCGCCGCTACTTGGCCAACACACTGATGAGGTCATGGAAGAGTTATTGGATATGGGTACTGACGAGCGACAGGCACTTCGAGACAGTGGTGTGATTTAGGAATTAGTAGGCGCAAATTACACAATCAAATGGAGATGAACGATGTACGACCTAACGAAAGAGCAACTAGGAATTAAAGCGCGGGCGCATGAACTTACCGAGACCAAACTGCACGAACGGGCAGCAAAGTACGATGAATCCGAAGAGTATCCTTGGGACACGGTGCAAGATCTGACCGAATGTGGATTCATGGGTATGACTGTGCCAAAGAAGCTTGGTGGGCCTGGCTTCGGGTTTCTTGAGACTGCATTGGTTATCGAGGAGGTATCAAGGGCCTGCGGCTCAACGGGTCGGATTGTTACTGAAGCCAATATGGGCGCCATCGCTGCGATCATGGCATTTGGATCGGAACATCAGAAGAAGATTTGCGCGGAATTGGTTCTCGCCGGTGATAAGCCGGCCATTTGCATGAGTGAACCCGATGCTGGAAGCGCTGCCACGGCCATGACGACAAAGGCGGTGAAAGAAGGCGATATCTACGTGATTAACGGCATGAAGCACTGGATAACCGGTGGTGCGAATGTGTCCAAAATTCATTTTGTTCTGGCCCGTGTCGAAGAGGAAGGAGAAGACAAGGGCATCGGTGGCTTTATCGTCATTCACGAAGGTACGACGAAGGGGATGCGTGCCAGCAAAAGGCACCGTGGAATGGGTCTAAGATGCTTGCCCGAGATGGAAGTTCAGTTTGAGAATCTCGAAGTTCACGAGAATATGGCCATCAAACCTGCAGGCGGATGGAAACGCGGCTTTTCCGGGATCATCGATTCCTATAATTCTCAACGGGTAGGCTCGGCCGCGGTGTGTTTGGGCATTTCTCAAGGCTCACTCGAGCAGGCAGTGTCCTATTCAAGGGAACGTCACCAATTTGGTCGCCCCATCGCTGAGTTTCAGGGGCTGCAATGGATGATGGCCGATATGCAGGTCATGGTGAACGCGATGCGTAATTTCGTCTACCAGGCGGCGCGCAGCAGTGCTCGTACAAAGGCCGGATTCCCTGAACCTATGCTCGCCGCGCAGGCGAAGCTCTACGGGTCGGAGATGTCCAAGAAAGTAGCCCATGACGCCTTACAAATTCATGGGGCCCAGGGCTATTCGCGCGATCTTCCGCTGGAGCGGTATTATCGCGACACCCGCATGTTCTCGATTGGAGGCGGAACGGCGCAGATCCTTCGCAACACTGTTGCTGGCGAAATGCTTGGAATGCGACTTCCTCAAACCCGAGACGGCTACACGAAAATGGCGGCAAGAGCCGCAGCAGAATAATCCAGGACTCCCCGGCAGGAAATCGCCAAGGCTACACTTGCGGGGTGTTCTAAGATTTTGGCAATGGTGAGTTCTCTGAGATAGACGAACCCTGCGCATTTGTTGCTCGGACTCTAGAATGACCAGATCCATTTGACTTGCAGCGCAAGAGCCAGATCCATTTTGAGCCCTTTTGAGCGTGTTTCACCTCCTAAAAACGACCCGACCAATTGTTCGAAGCCAACTCATGGGGAAGGGTTCCGCTATACCAATGCGCCTGGCGAGGGACAACATCCCCCCAAAATGCGTTATGCTACAGCTTCTTCGATTTTTGAAACAGAAGTCCAGTTTGCCGGCCAAGGTACCTGTTGCGAATGAACGACTTGAAAAAAGAGGTTCCGAAACGTACCCCTTTGCTCTACTACGGTTGGGTGATTGTCGGACTCTCGTTTCTTGCTATGGCCTTCCACTTCACCGCCCGATTCTCGTTCGCCATTTTCCAGGTCCCTCTGATCGCGAAATACGGCTGGTCCCGTGGAGCGCTCGGCACCGCGTTCGCCCTGATGATGGGGATCTATGCGGTGTCTAACCCCCTCGCAGGGCTGCTCGTGGACAGGCACGGTCCGAAGGCAGTCATCCCCTGGGGCTCGGTCCTGGTGGGAGCCGGGCTATTAGGGGGGTATTGGATCTCGGCACTCTGGCACGTCTACGTTCTCCTGGGGGTCTTCATCGGGATGGGAACCGCACTCTGCGGCTTCGCCATGCATTCCGCTATGATCCCCCGGTGGTTCGATAAAAAGAGGGGAACTGCAACCGGGATTGTATTCTCCGGAATCGGGATCGGCACACTAGTTCTGTCGCCTGCCATCGAACGTCTCATCTTCTATCTCGGCTGGCGAGAAACCTATATGGTATACGGCATTGTGGTCCTGATCGGGCTGGCCCCACTCCTCTTCTTCTTTCTCCGGGATAACCCCAAAGAGGTCGGGCAGAATATCGATGGTTCGCCCGGTGCTCGGAATCCGGCGGTGCCCGTGGCCGTGTCGCCCTCTCGTACAAACATTTGGCAAGTGGTTTCGCTCCTAAAGGAAGACCGGAGCTTCCTGGCCCTCGCCTGCATCGGTTTCATCACCGGCCTTCAGATCACCACCGTCCTGACCCACCTCCAACTCTACCTGGTGGATGCCCGGTTCAGTACTGCTACCGGCGCGCTAGTGCTCGGTATAGCCGGGACCTTTCAGATGCTGGGAAGCGTAGGTATAGGTTGGGTCAGCGACTGGATTGGTAGGCAGAACGCCCAGGTTTTCTCCTGCACCCTGTGCGGAGTCAGCCTGATCTTGCTGCTCTCGATTCCTTGGCTGGAGGTAGGTCTCGCACCAGCGTATGGTTTCGGGGTCGCGTACGGATTCGCGATAGGAGGGATGACCGCATGTCAATCCGCGATGTCCGCTGACCGGTTTGGAAATACCTCTTTCGGCTCGGTGATGGGAATCCTCACCATCTGCTATTCTATGGGAGGCGCAATCGGTCCCCCCGCAGCGGGGTATCTTTTCGACTTCACGGGGAGCTACCTGATCGCGTTCAGCAGCCTGGTCGCTATGTCACTGCTTGCGATCTACAGCACCCTCTGGATATATCGTCCAAAAGGAGCCGACGAACCCAGGGCTGGGCATGGATCGCCGAACGACAAAAGGGTACCTTCCCCATAATTCAACTTTTCTTAAACATCTGCGAAAATTCTGAGGAGAGACCGCAACATGCCTAAAAATTCGGGCGGTTCTCCGATCATGGACGGGGATGCGAAAAAAATAGCGCTTCGAATGATTCCCTACGGCCTCTACATCCTTACCGCCGCGGCCCGGACAACACCATCGTCGCCGCCACTATCAACTGGGCCACCCAGTCCTCCTTCGAGCCACCCCTCCTTGTCGTCGGCGTCAAGGCCAACTCCGGTGCCCACGCCTTCATCAAGGAGACCAAAACCTTCGCCCTCAACGTACTCGGCAAAGACCAGCAGACCGCTGCCTTCACTTTCTTCAAGCCCCATGAGCGCGAAGGCGACACCATCGGCGGCGAGGCATTCGAGACAAGCCCGGCAGGCGTCCCCCTCATCTTAAGCTGCCCCGCCTGGCTCGAATGCCACCTCGAAGAGACCTTCGAAAAAGGGGATCATTCCGTCTTCATCGGCCAGGTCACTGCCGCCGGCGTACGCAACCAGCCCGATGGCCGACCAGACGACACCACATTGTGGCTGAAAGATTTGGGCGACAACGTATTTTACGGCGGTTGATTCCAAGCGCGCTAAATAAAGGATGTGCCCAGAACCATCTCCTTGAACTGCCTGGCTGCCCGCCCACCACAGCCCTACTCCTGTTCCGGAGCAACGTCCATAAGCTGCAGCGATGCCGCAAAGCCATCCGGGTCGCTTCATCCTGGCCTTCGATAATATCTGGGAATGGGGCTGGGAGAATATATGCCTGAGTTAAGTCGCACTGTATCGGAAAGTATTAAACGACCTGCCGACCAGCGCAGCGCACGCCCTAGCATATAAAAACGCCGAGCACCTCTGGTGGCGGCTTTGCAGGATTTTGGAGTGTAATTATTTAACCCATGATCAATTTCATGGTATCAGAGTAGATTTTATGAAAAACATTTGAACGGCTTAAGGGCGCCACTCGACATCGTTTTAAAACCAATCGGTGTCAAAGCGTATAGGAAAGCATGATTTTTATTGATACAATAGAGCAAGTGACCACATACACATTCAGCAAGGAAGAGAAATAGAACATAGCCACGACCGCCTATTTCTTCCGGCAAGGAAGCAACTTTATTGGCCGGAAATTTCTGGGCTTGAACCCATGTATTCAGTTTCAACATTTCCTATGAGGCCACCCGTCTGAAACTGCATTTATCGCAGCTAGTTCTTCTCCAAAATTACCCGGCCGTCAAACAGTTGTGGTTGTAAGAACCGGGTTCACAGGAACCGAAGCCGCCTGTAAAATGGCAGAGAAAATGAGTCAAATTGCTGAGAAAAGGAAAAGTGTTCGGGACGAAAATAATTCCAAATCATTTTAATCGGCCTTCCCTTCACGTTGGTTCAGTGATGGGAAAAGGCAATTGTAGCATATTCATAAAATAGCAAGAATAATGTACAGAAGCGTCACAACTATCGGGGCAGGTCAAGTAAGCGATAATGCGCGAATATAGCGCGCAGGCAACATTCTACGCCAAGTAGGAGAAATAATGAGTCCCGAAGGCTGGTTCAGGGTTGAGGAATTCGCGCCGGGCACGTTTCAGTTCACCGAAGGCGGCCGATGGAAAATGTTCCTGCTCATAGGCGATAAAAAAGCCTTGCTCCTCGACAGCGGAGTGGGCTTCGGTGACCTCAAAGCGCTTTGCGAAAGCATCACCAGCAAGCCGATTGATCACGTTCTCACCCACACACACTGGGATCACATCGGCTCCGCCCACCGCTGGAAATCGATCGGCGTACATCCTAACGGAATAAGCGAACTAACAAACGACCATTCCCAAAAGTGCACTGAAGTCATTCAGGGATGGGGAGACGGACTACCTTTTCCGCCCGAATTTAAATCGGAGGGCTACATGACTCCGCCGGCCACCTTTGGATGGGAGGTCCAGGAAGGGGACTCCATTGATCTCGGTGGGCGCACCCTCCACGTCTGGGACACTCCCGGCCACTCACCCTGTAGTATTTCCTTCCTCGATGATAGAGAGGGCGTCCTCATTACGGGCGACCTCGTCAAGCCCCTTCAGCCACTCAACCTACGCGCTCCTAATGCGGTCCTCTCCGACTATGTCCTATCGCTTCGAAAACTCGAAAAGGTGGCTACCGAAAACGAAGTGAAGTGGGTTTGCTCCGGCCATGCGGATGCATTCCCAGACTCCTCCATCATCGGTGAGATGGCACAGTTCATGGAGGAAGTCGAGGAAGGCAAGCACGAACCACCCCGAAAAATGACCAACGAAAGGCTGGGCAAGCTAGACGTCTATCAGTCCTCGCGCTTTTCGGCCTGGATCAAAGACAATGCAAGAAGGTAGCTGGCTCCTTCGTGTCGGGACCGGGACGATAAACACACGAAAGAAACGGAGGTCATTTGGCGAGGTACTTTTTCAGGTAAAAGGATTCTTAAGCATAGAATCCTCTCTATCAAAAATACCTCCCGGCAATACCGCCAAAAGGTGCTTTTATTTGTAGAGAGTAAGGGGTTCTAGGGTAAATCTACAACCATTTTGTGTGGTAGATGCCAGGATGGATATGAGCGAATTGTAGAACCACTCCGTATAATTCCGGCCAATATAGGGGAGCGGGTGCTTTCTTGGCGGCCGGACGGGAGGCTGCAATGTTTGTTGATGCGTATATGACCGAAGAGCATCTGGCGCTGCAAAAACTAGCACGCGAATTCGCTGTAAAGGAAATTCGTCCCATCGCCATGGAGCTGGATCACAATCCGGATCCCGCCCAGAGTGCCTACATGGACTCACTGCTCGAAAAAGCCGACGCAGCGGGATTTCGGACCATGACGATTCCCGAAGAATATGGCGGTGGCGGGATCAGCAGTCTTTTCACCCACTGCGTCGTGGGCGAGGAGCTCGGCTGGGGCGACCGGGGCGTGGTAGGCATGCTCCTTTCGTGCGCGAAGATCGCCCATCTTTTGACGGCCGAGGCCCTGGCGAGCAAAGAGCAGCGTGATAAATGGCTCAAGGCCTTCGTCGACGACCCGACCTTCATGATCACTCAAGCCATGACCGAGGACGATACGGGATCGGAGAACCTGCTGCCCTACGACGGGGTGGATGGCGGTTTCCGCACACGGGCGGTCCGCGTGGGCGACTATTATATTTTGAACGGCCGCAAGCGTTTCGTCTCAAACGTCGGATACGCCAAGCTTAATTTCGTCTATGTCCGCACGGATCCGAGCAAGAACATCCTCGAAGGTTCGACCCTGCTCATGGTGCCCATCGACACGCCGGGCCTCTCCTTCGGACGGGTGCACGACAAGATGGGCTACCGCCTAAACCTCAACCGCGAAATGATTTTCGAGGACGCGAAAGTGCCCGTTGCTAACCGCCTCGGGCCTGAAAACTACGGCATTGTGAACATTAACAGCCACCTGCGAGGCGGGGACAGTCTGATCAACGCGGCGGCGATGGTGGGGCTGGCGCGTGCAGCATACGAAGCGTCGCTCGAATACGCGAGTACCCGCAAGGCGAGCGGAAAGTTGCTCATCCATCATCAGGCTATTGGCCTCAAGCTCGTCGAGATGTACACTCAGATCAACGCCGCCCGCGGCTATGTCTGGCAGGCAGCCCGCCAGATCGACGACCGCGAAAAACTTCCCGTTGACCTAAAAATGGCCGGCTCGGCGAGTTATTTCGCCCACGAGGCGGCCTGCGAGGTCACCCGCGCGGCTATGGAGATTCACGGCGGGATGGGCGTCATGCGCGAACTGCCCATCGAAATGTACCTGCGTAACGCCTACAACATGCTCCACAGCGACGGAGGCATCATCATGAAAAAACTCAAGATAATGCGCGGGATGAGCATCGAAGCGGACCTAGGTTCGGGCGGAGACGAGAATATCTCCATTTAAAGTTTTCCTCTTGAGCTCAAGTCTTAAATCGCGCGGTTCATTGGATTTGCCCGGAAGCTCCCAAGGTCGAGGAGCACATCGCCGTCTGGGTCAGGCCGAAAGAGAAGGCTCCATCCTCAAAATCTGAGCCGCTACCCTCTCAAAACCCCCTCTGTTTATTTTCCGAATCGTTATGACGGACTGAAACCATCCGTCTCAGGGATAGGAGAGTTGCCCCATGAATATTGACGAGAGATTTGAAAAGCTAGAAAAGCAAAATGAAATTTTGGCCGGACAAATCAAAAACCTCAAGAAGATGCTCGGGGGCGTAGCCGCCCTCGCCCTCGCCACCCTGATTGGCGGGACGGTGCTGGGAGTTCATGCCTCTGAGGGCAACTTCGACACCATTACGGCTAAGACCCTCAAGCTCAAAGACTCCAGCGGGACAAAGCGCGTGGCCCACTACGGTTCGAGTGGCGGTTTGGTTCTCTATAACTCCAGCGGGACTATAAAGCGCGCGTCGCTCCAAGGTCAGTATGCCAACTTGTATCTCTTTAACTCCAGGGGGACAACGCGCGTGAAGACCAACGGTGACACTGGCAGATTGTATCTCAATGACTACAGCGGGAAAACCAAAATACAGCTGAACGGAACGGATGGCAAAATCACAAGTGGGGCGCATTCGCATAGCGGCAACGCGAACAGCGCCAGAACAAGGGTCAATAAATATACTCATAGTGTAACGATTAGCCAATAAACGGACATAGCGTAACGGTGAAATAACATCCCCAGAAACAAACAGCCCTCCTCGGCATCCGTCGGGGAGGGTTTCTGTTTCTCTTGGACGTCAATCTCCTCTGACACATTATTTCTACACAGATAGAAGATCGGTATCTGGTCCCATCCTATAAAATCTTGTAATGTTCTAAATCACCCAGAAACAGACTTTCCCGCGCACCTCTTTCGGGAGCATGCACCGTGCGGAAGATGAACAAATCCTGCCGAAAACACCTCGGGATCACACTCTCGCTGTTCCTTGCTATCTCTGTCCTAGTATCCGGTTCTTTGATTCTGTCCGCTCCCCCGGTGGGACAAACTGGAGGGGCCATTGAAGGTGATAGATACGTCCAACCCCCCGTCGCTGGAGGAATTGTCGCCAAATTGCCGTCGAGTGCCCGAATAGCTATCCTGATGATCAGAACCGGCAGTTATTCGGGTTAAGAGAAGGTTTTGACCCATGAAGCTTACCAAACTGATCCTTCCCGTCGCCTTGACGCTGGCCCTCGCTTCCTGCCAGGGGCGGGAAGCGAAAAAGAGCGGGTCGCAAGGACAAAAGGTTCTTTCTTCTTTGGCGGGGAGCGAAACAGGGGTGACGCAAAGCGCTTCCGCTGACTCGATGCCGGTCGCCGACATGCATTGCCATCCCATTCCATGGGTTCCCGCCGAGGAGTTTTTGGTCTGGATGGATGACAACAGGGTACAATGGTGCGGTCTCGGTGTATTCGGTGGCAAGTACGGGGCTCGTTCAACCCGTGAAGAATACGCGAGAGTCCTTGGCAACCGGTATGTCGCCTTCGGCGGACAATCTGATCTCAATGCCATATATCTCAATGACGGTAAAAGAGCCCAGGAAGATGCGGGGCATGGAGGGTTCAAGGAAATCCTTCAATGGCTGGAGAACGACTTGAAGAATGCGCGCATCAAGGGTATCGGTGAGATCTTCGCCAATACCCGAAGCTCCAACAAATACCTTCGGATGCGCCGCAAGACACGTCTTGATTCGTCGGCCATGCGAGCTCTGTTCGCACTGACCAGCCAGTACGGCGCAGTGCTCACGTTCCATACCCATTGGGACGATGATTCAATCGCCCAGGTCGAAGTCCTGCTGGAAAGCAACCCACACGGCAAGATTGTGTTCGCCCATTGCGGCGTCGATTCTAGCCCTCCGGACGTCCAGGCATTCTTCGAGAAGCATCCCGGCGCCTATTGCGACCTTTCCGCCCGGCACGTGCCTAAGCTTCCCAAAAAGTTCCTTGGGACGAAACGCCATATTTTTAGCTCTGATGCGATCGTCCCCGAGTGGAAAGATCTGATCGAGGCGTTCCCTGATCGCTTCATGGTCGGCACTGACCTTCAAGACAAGAATCAGTACGCCAAGTCCGTAAGAATTATCCGTAAAGGACTTCTCGCTAACCTGAGCCCCACGACTGCGGAGAAGGTTGCCTACAAGAACGCCATGAGACTGTTCGGGCTTCAATATCTGCCGTCAAAATGAATGGCGGCATTGTTACGTTACCAGTTGTCTTACATCAGCACCTATGAGACAGATTTTGCTTGTTGATGCGGGGTGCTTTTCTATGGCTTTTCCGCCGACAATCCACCGCATGGCAGCTTTGGTGCATCGCCCGCCGGGGAGGATGGCGATGTGGTCTTCGACCTCATGACTTCCCGAGAGCGAGTTTCTTGGCTTAACCGTATTTAAATTAACGGATTTCGGAGACCCCGCCTGGACTGTGCCTCTTTGATAATAGACAATTCCGAATGGTAGTGTATGCGCCGCATTAATCCCGGCGGTGCCCAACCACAGAGAGGCGGAAGAGAGCGGTACGGGCGCCCATTCCCGTTTGGCTCTAAATCGATGCCCGCATAAACGAAGAAAGATACCATGGATATTGAGAAAATCATTGATCCTGCAAACTGGAAACTGTATCGCGACAAATTTGCGACAGATGAAATGCGAGAAATTTGGTGCGAAGAAAACGTTCTTCAAAAGCGTTTAGATTGTGAAGCCGCAGTGGCCCTGGCACAGGCAGAACTGGGCCTAATCCCATCAAACGCTGCAAAAGAGATCGCAAGAAAGGCTAACTTAAATTACGTCACTCCTGGGGCTTGCGCGAAGCACTATTCACAGACAGGGCACGACATAATTAGCATGCTACGAGTCATTGAAGAAGTGTGCGAAAATGGCTCGGGGGAGTGGGTTCATTTCGGTCTGACAACCCAAGATATTTTAGACTCATCAACAGGTCTGCTCCTTCGGGATACTTTAAAGATATTCTTTCACGATTTACTAGAGCTCGAAGATATATTTATAAAGTTAGCAGACGAACACAAGTTAACAGTTATGGCGGGTAGGCCTCACGGACAATATGGCGTTCCTATGACGTTTGGACTAAAAGTGGCAACTTGGCTTGCTGAATTAGGCCGCGGAATTGACCGTCTCATAGAATGTTCCAACAGGCTTCTAGTAGGAAATTTCACGGGAGCAGTTGGAACCTACGCTCCCCAACTTGGGAAAGGTAGAGATGTCGAACGCAGAGCTCTAGAGTTGTTGAAATTAAGGCGGGCGGAAGTATGTACTCATCCAGCGCGCGACCGAATTGCGGAATTTCTTGCAAACCTCGCTTTCATTGGAAACACTTTTTCACGCATCGGGAATGAAGTCTACCAGCTTCAAAAACCGGAGATCTTAGAGCTTGCTACGAAATTTCGAGAAGGGGAGCAGATTGACTCAAGTACCATGCCTCAAAAGCGGAATCCCGTAGGCGTGGACCATTGGAAAGGAATAGCAAAACTCCTCCGAGGAAATGCACTGGTTGCGATGGAAGTTGCAGTAGAACATGAGCGGGATCCATCTCGTCTTGCAGCAGAACAGTCCGCATTACCGCGCAGTTGCGCAAACCTCGCCGCTGTTTTAGCAGAGGCAAAAACTATCTTGGGCACCTTACAAGTTTATTCCAAAAACATGAGAAAAAACCTTGAAAGAGATCGAGGCTTTATCATGTCAGAAGCGCTTATTTATGCGATAGCGAAAAAAACCGGAAAAAAACAATGGGCTCACCATTTGGTCTATGAGGTAGCCCAGGAAGCCATCAGTGCACGGAAAGATTTAAAGACAGCTGTTTTGGAAAGGGAGGATATTAGTGGCATTTTGTCAAGAATCGAAATAGATAAAGTACTCGACCCTGGAGATTGGATCGGAGAAAGTGAGGCCAAGGTGGAGGAGGTGATCGCCCTGAGGATAGATAGGAGAAAAGAACTCCAGGAGGAACTCAAGAAGCTTGAACTTTGTCCTCAATGAAATAGAGAAGGATAGAAGAGAAAGGATAATTTGTCTGTTTTGGTTGCAGTGCTGATCTGGTTCTCCTCGTTAGTTCTCTACCAATTTCTTAGGTCGCCAAGAAAGACTGGTCAAACTGGCCTTCCCTCTACAAACTTCTCCAAGCTGTATGCGGGGATTTTCAGTACCTCTTAGGTGGGACCTCCCAATTTGGGAAGATCTACACGAGCAAGAAGCATCATACACCTGAGCCGATTACATCCAAGCTGAGATAAATAGAAGCGCTTCTTCCTGAAGGGCCAGTGCGTCCTTACGGTTGCAACAGTATTGAGACCTCCGCGCAAAGATGCGGGAAAACTCCTGAATCTGGAGAGATTCAGTACGCCATATGCGGCGAAAATGCTAGTGGAGTGCTGGAAACATGTGCACACTAGAATCAGGCCGCGCCGTTCATTGGGTTACTGGTTTCCAATACCTTAAACAAACGGTCTATGTCCTCCGGGCTTCGCTCCGTATCGCCCTTCAGCCATGGTTCTAGAACTTTCATGGGGAATGGTACAACTATTGGGGGCGATCAGGCGGGTCAGTGGTTTCCCTGGCTCTGATTAGGTCTAGCCTCTATTTGGCACTTGTTGGGCTTGGGGTTTGCCCTATTGCTCTCAGCGCCGAAATAGCGCGCAAGAAACAAAGCCCAAAATAGCTCCTGTCGGCCTTCAATCTCATGTTCAATATTTACAGAGAAGGCCTGAATTCCCCTCCGTCCATGTTTATGGGCACTACAGTAATATAGCAAGATGCTTCGAAGCCGCAAAACCAACAAGACCCGAAGAAACCTAAGGGAATCTCTACCACATGCCCAGAGCTCAGTATGGGTCCGGCCGAACAAACTGACCGCTTCCTGGCGGAACTACTAGTTGTCCGTCTCGAGCGATTATTTCACCGCGCAGGAAAGTCATTACAGGTGACCCAATAAATGTTTTATTCACGAATGCTGTGTATTTTGCTTTGCTTTTTCCTTTGGCTACGTCGACATTAATTTTTCGTTCCATATCGACCACAACTAAGTCTGCATCTGCGCCTACAGTAACAGTTCCTTTCCGGGGATAAAGGCGAAATATTTTAGCCGGGGCTTCGCACAATCTCTTAACCAGTACCGGTAGCGTAAGATGGCCGGAGCTTACCTCGTTGAGCATTGAAGGGAGAAATATTTCTAGGCCAGGTCCACCTGGAGGAGCAACCCATATGTTCGGATTATTTTTGCGATCTGTAAATTGAGGAGCGTGATCAGTTCCCATGGTATCAATAGTCTCATCGAGAAAGCCTTCCCAGAGGGCATCGCGATCTGCAGCCGTCTTAACGGGGGGACTGAATTTTCCCCAGGAGACCGAGTCTCTAATGTCTTTATCACACAGAAGGAGATTACACGGGGCCACTTCAGCGGAGATTTTCGAATTTCGTCTCTTAGCATCCCTAATGAGTTGAACAGTCTGTGCGCCCACGACATGACAAATATGGACACGTGCCCCCGTAGCAACAGACAAGGTAAGCGCGTCGAAGACAGCGAGTTCCTCTGCGAAATTAGGTCGGCTTAGGCGCCAGGCGTCAATGTCGGGGCTCATTTCTTTCTTGCACCGTTCGGTGAATAATTCCAGAATTGCATTTGATTCAGCGTGGATTCCGATTTGTCCATCGAAGCTGGCTATCTTTTCAAAAAGGAGGAAAAGCTTATCTTCGTCTGTGGTAATATAGTTCTTGAAATCTTCTCTATAGGGTCCTGTCACAGCAGTGAATATTTTGTAACCGATCGCACCGAACTCCTGAAAATCATGCAACTCATTCCGATTTTGCTCAGAGGCCCATACATATAAGGCAATATCAGAGTATGCGCGGTTTTCAATAATTTTCCGGCGTTCATGAAAATCCTTCACTGTACGCAGATCAGGCGAACCGTTTGGCATTTGCATTACAGTTGTCACTCCGCCAACTGCAGCACATGCTGTCCCCGAAATGAAATCCTCTTTTTCCGATTCTTCCATGTCGCGCAGATGCACATGAGGATCAATAATTCCTGGCAAAAGGGGTTTACCTTTGAGGTCTATTTCTTCGGCGTTTCCCGGGAGAGATCCTTCCTCAATTGACGCAATTTTCCCATCCCGAAGAGCCACATTGGCCCGGCGGATTCCGTCCGGTGTTACAACGCTAGTATCCATCAAGTTGTAATTCCGATTTTTGCTCTCAGGCAGCATTGCACATTTTCCTGACAGGCTTGGAGAACACCCTAGGCGATCGGTATTTAGAAAACCCATTACTGTGAAGTCGTGCATTTAATGCTGGCAGAACTAAGGGCGAAAATCTACTAAGGCATACAAAAAACCTCTCTGTCCTCATTGAAGCATGACGCCTTTTCGCGGCAAGACATATCCCGTGATGGACATTGAACCACAGCTTTTGCCGCGGCTTTATTGAAGCCTGTACACGACAGACGCGCAAGAAAAGAACAAATGCGCCGCATAGGTGAAAACAGAGGGCGAAAAATATATAGCGCAAACCATAATGCACATTAATACGACCTTAATAATCGCTTACGAGCACGTAACTCACCCTGCATAGGAATTGCTGTGTTATTTTTTCATTCCTTTGTAAATAAATTTTGTTATTCATCGATTCCTTTTTCCCGATCCAGGTCGTATGTCAACTTAGTATTCTTGCTTTTTAAAATTTCCGCGATCCACGGTTCCGCTACAGCTTTCTTACAGTTCCTACAAACCAATCGAAGATTAGTCAAATAAAACTCTTTATCTTCATCTTCCAGAGAATCTTTATCTAATTTTGTGTCTATGTTATCCCAAGGACTTCCGCATTTCGTACAATCATCTCCATCTCTTCTCACTAACTTTAATTCCACTTTTTTCTTGTCAAAACAAATTGATGCCGACTGGTCATAATTCAAGTCATTGTAGTGTTCTTTGATGCACCATCCTATAAATGTCGCAATAGCTAAGCTAATCCAAGTCATGGGACCAAACCAGATTAAAATTGCGATAATTATTGCGCCCACCACAATTTTATCTGCCAGGTAATGACCAGTCTGACTCTGATATGGCATTCCTTTATATAGCGCAGGCCAGAGTGTAAAAAGAATGGCATGTGCGGTTAGTCTAAGTTGGGCTCGTACTACCGACATGTCCTCTCCCCTCTTTAAGGTCCTGCACAGCTCTAAGATTTTTCAGACCACAGGCCACATCAGCCTCGAAACCTATCTTTTCTCAAATCACGATAATTTTAAACCATTTCTGTTTGTCAATAATTCTGAGCAACCCACAAGAGTCCTGGTGGGGATACCCTCTCCCCGGATTTTCTCTGGCGAGAAGTGTCCTCCGCTGGTGTGTTTTAGTACCAATCTGTGCAAACCAAGCTTATTTCGAATTTTCCTTAAACTTTCAAAGCCCATCCCTCCATATTACAAAATGTTGCTCCGTGTCACTCTATCTAAACACCCGAACTGCCTTCATGCGGGAGGAAGTCATTAGAGCAAAATAAACCCGGACAACCAATGTATTCATATGGTGAAGCTATCGCAGACTCCCCTTAATTTCTGGCCTGGTGCTCCATCGATTTTCGGCATCCATTTTTATTTGGGAAAAAATATGCCTAGAAAAAAGATCAACTACATTACATTTCTCGTTAACTGCATTGTATCGCAGGGTTTTGTTTCAGTCCGGCGCAAATAGACAGAATTGTATCCGTCGGATTTTCCCTCTTTATTCCTGCCCAAAAACAGGTTTCATGAACCAGATTTGCGCCAACCGGATCTGCAGAAATAGGTTAATATGCTTCAAAGTGCATGCAAACCAAAGGTTAACGCCCTCCAGATTGTATTTTGGACAATAACTTATTGTCTTTATTCTTCCCAAACACCCTTTAGAATAATTGAGCACACTCTCCAAAAAACTAACACACCCCGTCCACACAAAATTATTCAAAATTTCAACGTATCCTAGGAGGTTCATTCATTTCTGTCTTCTCGAGAACCTTTTTCAGATTCTCCATCTCCTGCATGTTCTCCTGCATCCCTTTCCTGTGAAGAGCCTGATTCTCATAGGAATAAGTGTTGACAGTGTGAAGAACGTGAGAGATTTTCCCTTCTTGCTCGAACCGGTAAGTGATAATCTGGCAAGCTTTCATACTACCTCCTTCAAAGTTATGCCAGACAATCTTCTCAAAAGGATCCCATTCCATGATGACCGAATCGCATTCAGTACCATCGGCATAGACCTGATGAAACCGAGTTCCCACCCCACATTTTTGCTCAGAAGTAATTTTGACCGCACTACAAAAATCTGCGATTTGGGGGTGTGTCTCCACGTGTCCGACGAATTTAAAGACATCTTCAATGGACGCTTCAATCTGCTGGATTACAACCATAGGGGGCATGAGCGGTCCTCTTTTTTTTCCCAGAAAACTTTGCAAGCCTATTTCATTTGTTTGTTTGTTTGTTTGTTTGTAGTCACCGAACAAGTAGAAGTCTTACTTAAATGCAGCCTTTCCTTAGTCCCATAACAGTCTTCAGATTTGACCATTCTATTATGAAACTTTCGTGGTCAACACTCTTAATATTGATCAAATCCCGCAACATACAAGAAACCCATTTGCCGCTTTGAAAATAAAAACTACAAGCGCCCAATAGAACCCATTATTAAACCATTACCTGAGGGAAGGACCTCAAAAGGGATGTCTATCCTCTTTATTGTATATTTCTACCGCCATTCTTACTCATGACTAAGGCCAAGCGTCGCCCGGACAGGTATCATACATACAAACTCAATTGTTTCATCGGAATCGTTATGGAAGGTGTGTTTTTCATTCGGACCAATAAAAATTGCACTGCCCGAGGAAAATTCCCGAGTACCCTCTTCCTCGGAATTAACTCGACCATTTCCTTTGATTACAAAGACCTGATGTTCCCAAGGGTGTGCGTGATTCGGAGTTTGCCCACCCGGCTCGATTTCGATAACACGCATGGCCATATCCGTCATGCCGTCTCGGTCGCTAAGAAGCCATCGTATACCCGCGCCCTTGGCTTCCTCTTCATTTTTTAGCTCAATATCCTTGTAGTTTTTTACCTTCACCGCGTCATCTCCTGGTTATTTTATTTTCGAAAATCCCATTGAGCATGCGGCTGCTCTTTTTAAAAGAACAGCCGCATGCTCAATAAAACCCAGGACTACCATATAATCTATCATCTATTCCACTAGCTCTCTTATTAATGAATATTTTTATATTCTATGCGAATAATAATCCTAGGTGTACAATAACCGTTCTTTTTTTATTTTTCATAAAAGGATTTACGGTGATTTATATTCTTCTACGCGTGTACCTTCTTGGCTACCAGAAGGTCTAAAATCTAATTTTCTTTTCAAAATATAGCGGCCTCCAAAAAACGAGCCACTCCCAAGAGTTTAACAGATTTAGCACCAACTACTTGGGGTCACTAAAGATAATTACAACCAAAGAACATATAATTTGTCCGAGACAATTGAAGCTATCTTTTTTATGCCCTTTAATGCGCGAACTATTAATGAATAGAATTTACACTGTTCAAGCCGATGAAATTGAAGGTGTAGTTACTTCAATCCAGTCCGGTCCGCTTCCCAGTTAATTTAATTATTTAAGTTGACTATATTGTAAGCTAGCCTCTGAAAATCCCGCTTACGCCTAGGTCGTGCAGCAGAGGAGATAATTTAAAGCAAGCGGCCTTTGTAACAATGCCTCGTGCGAGCTAGAAAGATAAGCTACATCTACAGGTGTACCATCATGACACGCCCGTTCAGAAAAGGTGGGATCTATGGAAATGGCGTTTGTCACAACCATCATCGGCAGCATGCCAAAACCATCGTGGCTCTTAACCCAAAAGGCCATGAATGACCCACAGGCGGATCATCACGGCAAGGGGGCCGATTGGCTCCCAGCGCCCGAAATACTTCGCAAAGCCCAAGACGACGCCTGCCGGGTGGCCATCCACGATCAAGAACGCGCCGGAATCGATATCATTAGCGACGGTGAGCAACGAAGAAAATCATACCTCACCCACATCACGATGCAGCTTGATGGTATCGATTACAATAGA
>Ga0315336_1004244_pt1 | contig 17339 bp, 15 predicted proteins | sample ASW5metaG_FD_204512 | JGI IMG/M metagenome (GOLD analysis project Ga0315336, IMG submission 204512) | Ammonia-oxidizing marine archaeal communities from Monterey Bay, California, United States - ASW #5 | ecosystem: Environmental > Aquatic > Marine > Intertidal zone | place: USA: California... | reverse complement strand
CCCCCAGGGGGATCAAGGTTTGAACCGAGCCCTTACCAAACGAACGCGTGCCAAGGACCAAAGCCCGCCGGTGATCCTGAAGCGCTCCAGCGACAATCTCCGATGCTGACGCCGATCCGCCATTGATCAATACGACCAGAGGTTTTCCTTTGGCGAGGTCGCCTGTGCGGGCATTAAAGCGTTGAACGTCATCTGATTGCCGCCCCCGCGTGGACACGATTTCGCCACGCTTTAGAAAGGCATCTGAAACGGCAATCGCTTGGTCCAAAAGGCCGCCTGGGTTGTTTCGAAGGTCTAGGACATATCCTCTGACGTCATCGCCCAAATCTTCATCGATGGTATCGATCGCCTTTTTAACGCCTGTATCTGTGTGCTTGTTAAATGAGCTGATCCGAATGTACCCAACGTCTCCTTCAATACGGTGGCGTACAGATTTGATCTTGATGAGTGCTCGGGTAAGCGTGACTTCGAGGGGCTGGTCCTCGCCGAGACGGGCAATCGTTATTGTGAGATCCGAGTCGATAGGCCCACGCATGCGCTCCACCGCTTCTGAAAGTGTAAGGCCTAAAATGCCATCGCCGTCCAAATGGGTAATTAAATCACCCGATTGAAGGCCAGCACGGGACGCGGGCGTATCATCAATCGGCGAGATGACTTTGACAAATCCGTTCTCCATGGTCACTTCAATGCCCAGCCCACCGAACTCCCCTTCGGTCTGAACCTGAGTTTCCCGATAATTTTTTGGATTCATGTAACTTGAATGCGGATCGAGAGATGATAGCAGGCCATTGATCGCAGCTTCGATGGCCTCGGCATCGTCCACATCTTCGACATAATCGGATCTGACCCGCTCAAACACGTCGCCAAACAAGTTGAGCTGGCGGTAAGTTTCGGAGCTTGCGGCAATTCCGGTGCTGGTCGATGCCAGAAGTATTATTCCAGCAGTCCAGCTTGTAAGGGCCACTCTCAGCATCATTATCCTGTAACCTTTCCTTTATTCGCAGTCAGCCATGGCATCGGGTTGATCGGCTCTCCATGGCGACGGAGTTCGACATGTAATTTGGGCTTTTTGATGGAACGATCTACGGCGTTATCTGGCCCCATATGGCCGATGGGCTCGCCAGCTAACACCCATTGACCAACAATCCCGTCAATCCGCGACATTCCGGCAAGCAAGGTATGATATCCCTCGCCGTGGGCGATGATCAAGAGTTGGCCGTAATCGCGAAAAGGTCCGGCATAAACGATTCGACCGTCATAGGGGGCTGTTACCTGCGCCTTACGCAAAGTTTCGATGGTTATGCCGCGCAAGGGGCTGCCGGCTTTATCGGCTTGACCAAATCTACTTGCGATACGGCCTTTAACCGGCAGCGGTAGGGTACCGCGCGCAGTCGTAATTGGCTGTCCGCTTGTGAGAGCTCGATTGAGCCGGCCTAAACGTAGTTGTTCATCGGCTTTGCTGGACTTTACGGCTCGTCGTTTTTGCGCCGCATCCAGCCGACCGATGAGGTCCCTGATCGATTTGGCCTTGGACGCCAAATGCTTTGCTTGTTTCGCTTGATCACGAGCTTGTCCAGACAATCGAGCATGCTTTTGCTGTTTGCTGGCAACCAATTTATCCAGGGCCCGGCGCTCTTCCTTCAGCAGCGCAACACTTTGGGCCAGCTTTTCCCGTTCGTCCAGAATCTCCTGCCGCAGGGCGTTCAAAGCTTCGATCTCTTCCCCCAACTCAATCGCTTCCGATCGCAGGTCTGGAACCACGGAGCCAAGTAGTGATGCACTGCGAACCGCGCTTACTGCGGTTTCGGGGCGGGTTAGAAACGCTGACCCCGGTTGCCGCGACAGGCGCTGCAGCGCGGCCAAAGATTTTGAAAGGTCGCTGCCTCGCTGATCTAGCATGCTCAATTTTTTGTGCTCAACTTCCTCCAGGCCCTCAAGTTGTTTTTCAGACTGTAAAACATCTGCTTCTTTTGCTTGAATTCGTGCAGCGGCCTTGATCAGGCTTTTCTTAAGATTATTCGTTTCCCCTTTCAGCCGGCCGGCCGCCGCGCGTAACTTTTTCTGCTTGTCTCTCGTGTCACCAATTTGGTTTTCGAGTTTTTTGAGCCGTGCTTGTTCTTGATTGAGGCTGGTCGGCTCCGCATTAATCGGGTCGCCAGGAAATGAGGCTGCAACACATGTCAGCAGCGCAATTAACATTACCCGGATCACAACGTACCGGCGATACCAAGGGACTACAGTAAATGGAGGCATAGACACTCGCCGGTCCAGATCAAGAACACGTTTAATTCAACACCTATCCGGTCGTTGCCCGGGAACCAGGTTGCGCCAAATCAGACGCGCTGGTGGCGGGGAAGGTTAGGTCATGGCCAGTCATTTCCTTTGGTTGCGGCAACCCGAGGAAACGCAACAAGGTCGGCGCAACATCAGCCAGACGGCCGTCCTTCAGCTCGACCGCCGGTATGCAGCTAGGCGCTACTGCCAACATTACAGGCACTCTATTTGTTGTGTGGGCAGTGTAGGGTTGATCGCTTTCCAGATCATGCATGTGTTCGATGTTGCCATGATCGGCGGTAATCAATAGTACACCTTCTGCGCTCTCGACTGCTTTGCACAGGCTGGACAGGCAGGTGTCGATGGTTTCGACAGCACTTAACGCTGCTGCAAAATCGCCGGTGTGGCCGACCATATCTGGGTTGGCATAATTGACGATGATAAGGTCATACATCGCGCCGCCAATTGCCGCTATCAATCGATCAGTCACTTCTGCCGCCGCCATTTCCGGTTTCAGGTCGTAAGTAGCGACTTTGGGCGAGGGGATTAAGATTCTATCCTCACCTTCGAACACAGCCTCGCTGCCGCCGTTGAAAAAGAATGTAACGTGCGCGTATTTTTCGGTTTCGGCGATGCGCAGTTGCTTGAGTCCGGCTGCAGCAACAATCTCGCCAAGGCTGTTGTCGACGTGTTGAGGGGGAAACAGGGCGGTCATAAAGGGTGCAAGTGATGCCGAGTACTCAACCATTCCAACAGCGCAAGATGTGGCAATAATTTTTTGTCGATCAAAACCATCAAATTCCGGGTCGACAAGAGCGGTCAATATTTCGCGCGCCCGATCAGCGCGGAAATTGGCCATCAGCACACCATCACCATCGAGCATACCTTCATATGCGCGTAGCACCGTGGGCTCTAAAAACTCGTCGGTGACGTCGTTTTTGTAGGCCTCCTCAATCGCATCTACCGCTGATCGGGCCACAGCGCCCCGACCACGAGCGAGAGCGTCATAAGCCCGTTCGACCCGATCCCAGCGTTTGTCGCGATCCATTGCATAGTATCGGCCACTTACCGTAGCCATAGAGGCGCCTTCGATACGTTCAATCTCGGCCTCGAAAACCGCCACAAACCCGGCCGCACTTCGGGGAGGTGTGTCCCGGCCGTCCAAAAATGCATGCACCCGGACCTTGATCCCCGATTTCACAATTTCGCGCACCAAGGCGATCAAATGATTCTGGTGCGAATGGACACCTCCAGGCGATACCAATCCCATCAGATGGCACGTGCCGCCATTTTCATTCAGGGTCTCAATCATCTGTTGAAGTTCAGGGTTTAGGCCTAAGCTGCCCGTTCGAACAGCCTCATCAATGCGTGGCAAATCCTGATTGACCACCCTGCCGCCTCCCAAATTCATGTGGCCAACTTCGGAATTACCCATTTGACCTTCGGGTAAGCCGACTTCCGCCCCTGAAGTGCACAAAACGGCATGCGCACATTCTGCCACAAGGCGGTCAAAGGTCGGGGTTTGGCCAGCTGTTATGGCGTCGTCAGGTAATCCGGTTGGGCAACCCCAGCCATCCAGAATGCAAAGAACGACCGGTCGCGGCCGAGTAATTGCTTTAGGGAGTGTTGGGTTCATAAATTATTCTCGGGCCGAAATTCAGTTGTAAAGCTCAGATTTTAGCCTTTATCCTTTTTACGTACGCCGGTTGGCGCCCTATTCAAGTTTTGTACGTCAACTGCAGTGCAACATATACCAATTTGGTGCCCAAGAGGTTACCGCAATCGCCGGAGTTGCACCTTTTAGGGCCAAATCGATCCCATTTTTAGTCAGTCAAATATGGCTGAATTCTGCCGTTTCGCAGGTTAGGTGAGTTGGGTAGCCTGCCGTTCTTGGGTCACTTAAGGATATTTTCATCATAGTTCGGCATTATACGGGTTAATGGTTTCGACCTGGCGTCGACTAGCCCAGGAAACATAGCCCAAAGAATTGAACGGGCATATCGCCGCAACAAGCGTGATTGCGGCGCTGAGCACAGCTGTCTCAATTTGCCGCGCTTTTATGGCGAAGAGTTGCTGGCACGGGGACTAGAACAACAGACATTGGTGCCGGACCGATTAAAGGTCCCATGCCACGTGAAGTAAGACCGACAAGGTAGTGTGCGTTATGGATCAAGAACTTCTGGAAAAACCCCAAGATTCAACTGACGTTGATACGTCTACCAAAGCGAAGACAGACTCAGTCAATGCTGATCGTCTTTTTGAGTTGGCGCGGGACAAATCGGCTGCCGGAAGAAACGCGCTAGCCGAAGCGATTTCGGATTTGACCCTTGAAGGCAATCGCGTCCTTTCGGAACGCGAGCGCACGCTTACATTTGATATTCTAGGTCGTGTAATTCACGAAATGGAAATGTCGGTACGGCGGACCGTGGCCACACGTCTTGCGGACATGCGTGATGCGCCCCGCGACATCGTGCGATTACTGGCGAACGACGAGATCGAGATCGCATACCCAATTCTTAGTCACAGCGGTGTGTTGCTTGATGCCGATTTAGTCGAGGTTATCCGCCAGCGTACCATGGAGCATCAACTGGCAATCGCCATCAGGCAGCAAGTTAGTGAAACCGTTTCGGATGCCCTGGTCGAGGCCGGTGATGAGAATGTGATCCGGACTTTGTTATCAAATCAAAACGCCAAAATTTCCAAAACAACTATGGAGTATTTGGTTGAAGAATCCCGCCGGGTAGATTCCTTCCAAGAACCTATTCTCGGGCGCAAAGATCTGGACGTTAAATTGGTGGAGCGCATGTATCTTTGGGTGTCTGCAGCATTGCGTCAATCTATTCTGGAAGATTGGGATTTGGATCCGGCGACCGTGGACGCCCTGCTGGAAGAAGCGACGGGCAGTGAGGTTAATGCGACAACCCGGTCAGTGGGTACAAAAACCAAGGCCCAGGAACTGGCCAGCAACATTGTCGATGACGAAATCGTTTCTTCCAACATGCTCCTAAAGACCCTGCAGGATGGCGAAGTCACTCTATTTATTGCCATGCTAAGACAATTGACCGGACTGCGAACCGTTTTGATCAATCGCATTGTCTTCGAGCCCGGCGGTGAAGGTCTGGCTATTCTTTGCCGGTCTTTGGGTGTCGAAAAAGAAATCTTTTCTGACATTTTCACGTTGACCCGGAATGCGCGCCCGGAAGTGGCAGCCTCTCTTCAAAAGGATCTCCGGAAAGTGTTGAGTTTGTTCGATCGCATTACCGATGACGCCTCCAAAGAAGTTGTCGAGCGCTGGCAGCGAGGCACTAACTATTTGGCAGCGCTCAGGGATCTGGAAATCAGTGCGCCGGCATGACACAAACAAAGCGGCCAGACGACCCAGGCAGTAACGTTGTTGCTCTTAAGAACAGCTCCGCCGGTCCGGGCCGGGCTGAGATAGCTTCAGCACGCCGGCGTCTTCACGATTTGTCCCGACTGATAGCTGACGGCGTGTGGGAAACCAATGCCCAGCACCGTCTCACATTTGTCTCACATCATGTGTTCGAAGATTTGGGTTTGCGCCAGCATGACCTGTTGGGTCGCCGACTTCTTGAATTCGGGGCGCCAATTTCAATGAGTCAGCCGGCTGTGAATATAGAGGGCCGGTCGCCGTTTCGCGATTTGCTTTTCGAGTTCGACGACAGCCGGGGTGGTCGGCGCTTGGTGATGTTGAGCGGGCTTCCTCTCTACAATCAGGAAACTGGTGATTTCGAGGGTATGCAAGGCACCGCTCGGGATGTCACCGCGCGGACTGGCGCCGAGCAAGAAATCTCGGGCTTGTTTCAAGCGGTCGATGACAGTTTTCTTCTAGTCATGATTGTCAGCACAGAGGGAGAGGTTGAGTACGTCAACACGAAAGTTCTCGAGCTGACGGGATACACCATGCCCGAAATAAAGGGCAACACGCCCCGGCTGCTGGTGCCCAACGAATCTCCGGTAAACAGCTTCGAAGATAAATGGGAGGTTGTTGAGTCTGGCAGCGATTGGCGCGGTGAGTGCCATTACCAGAAGAAGAATGGCGACACATTTTGGGTGTCTGAGTTTGTCACACCCCTGCGCACCTTAGGGGGCACCACTACCCATTATCTGTGGGTGGCGCAGGACAGCAGTGCGCAGAAATTTTTGAGGCGCCAGCCCGAAGACAATGTGGCCGCTGAGCTTCAGGAGAGGCTAAAGAAAGTTATAGCAGTTATGCTGTCCGGCAACTACTTCACGCCCTTGGAAATGGGCGGTGACCAGCCGAGTGAAAACAGGGGGCAGGCCGGTGGACATGACGCTCCATCGGAGGACAATCCAATCGCCCAGTTTTCGAAACGCCAGCGCGAGGTCCTGTCCTTAATGGTCCGCGGCTTTTCAAACAAGGAAATCGGTCGCGAATTGAACGTTTACGACACTACCGTAAAGACCCACGTAAAGGTGATCTGCGAAAAACTGGGTGCCTCCAATCGCACGCAGGCTGCAGTTTTGGCTGTCCGCTACGGCTGGTCCTAGCGCGACCGGTCCGATATATCGGATGCGCAACCGCGCACGCTTCATTCTCAAAAAACTACATTAGGCGCGCATTAGGCGCTCTCTATTGGGAACACTCCCGAATATCTGCCGGTGGCGCCGCGCCATTATGGCGATTCAACACTGTCCATTCAAAAAATAACCAAATTTGGCGAATATTCGTCTTAGAAATTAACCTTTTAGGCAAGAGGAAAATATTGAAAAATTCATTTAAGTATATGTATTTAAATATAAATACAGAATTTACGTCGAACAAGGCGTGGTTTCTGGAGGGGGTAAATATTTAGAAACCTCCTCCATTTGGAGGAGAGACCACCTGGAGGATTAATGTTTTCCTGTGTCCAGAGTAACTTTCACTCATCGAAACGGCGGACATCACTGGTTCGCCCGAAGCTTTCCGAAGCGGTAAGAGATTGAGGGAGTTAGTACTTTGACACAGTCTTCTAAAAATAACGGTACGGTTCTTACAAAGGATGCCTTGATTGGCCTCGGTGCGCCGCGCATCGCTCAGATCATTCTGGACGAAGTAGCCTGCGAGCCCAAAGCTCTGGACCGAATCAGCAAGGCGGTCGAGGAAGTCCTCAAATCCGATTACAACGGTGTTGATAACGGGCACGGCGGCGCCGAAGACGAGCCCTACATGGTGGGTTCCAGCCCTGCACTGCGCCGGGTGTACGACACCATTCGCAAGATTGCCAATACTGAAGCGCCGATTCTTATTACGGGCGAAAGCGGAACCGGTAAGGAGCTGGCTGCGCGCGCGATCCATGAACGTTCACCTTACGCTGGCGGTCCCTTCATTGCCATTAACTGTGCGGCTTTGCCGCCGACTCTCATGGCCTCTGAATTGTTTGGTCATGAAAAAGGTTCTTTTACCGGTGCCGACCAGGCTCGTGTAGGACGCATTCAAGCCGCCGAGGGTGGCACGGTTCTGCTCGACGAAATTGGTGATCTGCCGATGGATATGCAGTCTCATCTTTTGCGTTTCCTTCAGGAGCGCACAATTGATCGCGTGGGCGGTACTCACCCCATAAAAGTCAACGTACGAGTCATCGCTGCGACCAACGTTGATCTCAAGAAAGCGGTTGCCGAGGGCAAGTTCCGTGAAGACCTGTTGTACCGCCTCGACGTTTTGGCGCTTGAATTGCCGCCGTTACGCGAACGCGGTGAAGATGTGGATTTGTTGACAACTTTCTTCATGCGCAAATTCGCTGACGAAATGGGCCGGTCAATGCGAGGTCTCACAGAAAGCGCGCTTGAAGTTGTGCGGAGCTATACCTGGCCGGGCAATATCCGTGAACTTATTTCCTGTGTGCGCCGCGCCGTCGTGATGGCTGAAGGTGATTGGATCACTGAAGAAAATCTGGGTGTTCCGTGGCGCGAAGGCCGCAAGTCCGAAGCTGCGGTGAACGAGAATGTTGTTGCTGAGGAAGAGCAAAATGCTCCGGCTCTTGAGTTTGCCGACCGCAACAATCTACCGTCGCTTGATGAAGCGCGTCGCACAATGGAAGAAAACCTACTTCAGAATGCTTTGAGCTTTCACGATCGCAACATCAAGAAGACAGCCGAGCACTTGGGTGTGTCTCGGGTCACCCTGTACCGCCTTATGGAGAAGTACTGCATTACTCCTGGTGATGAAGTTCGCCACTAGTGGTGTAGTTTCTAACGGCGTCTTGGGACGAGTTTCAAGCTTTTGCAGGGACGAAGGTGAGTATTGTGAAAAATCTAATTCTTATGTCCGCCTTAATATTGCCCTTGGCAACATCCACGGGCACGGCGCAAGCCGGAAAGCTGGATCGGGTCGAAATTACTACTGAAAGACAGTGGCAAGCGAGTAAATGTCACAAGCCGGTTCCCCCGAGCACCAAAGTTTATGACGTTGTCACCTACAATGTCGCGGTTTCATTGTTCAACACCTACCGCAATGAAGTTGATGCCTATTTCGCTTGTGCGAGCCGCGAGGCTGAAGGTGATTTCACAACTTTCCGAGCGGTTCTTACCAGTAGCCTCGAAAGCCTCCAAAGCAATGTCCTGTCTCAGTTCGAGGGACTAAAACAGGATCTGGAACTTTCCCGGAAGGCGTTTGAATAATTCATCGCACGAGAACAGATTAACGCTCCGCCATTACCTGGCGAAAGGCCCAATTGGGGCCTCGAACATTGGAGATATTGACATGCGCAAGACTTTGAAGATGGGTTTATTTGGATTGGCTGGACTTGGGGTTATGGCCTCGGGCGCGGGTGCTGCGGAGATGGGACATCTCCCGGGCATTGGCGGCAGCTACCAGATGGGCGTGACCAGCATCAAGGAAGCGCGGTTCAAGCGTGTGATTAAGCAGCAGTACGATTTCAGCTGCGGCTCGGCGGCCTTGGCGACTTTGCTTTCCTATCACTACGAGACCCCGGTGGCGGAGCAAGACGTGTTCGTGTCCATGTACGACGCGGGCGACGAAGAGAAGATCCGCTCGGAAGGGTTCTCGCTTTTGGATATGAAGACCTACCTGGAGCGCAGTGACTTTAAGGCCAACGGCTATCGCATCAGCTTGGACAAGTTGATGGAAGTGGGGGTACCAGCGGTGGTGTTGATCAATACCCGCGGTTACCGGCACTTCGTCGTGGTTAAAGGCCTGCGTGACAATGAGATCCTGGTTGGCGATCCGGCGCTGGGCGCCAAGATCTACAGCCGGGAAGAGTTTGAACCCATGTGGAACGGCATTGTTTTTGTCATCACCGACCGACTGGACGTGGCCAAGCGCACGTTTAACGACAAGCGCGAATGGCTGGTCCGCCACAAGGCACCGTTTGGCAGCGCGCTCAGTCGCAATGGGCTGGCCAGTTTCACCATGCTGTTGCGCGGTCCGGGCGACTTTTAGGTTAAGGGGAAGTTAGAATGACCATCACACCAACTGACAAAGGCCTTGTCACCACGCCGCTGATGCGGACGGCGCGCAAGAGCTTGCGCACCCTGGTGGCCGCGGCCGGTCTCTTGATCGCTCACGAAGCCACCGCCAGTGCCTTGGACGACACGGGTATGGGCTTCGAGGACGACAATCCCTTCGCCAACATGGATACGGTCAGCGATACCGATCTGGCCGATATGCGTGGTGGCTTTATCGCCGGTGGCCTTAACATCAGCTTCGGTGTTGACGTGCTCAGCTTGGTCAATGGCACCCCGGTCATTCAATACAGCTTTACCGATGCCAACTTGCCGAGCGCCCCAGTGGTGCCGGCCGGCCTTCAGCACATCGTCGACAATAACGGCCTGCAGAATGTCATCCAGGTCGGCGACGGAAACCAGATCATCAACAGCTTTGGCGGTTTCGACGGCATGCTGACGGTCATTCAGAACACCATGGATAACACCGTCATCCAGCACTTCAGCACCATCACCCTCGATATCAGCGCGGTAAACCCCGCCATCGCCCAAATGCAAAACCTCAACCTCAGTCTCGGATTTTAGATCATGACCACGAAAGATAAGACTTTAAACAATGTCGTCACTCTCGGTGACCAGGCTGGCGGATATCAACATCAGTCCACTGCACTTTTGGAAGAGAAATCCCAGCGCTTGGACCAGGTGGACCTGGAACTGCAGCGCAAAGCGCGAGACTTGCAAAACATGGAGCGTGCATTTGAACGCGCACACGCCAACTTGGAAAAGCGGATTGCCGAGAGGACTCGCGAACTCACTGAGGCCAATGCAAGGTTGCGGAAAAAAGCTCAGGAAAGTGCGCGCCTGGAAGCCGTTTTTGGAAAAGTCATCTCAAACCTCGAACAGCGTATAGAGGATCGGGCGGTAGAGTTGCTGCGCTCGAACTATTCTGTGGGGTCCAAAATTGTCGATGGACCAGGTCGGGAAGGCACCATTCGTCTCGTGGATGAATGCAATAAATGAGAGATTTATAATGCATCAATAACAACTATATAGTACAATAAATAGAGTTATTCTAAGGAGTATTATGAACTAAGTGCTGTGTGTGATAAGTTCCTGCTCAGATTATCGGACAAGTATTTAACCGACAAACAAAGGGTTTACGCACATGCATGTGGGAATGGCTTCAATATTTCAGAACCCCGATCGAGACAATGGGGTCAGTGATTACTCTGTTTATCAGAAAGATATGAAATTGGCCTTGATGGCTGAAGGCCTAGGATTTGAATCAGTTTGGGGTGTCGAGCACCATTTTACAGATTACACGATGACACCGGATGTCGTTCAGTTTCTGTCCTATGTTGGTGGGCACAGCAAAAATGTGAAACTGGGCACCATGGTTGTTGTTCTGCCTTGGAATGACCCCTTACGGGTTGCAGAGAAAATTTCACAACTTGACTGCATGTCCGACGGGCGTGTCATTTTTGGTATCGGCCGCGGATTGGGCCGGGTTGAGTTTGAAGGGTTCCGCCTAGATATGGGCGAATCCCGTGAACGTTTTGTAGAATCTGCCGAAATGATCCTCGATGGACTGGAGCAGGGCTATTGCGAATACGATGGCCAACTGATCAAGCAACCGAAAGCTCGCATTCGGCCTGAGCCGTTCGCCTCGTTTAAGAATCGCACCTATGCGGCCGCTGTATCACCTGAATCGTCGCAGATTATGGCCAAGCTCGGGCTCGGCATTTTGGTCATTCCGCAGAAACCTTGGGAAGAACATGCTGCGGAGCTGAAGAGCTACAATGAATTATTCATGGAAATGCACGGTGTGGCTGCACCACGGCCGTACATCGGCGGGTGGGTGGCCTGCGACAAAGATCCGCACAAGGCCGAGGCCATGGCGCGCGAATACATCGTCGGTTATTGGAATACGGTGGTAAAGCACTACGAGATGGCGAGCGACCATTTCGCGTCCACCAAAGGCTATGAATATTACGAGAAGTTGACTGACAGCATTGCCGATCTGGGCGTCAATGGCATGGCCGATTTTTTCATGGACCTGCAAGTCTGGGGTACACCCGAACAATGCTATGAAAAGATTAAGGACATCCATAGTCGAACTGACTGCTGCGGGTTTACCGGCGTATTTCGTTATGCCGGCATGCCCATTGAAATGGCTCAAAGCAATCTGGAGACATTCGCCCGCGACGTTATGCCCGAGCTGAAACAATTGGGGCACCGGCCGGTTTTTGACATGGAAGAGGATGATGCGCCGGCTTTCATGGCTGCGGAATAAATACCGGGCGCGGTTAAACTATAGAACTCTCAAAAAAATAGCGGCGGCTGGAGTTGATCCGGCCGCCGCTTACTTTTTAAGAGCGATTTGTTTTAGTTAAATAGGTCGAGCGATACCGGCACCCGAACCATCAAATCGAGATCCGGAGAATCCTCGGTGACACCGACACCCAAAGTCACGTTGTAGGTAATATCGCCACCCGGTCGGAAGGACCCGCCGAGCAAGAAACGTCCAACCTGAAGGGTTCTTGCCGCGGGACCGGCGATCCCATTGAGACGTGTTTTCTGAACTTGCTTATGGTCGTAGCCTAAACTGAACGACAACACCTCGTTCAAAGCGACACCCATGCCAAAATTCACACCGACCGCATCGCCTGGGTCGATCTTGCCAAACCCGCTGATGTTCCGCTCAAAATTCATCAAGTAGTTTATGTTCGCGTACAGGACCGCTGGGTCTGTCGGGTAAATCATTGTCACGCTGGGCTCCAATGCCCAGAAACCTGTACCCGTGGGCAATTGGGTTTCAACATTGTTTGCGTCACGCCGAACTTCGAAAGGGTTTTTGCCAGTGTTCGATTTGCCACGAAGGTTAGCGACAAAATACGGCACTTTTCCGCCGCCTTTATTGACCTGATAGTGGGCGGCAAACTCGACGTCGCCAATGTCACTACCGTTTGCGGATGTCGTGGTGTCCTGATCGGCTCCGCCGCCGCCGAGCGGCCGACTCGTTGTGGTGTCGTCCCGCCATACGTAGGGGACTTTAAACTCGGCTTCCAAGCGGTTGGTGATGCCGTAGCGGGCGGTCATCGACGAAATTACCGTGTTGTGGCTTTCTCGAGAAACATTGATGTTGCCGATGATAATGCCGGGCAGAACCGAGAAGCCTGCGATTTCGGCGCGGTTCACGTCGCTGCGTACGTAGTTAACTGAGGGTTCTAAAACCAGACGCCCTTTGGGCAGCAAGACCCCGCCTACGTCGGCGATCGCCGCAACGTCGGGCCGAGTTTCAGGTTCTGCTTCTTCCGGGCCTTCAATTGATGTGGTGTTGGCACTGGTTTCATTTGCGGTATAGCGGCGATGGCGATCAGAGTCGCGTTTGCGGGGCACATTGGGAGTTGGGACATGAACGGCTTTTTGGACGCGCGCCTCGGTTGCTTGCCGAACCTGGGCTTCCAATGCTTCCAGGCGCTCTCGCTGAGCATCGAGCGCTTTTTCTTGCCGATCTAGGGCTTCGCGTTGCTGTAGGATCAATTCCCGCAACTGCCCCATGTCGCCGCCCGAATTCTTGTCATCAGCAATGGCAGGACTACCAATACCAAGGCCAGCGGTTACCGCTGCTGCCAATATTCCCGCCTGCAAACTCTTTTTCATTTATAACCCCAATTCGAACTCAAAAACCTGTGCCGGCCACGTTCCCGTCAATGCACCGGCAATACTCACTTTTTATGGCAAGGTTTCCTGTTCGTGTGCCTACCCTGTCCTATGGCCACGTGTTTTTGGATAACACTTTTCAGCCAATCGTGAGTTTAATGGAAAATATCCGCTGTCTCCAACTGGAAATTCAATATTTGCCTATATAACTTGACTGTATTTACTAGGTAAATTGTAAGTGAAAAGTAAACAACCGTGCTGGATGCCGGTCTTATTATTGTTATCCCCTGTGGTAAGGATGTCCCGATATTAGGGTGCTGGCCCGATACAGTTGCTCGGCCAGCATAACTCTGACCATCATATGTGGCCATGTCATAGCGCCCAGCGACAAGACCAAATCGGCACATTTTAGGAGTTCGGGGCTCAGACCATCAGCTCCACCGATCAAAAACGTGAGGTCACGAACACCCTGGTCCTGCCATCCCCCTATTTTTTTTGCCAGCCCATCGCTGGACAGGCCTGTACCGATTTCATCCAACGCAACAATGGTGCTTGCTTTGGGAACCGCTTTCTCCAATTTGCGGGCTTCTTGCTGACGTTGCTTTCTTTTGTCTTTGATGTGACGTTCGTCGACCTCGGACAATGAGATCGGCCAAGGCAGTCGTTCGATATACTTCTGATAGAGCTCTTTTTCGGGCCCACCGCGAAAACGCCCAGCTGCGGCAATGGTAATTTTCATGGGCTTGCTGGCGCTGTTGCGGTTTTGCAGCCGTTCAGACCGCCGCCCGCCCCGCACTGTCCTGGACGCTGGTATCGACTGACCACATTTTCTCGAGATTATAAAACTGCCGAACTTCGGGCCGGAACAAATGGACAATGATGTCGCCAGCGTCAACCAGAACCCAGTCGCCTTGGCGCAATCCTTCGGTTCGCACGGGCTTGATCCCTGCGTCCTTCAAGCGTTTCACCAAGTGAGTTGCGATGGAACCAATGTGCCGGTCAGACCGTCCGGACGCGATGACCATCGCGTCAGCAAACATTGTCTTTCCGAGGAGGTTGATAGAGACCATATCTAAGGCCTTATCATCTTCGAGGGACTCCTGCACAAGCTCAAGGAGTCCGGTTGCCGGTTCTTTGACCGGCCGATCTTGGGGTTCTATGAGGGATCACTCCTTCTGTTGTTGTTCCTATTCACTCACTAGTCTTCGACGTTGACACGCCTGATCTCAGTTGCGGAGCCCGGATGAAGCGGTCCGGATATGAAGCACCAGGTTGCAGGTTTGCCATATACTAGGCCCCGCGTTCTATGTGCGCGCAGTCGCTGTCTTCGGAAGCGCTGAGCGGCAAGACTGTTAAGCGCTCGCAAAGAATAAGTGGGGCGACCCAAAACCGCAATGGGAACCGCGTTCATCAGGGCTTTCCAGCGCCGCCAGTGTGGCATTTGCGCCAAGTTGTCGGCGCCCATCAACCAGACAAATTTGTTATTTGGAAATAGTTGCTTAAGTGAATTCAAAGTGTCCAACGTAAATTGCGTGCCAAGCTGCGCCTCAATGTCGGTCACCCGTATTCTCGGATCGGTTGCAGCGGTCTTCGCAGTCTCGACACGTTGTTCCAGGCGCATCATGCCGGATACGGGTTTCAAAGGGTTCTGAGGCGAAACCAGCCACCAAATTTGGTCTAGCCCGAGCTTCTGAATCGCAAGTCGGCTTATATGAAGGTGACCGCCATGAGCCGGATTAAATGAACCGCCAAGCAGACCCACCTTCAGTCCCGGTCGGCAGGGTAATCCACAGCGTCGCAGGCGTGGACTTTGCCCCCGGTATTTCGCCGCCCCCCCCATTTTCAAGGACGCGTCTGACCCGTGCCCTGGACGACGTATTTGAAGCTGGTCAACTGCTCCACGCCAACCGGGCCACGGGCATGGAGGCGGCCAGTCGAGATGCCGATTTCTGCACCCATGCCAAACTCGCCGCCATCGGCGAATTGAGTAGACGCATTGTGCATCACGATGGCGCTGTCCACCTCACGCAGAAATCGTGCGGCCGTTGCGGCATCCTCGGTGACGATCGTGTCCGTGTGGTTCGAGCCATGTGCGGCAATGTGTGCGAGCGCGCCATCAAGACCGTCGACGACGCGCACTGAAATGATGGCATCCAGATACTCCGTGTTCCAATCATCCTCGGTCGCCGCCACCACGCGCGCGTCCGCGGCTTGGGTCGCCACGTCGCCGCGTACTTCACAGCCAGCAGTAACCAAATCATCAATCATCTGCGGCAGTGCCTTCTCGGCAATTGCCGCGTCCACCAGCAAGGTCTCTGTCGCCCCACAGATGCCTGTGCGGCGCATTTTGCTATTCACCAAGATATCCCGCGCTTTGGTCACATCGGCTGCGCCATCCGCATACACATGGCATATGCCGTCCAGGTGGGCGATCACCGGTATTTTGCTTTCGTTCTGCACGCGCTCGATTAAACCCTTGCCGCCACGGGGAACAATAATGTCGATCAGATCTGGCATGGTCAGCATGCAGCCGACGGCTGCCCGGTCCGTTGTTGGGACAAGTTGAATGGCTGCCACGGGCAATTCAGCCGCTCGCAATCCTTCCACCAGGCAATCGTGGATCGCGCGCGACGAATGTATGCTTTCAGACCCGGGTCGCAAAATTGCGGCGTTCCCGGACTTAAGGCACAATGCGCCGGCGTCTGCAGTTACGTTGGGGCGACTTTCGTAAATTATGCCGATAACACCCAGCGGGACCCGAACCCTGCCTATGTGAAGGCCATTGGGCCGATCCCACTCGTCCATTACTTGGCCGACAGGGTCCGATAACTCGGCGATCGCATCCAGGCCCTCCGCCATAGCTTCAATGCGAACGGCGTCCAGCCTCAGGCGATCCTGCATGGGGCCTGGTGTTCCCCGAGCCTCGGCGGCGGTTATGTCTTCACTATTTGCCGCCAATATTGTGTCTGTTCTGCGGCGCAAAGCAGTCGCCGCTTCACGGCACGCCAGGTTTTTGGCGTCGGTTGTGGCATTGGCTAAAACTGCCGCCGCCGCGCGCGAATCCGTTGCCAGCGCATGCATAACTTCTGCAATGTCTGTTTGATCGACTTGGTTAACAGCTTTCACCGATTCCACGCTATTCATTGTCCGTCGGGTCCTGTTTTGTCTTGCCGCATATTTAAGAAAGGGCCAAGTCATCCCGGTGGATCATTTCGTCCCGACCACGGTAGCCGAGGATGTCTTCGATTTCACCGCTTTTATGACCCATGATGAGGCGCGCATCGGCGGTAGAGTAGGCGCACAGTCCGCGTCCCAGTTCATGTCCATCCGTGTCCAAAATAATCACCGCGTCGCCGCGCTCAAACTCGCCGTCCACCGAAATTACACCAGCCGGTAATAGACTGCGGCCGTTAGCCAGTGCGGCCGTAGCGCCATTGTCCACGGTCAGTCGGCCGGTGGGCCGCAAACTGGCGCCGATCCACTGCTTTCGGGCAACCCGTGGGTTCTCGTGCGGGATGAACCACGTACACCGTGCCCCGCTTTCCAGAGCACTGAGAGGCTTCAAACTTTTGCCACTGGTAATGGCCACATGGCAGCCGCCGGACAGTGCCATTTTTGCAGCTTCGATTTTGGTAATCATGCCGCCCGTGCCGGTAGCGGTCTGCGTGGCTCCAGCCATGGCCTCAATTTCAGGGGTGATCCGCTCGACTTCGGGAACTAGCATCGCGTCTGTGTTGGCCGAAGGGTCACCGTCATACAAGCCGTCCACGTCCGACAACAAAACCAAGCAATCGGCGCTGGCCATCAGGGCGACCCGTGCGGCCAGCCGGTCATTATCCCCGTATCGGATCTCGCTGGTGGCGACCGTATCGTTTTCGTTGATGAGTGGAACTGCGCCTAAGCCGAGCAAAGCATTTAGCGTGCCCCGCGCATTCAGATAACGGCGCCTTTCCTCGGTGTCGCCAATGGTCAACAAAACC
>Ga0315336_1004243_pt1 | contig 17345 bp, 10 predicted proteins | sample ASW5metaG_FD_204512 | JGI IMG/M metagenome (GOLD analysis project Ga0315336, IMG submission 204512) | Ammonia-oxidizing marine archaeal communities from Monterey Bay, California, United States - ASW #5 | ecosystem: Environmental > Aquatic > Marine > Intertidal zone | place: USA: California... | reverse complement strand
CGATGCGGGCGACGACCAGGGCCTGCATCGAGTCCGGCAGGTCCAGCGCGTCGTAGTCCACCGGGCCGTCGGTGTCGGCCGGCTGGAGCCTCCAGCCTCGGTCGCCATCTCTCCACAACAGGCCACCCGCGATGGCCGCCCGCAGGTACTCTCCGACGAAGAATGCGTTTCCCCCTGTGTGATCGGTGAGGTACTTCGCGAGCTCCGGGGCCGGCTCATCGAGGGCGAGCATGTCCTGCACCATCTCCGACACGCTCGCTTCGTCCAGCAGGCCCAGGGTGATCCGGTCGGCCTCGGAGGCCACGACCATCTCCTCCAGTGCTTTGGATGTGTCTCCGACGCGGCGGGTGCCGATCAGTAAGACCCGGGTGCCGGACAGTTGCTCGCCTCCGAGGAAACCGATGAACGCCAGGGTGAGGGGATCCGCCCATTGCAGGTCGTCGAGAATGATGACCAGCGGTCCGCTATCGGCGAGCACCCGCATGATCTGCGACGACGCGACGAACATCCGGTAGCGCGCCGCTTCTGGGGGCAGCGTCGGCGGCTCGGGCACGCCGCGGGCCTCGGGGAGATCGCCGAACCGCGGGTCCAGCTGGGAGACGATCTTCAGGATCGACCCACTGAGGATCCCCGGTTGCTCTCGGCACCGATCCAGCATGGCGCGTCCCATGCCTCGGAGCGGGTGGAGCAGGGCGCCCGCCGATCCTCCGGTTCCCGAAGCGGGCTCGCCATGACCTGTGATGACTCGAAAGCCACGAACCTGGGCACGTCTCGCGACTTCGGCGACGAAACGGGTCTTTCCGACTCCGCTCTCGCCGCCCACCAGGAGGATCTGACCGCGCCCTTCCTCGGCCTCTGCCAACTTGGCGTCGACCAGAGCCAGGTGATCTTCCCGCCGCGAAATCCCCGGTCGATAGAGGTAGTAGACGCTCGCCGCCGCGGTCGGGGGCTCGCCGGCGTAACGGGCGAGAACGCGCTCGACGTCGGCGATATAGCCCACGCGATCTTTGGGGTTTTTGGCCAATAACCGCATGACCAGCTCGTCGAGTACAGCCGGGCAGCCGGGCACGATGTCGGCGGGGGCATCGGGAATCCTGTCCAGGTGTCCGCGGGCGGTTGCCGTTCCACCGTCGCCGGCAAATGGCGGGGCGCCAGTGAGCAGCTCGTAGAAGATGCATCCCAGCGCGTACAGGTCGCAGCGCGCGTCGACCAGCTCTCCGCGGATCTGCTCTGGCGCCATGTAGGCGACGGTGCCGGCACCGAGTCCGCTCACATCGAGCCCCTCGTGACCCAGGGCTGCAGAGTGCCGGGCCAAAAGGCCGAAATCGACGAGAACCACCTCTCCGTTGGCGCGAACCAGGAGGTTGTCGGGCTTCAGATCCCGGTGTACCAGTCCCTGTCCGTGCAGGTAGGCGAGGGGCGAGCACAGGCTGCGAATCACCGCCACCGCCTTGGGCAGGTCCGCGGGATCGATTGCAATCCGTTCCACCGCCATCGGCGGCGTGTCCTCTCCGAGCTTCTTCGCGGTCAGAGTCCCGATCCAGGTCGACCCTGCGGCGGCTCCGGCGAGAGGCAGGCCCAGAGCGCTATTGGCCCAGTGGCGCAGCGTGCGACCGGCGATGTACTCCATGGCGTACCAGGGCGGATCGAACTGGTGGTCGAGAATCCGCACGACGCCTGGGTGGTCCAGCTGGGTGAGGGCGCGGATCTCCGTTCGCATGCTCGCCTCGGCTGTGGGTCCGGGCTCCCTGAGCACCTTCACCGCGGCGCGCTCACCGCTTGCAACGTGGACTCCGAGGTGCACGTGTCCCACCCCTCCCTTTCCGAGGGACTCCACCAACTCCCAGGATCCGACGCGAACATCCACGACACGAACTGTACTGGATGCACAGGGATCGACGGCGACTTTCCGCTACAGTGCCCCTGCAATCCAGGAGATGAGATGCGCATCGCAGTGTGGATCTCGATGTGGGTGTTCGCGGCGTGTGCATCGGGCTCCATCGGCCCGGTGTGGCGTCTCGGCGACATATAGCAAAAGCTATATAGGGCTGTTCGGATCATATCGATTCTGAATCGGCCGCTGGGACGTCAGTTTGGTCTCCAGCAAGAGGCGGTCGGGGTTGGCCAGAAACACAGTCCTGCTGCTGTCGATAGCGCTAGTGGCGTGCATGGCGACACGCCCACGTCGACGACTGATACTCCAGTGGACACGACGACAACCGAGGATACCGGTTCGACCACCACCGGTTCGACCACGACCGGCGAGACCCAAACCCCGGGCTTCTTCGTCTATTACGAGGAGGGTTTCGACACTGCCGGTTTCCTCAACACCATGACCCAATGGACGGATTTCGACCTGGTGTGGGAGCACGGATCCGCTTCAGCGTCGGATTCGAGAACGTGCCGGTCGTGTGGGGCTTCGCGTATATCGACGATCTGAGCGTCTACAACGAGCGTTGATCCGGGCCCCGTCAACCAACAAGGCACCTTGCGTTTCCGCAAACCCAGGACTTATCGGGTTGGTGCATCACGCCGTGGATGCACCAACCCGATAGGCCCTGGGTCGTTGGCGGGCGCGCACTAAAAACCTCGGAGATGCAGGTTTTCTCCGGATGTTTGCCGATTCGGGCTAGAAGCGGAGTCCGCCTTGGAAGCCGAGCCAGACATCGCCCTCGCGCAGCGTCGCTCCGCCGGTGAGGTTGGAGACCTGGTAGCCGGAGTTCTTCTTGGCGGTGTACGCGATGTAGTTCACCGTCGGTCCGCCAAAGACGGCGAGGTGCTTGACGATCTCGAACCCGCCGAGGACACGGCCGCGAACCAGGACGTTGCCGTCGTCGTTGACGTAGGACCGCTGCCAGGCGCCGCCCGCCGCGTCGATGTCGATGAAGGCCTTGCCCGCGGGGATGTGGACGCCCAGGCCGAGAAGGTAGGTGAGGCGTGGCGTATCGCGATTCTCTTGCCCGCGGACGCCGACGTGGGCGTGGGTGTACAGCGTCTGGCCACCAAAGGTGAAGCCGAGGTTGGCCACGTCACCCTCGCTGGTGTACGCCTGCACGTGGTTGTAGCCGCTGCCATTGATGCTGATGAGGCCGACCGACTGCTTGGCGTCCTTGGAGATGTTGAGCAGGCCAATCTGTGCGTCGGCCTTGCCGCTGACGTTGACCATGCCGATCTGTGCGCCCTTGACCTCGTTGACAACGTTGACCATCGAGACCTGCGCGCCCTCGAGCTCGTTGGCGATGTTCGGTCCAACCGCCAGCTGCACACCCTTCATGGACTTGGTGGAGACGTTCACTCCGACGGAGCCCTGGACGCCTTCCATGTCTCCGTGGGCCCAGTTTCCGCCGACCGCTCCCTGGATTCCCTTCATGTCGCCGCCGGCGAAGTTCGCGCCAACGCCGGTCTGCAGGCCCCGCATCTCTCCTTCGGTGACGTTGGCGCCCAACGAACCCTGAACCCCGACCATCTCGCCGGCGTGGTTCATGCCCAGCGCGCCCTGCATCCCACGGGCGTTGTCGCGCACACTGTTGGCGCCCATGGCGATCTGAACACCGTCGAGCTCGGTAGCGGAGCCGGCGCCGATGCTGACCTGGAAGTGCTGCAGCGTCTCCCCCTGGCCTGGCTGGGGGATGATGCCCACCGAGTAGGGAACGTCCTTGATCCCGTCTTCGGACTTGCCATCTCCCTTGGCGCGGGCGAGGAGATCTCCGCCTTTGACAGACGAGAAGAGCAGATCGTCCAGGCTGATCTGCTCGTCGGATTGCACCGTGAAGCGGGCTTCCTTCATCGTCTCCTCGGACATGAGCAGCACGGTGTAGTTGCCGGGCTCCAGGACCAGGGAGAGCTCGCGGGAGGCCGGCTTGTAGAGCTCGGCGACCAGCCGCTCGGCGCCGTCTCGCACGTAGAGTCGCCCCTCCATGCCCTCGCCCATGACCAATCCCGAGGTGGACCCGGAGATGTCGGTGACGACCAGATCGCCTTGTCCGGCGAGGTCGACGGCCCAGTTCGGGTGCTGGGGGCCGGCCTTGGAGCGCTCGGTGCGGGCGAAGGTCTCGTCTTTGGCGAAGTTGTAGACCTCCGACAGCGTCACCAGGCCGTCTCCGGAGGTGTCGGCGCCGCCGCGCATGCCGCTGACCAGGTAGTGCGTGAAGAAGGATCCGCCGATCTTGTCGGACTCCTGGGCCGCTTCGTCGGCGGAGCTGGAGGTCAGATAGGCGTGGCCGGTGACGTCGACGGACTCGTCCAACAGGAACGAGTTCATCATCTTTCCACCCTTGGTCCGGACCATGGCTCCCGACGCGCAGGAGTCGAGCACGACGACCTTCACGTCGACCGGGATGCCCTCGAGATCGTCCTTCAGATCGGGGTATTCGTAGAGTTCTCCTTCGGGGAGCAGACCCGTCTCGTCGGAGTGCCCCGAATAGTAGAAGAGCAACTCGGTTCGGAATCCCTCCGCCGCCGCCTGTTCGATGCGCGCCGACACGTCCGAAAGTGCGGCGGCGATATCGGTTCGGTCGGCGTTGCGGAGGAACACCTCGTCGGTGGGATCGACACCGCCGAGCTGCTCGAAGACCTCGGCGATAGAAGCCGCGTCGTCATTCGCATAGCGAAGCTCGATGCGCTCGGGACCCCCGTTGTTGGAGGACGCCAGGACTGCGAAGCGCTTCGTGCCCGATGCGGCATCGGCGGGGTTGCTCAGGGCCATCAAGAATACGGCGGAGATCATCGCTGCTCCTTCGACAAGGTAACGGACCAGGCTTTCAGAGAGTCGGGGAGCGCCGTGCCCTCGTCCAGCGCCGACTCGACACCGTCGAGCCCGAACGCCTCAGAGCCCGTCACGATGTAGAAGGTCTCGTAGTCGGGTGCGTCGTCGAGCTCGTACGACCGGGGAAGCTTGGTGGCCTCTCTCTTCAGCGGCACGGCTTGCTGTCCTCGGATCGGGAGATGACGCGTCACTTCGCCGCTGCCATCTACCGAAAAGATCGCTCCATAGTGGGTTCCGTTGGGCACATACCGAAGCTGGAGAAGGTCGCCTTCGGCGATGGAGTCCTCTCCGTCGAGCCGGTTTTGTCCGCCCTTTTCTTGACGCCAGATCTCGAGCCGCGCGTCGCCCTTGGTGTAGATGTCCTCGCCGAACTCGGGATTCACCAGCTCGGTCTCCGGCATCGAGGCGAAGATCGCCGCTGCGGCGAGTGCGAAGACCGGGAGCGTCGCCATCATGGCCCGGTTGCGGGATTGGTTCCGCCACATGCGGTTGGCGATGACTCCGCCGAACCAGCGCTCGGGGTACTTGTCGAGGATCTCGATGTTGGACGCCTTCAGGGCGGCGAGGCGGTCCATGCCACCGGGCTCGGCTTCGAGGCGCTTGCGAGTCTCTTCCATCCGCGTCGAGGACAGCTCGCCGAGGGCGTAGCGTTCGAGGATCAGATCGGGCACACGGTTCGTCATCTAGACCTCCGCCAGCTCGTGAAGGTGGGCGCGCAGGAGGCGCAGGCGTTTGCGGACTCCGGAGACCGAGAGCCCGACTTCGTCCGCCACTTCTTCGAGGGTCATGCCATCGAGGAGGTGGAGGACGGCGATGGTGCGAGTGGACGGCTTCTCCCGCTGGAAGAGCCGGTCGAGGATGGTGGCCGCCAGGGTCTGGTGTTCGGCTTCGGGGGCCAGCGCGATGCGCGAGAGCAGCTCGTCGTCCATCGTCTCTGGATGGCGCTTCTTCGAGCGGATCTTGTTCAGGCACACGTTGGTCGCGGTCCTGTACAGCATCGAGGATGGGTGCTGGATGTCCAGGTCCTTGCGGCGAAGGATCTGCACGAAGACGTCTTGAGTGGCTTCCATGGCTCTCTCCTCGTCCCGAAGGAGCGCACGGCACCGACGCAGGACCATCGGTCCATACTGTCGATACAGTTGCTCGGTGTCTGTCGCCAATTGGCGCCCCTCGTTCCGTGCTCAGTGAGACACCGGCTATCTCTGCAGCTGTCACTCACAAACGCAGAAAGTTCGGCGCGGGGTCTGTCTAGCGGCGTCGGCGGGCCAGAAGACCAGTCAGGAGCACGACAAACCAGCCAGCGCCCGATCCGGTGCTGGCGTCGCAAGCGCACCCGCCGCCGCCGTTCATCCAGCTGGTGGCGGCCGTGCCGTTGCAGTCCTGGTCGATGTCGTCCTCGAACCCGTCAATGGCACCGGGGTAGCTGAAGGCGTCGCTGTCGTCGCAGTCGTCGCCACGGTCGATGTGCTGAGCGCTGTCATAGCCGTCCAGATCCTGGTCGAAGTCGCTCCAGCCGTCACAGTCCTGGTCGATGCCGTCGTACCAGGTCTCATCGGTCTCGGGATGGACGTCGGCTCTGCTGTCGTCGCAGTCGCCGGGCTGGGTGGTGAAGCCCTTGCCCGGATCGCAGCCCTCGAACCCCGTGGCGTCGTCTCCCCAGCCGTCCCCGTCGCTGTCTGCGTACCAGGTCTCGGCGTCGAGGGACTCGGGATCGAAGCCCTCTCCATCGCAGTCGGTGTCGAACTGGTTGCAGTACTCGTCGGCGCCTGGGTAGGCGTCGGGGTTGCCGTCTTGGCAGTCGCCGTATTCGTTGCTCCAGCTGCCGTCGTCTGGGGGCTCGCAGCCCATCACGGGCGAAGCGTCGTCGTCGCCGAAGCCGTCGTTGTCGTTGTCGGGATACCACGGGCGGATCGCCCCGGCGGCGGGGTCTTCTTCGTCGCAATCCCACATCGCGGCGACGCCGTCTCCGTCTTGGTCCTGCCAGGCGTCGGAGTCGGCGCTGGGGCCACCCAGGGCACCGATGTCCGACGGCCCTCCGTCGGGATCGGAGATCGCGGGATCTCCGGCATCGAAGAGTTCTCCCTCGTAGACGATGGTGAAGTCATCGCTCTCGCAGTTGCCGGTGTAGGCCATTACGGGCGGGCCATTGCCACCCAACACCAGGTCGTTGCTGCGCGCGCCGGCCTCGATGTTGGTGTCGATGGCGTTGTTCATCCACCAGGCGTTGTTGTTGAACGTGTTGACGGTGCCGTTGGTGAGGGTCAGCCCGTCGCCCGACACCGTCGCCATCGTCAGGTTGTTCGTCCATTCCAGCGAGCTCGCAGTCATGTAGACAGATCCGCCAGAGATCCCGGCTTCGTTGCCGGCGAAGGTGTTGTTTTGCAACTTCATGGGCGTCGACCCGGTCCACACCGCACCGCCATCGTTGTGCGCGTAGTTGCCCGAGAAGATGTTGTTGGTCCAGGTGCGGGTGTCGCCGCCACCGTCCATGAGCACGGCACCCCCAGCTTGGGACGCGGCGTTGTTGCAGAAGTAGTTTCGAGTCAGCTTCGCGCTCTCGGTCGTCTTGATCGAGATGGCGCCGCCATAGGAGCCGTCGTTGTTGATGAAGGTGCTGTCTTCGACCTTCAGAGCGGCGGTGTTGTAGCTGGCGACCGCGCCCCCCTCGTCGACCGTCTGGTTGCCGGTGAAGATGCAGTCGGTGATCCGGAGCTCGACTCCGGTGCCAATCTGAAAGCCATTGTGGGCGACGGCGCCTCCGATGCCCTGTAGGCCGGTCGTCTCGTTGTTCTCGAAGACCACGCCGTCGATGGAGAAGTCGCGCTCGACGCCGTCGTCAAAGGTCTGGATGGACCCCGCCGTCGAGGCGCTGTTGCCCGAGTGCAACCCGCCGGCCACCAAGAAGGTGTTGGCCCAGTTCGCGTCGATCGCGCCGCCGATACTCGCGGTGTTGTCGATGAAGTCCACTTCGACGAGGTCGATGTCCGCAAGGCCGCCGATCCGGATGGCGCCGCCTTCGTCCGGGGCGTCGTTGTTGGTCATCTGAAGGGCCGTGGCCGTCAGGGCGCCACCGTCGATGGCGACGACGCCACCGTTCCTTCCAGCGCTGTTCAGATTGTAGGTCCCACCGGTGAGGGTCACCTCGGTGTCGATCGCGAAGATGCCGCCGCCATCGTCGGAGCTGGAGTTGGCATCCAGGTCGCAGTTCGTGAGTTCGATGGTCGTGCTGTCGGCGTAGAGTGCGCCGCCGAAGAAGAGGCCGTTCCCGTCGCCGACCAGCGGATTGGATGCCTGGTTTTCAAGGAACACCGTATTGTTTGCGACGAGTGTAGAGTCTGTTCCCAGGTATAGACCGCCGCCCCGCGCGCCCTGGCTCAGCGCGATCAGGCTGTTGTCCAGGATGAGTTCCGAGTCGCCACTGACGTGCATGGCGCCGCCATCGAGGCCGGCGACGTTGCCGGTGAAGGTGACGCTGTCCGCTTGAATGGTGGTGCTCGTGGCCAGCAGACCGCCGCCGTTGCCGTCGGCCCGGCCCGCCTGGCAGGTCATCGACTCGAGCGTCAGGTCGCCGCCGCCGATGTGGATGCACCGTCGATTCTGGCCGACGAGGGTCAGTCCGCTGATGCTGACGGGCTGCTCGGTGTCGATATCGAGCACCGCGGCGCCGGTGTTGCCGGTCAGTGTGACGACGTTTTCGCCATCGCCGATGACCTCGATGCCCACGTCGATGTCGACCTGCTCGTAGTAGTTGCCAGCTCGAATGAGGACCGTGTCGCCGTTATTTGAGGAGTAAACAGCATTCTGGATACTGGCGTAGCACGGTGGACCACTCTGACAGACCTCAAGTGTGGCCGCGTTCGCGCCCTGGGTCAGCAGTGCCAACCCGACCAGCAGTGTGCCCATGAACCGTTCCTCAGAAACAGTGTAGATCCGATGGGCCTGCGGCCGCTGCGGAATCAGCCCTGTGGCGGCAGGATGGCGTCGACTTCGATGGAGAGCCCCGGCACCGATGGGGGAGTGAGGACCTCGCCGCGTCGCGCCTCGCGACGGTCGGCATAAGACCCCTCGACGGGATTCGTCAGGATTTCGATGCAGTGTCAACCAGGTTCACGATCAGTGCGTGATGTAGCCGAGCGCTTCCAGGGCCTGCATCTCACCGAGTCTCGCGCCGTGGGAACCCGCGGCTCTGGCCTCCACCGTCCTTCGCTCGTCGGCGACCTCGCTCGACAATGCCGCCAGGGCCGCCGTCCCGCTCGATGCCACGCGAGCTGCAACCGCCTTTCGCGCGGTTTCGAAGTGGTCTCTCGCGCTCGCCGCCTGCCCTTCGGCCCACAACTTGTTGGCCCGATACCGGGCTTCCGCGATCTCGGCGCTCACGCCCTTGAGGAGCGTGTCTTCGTCGACACTGGCCTTGGAGGCCGACACGTCGGTGGTGATGTCGACGCGCACGTTCCGTCGGAGCTCGCTCTCGCCCACGCCGTCGGTGGGGGCGTAGCGGGTGCGCACGTCGGCGATGTCCAGGGTGCCGGGCAGGATCGTTGGGATTCGCACCCGCATGATGAGCTTCTTGGTCTGGCCCGCGTGCAGATCGCCGACCGGCACCGAGTAGCCGCCGCCTCGGATGACCGCGTCGTATCCGTACACGTCGAGCACCTCGACTCCGGGTGTGAGCTGGACATCGACGGTCACCTGCTTGGCGGCGACGCTGGTGATCCGACGGACCTCGTCGGCGAACAATGCGGCGAGTTGACCGGGCTTGTCGACGAAGTGGTAGCTCCCGCCGCCGGCGTAGCCGATGTCGTAGAGGAGCTTGGCGTTGACATCGAGGCCGAGTCCTACCGTCGAGACCGTCGTGCCGTCCTCGATCGCGCCGCGCGCCATGTCCACCAGTCCGTTGATGGAGTTGGGGTGGCCGTCGGAGAGGAGGACCACCCGTTGAACCCGGCCGGGAGTGGTCTTCAGGGAATCGAGTCCGTCTTTGAGACCCGAGTAGAGGTTGGTGCCGCCCGACGCGTACAGGTCGTCGATGGCCCGGAAGGCAGATTCACCGCGCGTAGTCGGCGTGAGCGGGGCAGCCAGCACACTTCCCGAACTGAAGCGGACCACGCTGACGCGGTCCTCGACGCCGAGCGACTCCACCAACTCCCGAGCGGCGGTCCTGGCATTGGCGATCTTCTCTCCGGACATCGATCCCGAGGTGTCGACCACCAGGGCGACATCGGCCGGTGCGCGCGGGCCGTCCATATTGTCGGGTGCGGTCACCTCGACGATCACGAAGTGGTCTTCGGTCGAGCCTCTGATCAGGGATGTGCGGTCGAGCTTGACGCTCATTCCAATCTCACTGGCCTGGGTCTGCGACGTGCCGATCAGCGTTGCCAGGGTGCACAGGGCGATCTGTTTTGCGTAGTTCAATGGGGCCTCCTTTTGGCTTGCCAGCAGAAGGCGTGGCGGTTCGTCGCACTTTCAGTGAAAGATCTGGAGCGGCTCGCGCCTTGTACGCGTGGGAGGTGTGATGTCATCCGGGGCCAAGCTGGCTCAGCTCGAACGGGAAGAGGAGGTGATCCTGCGCATTCAACGTGGAGATCGCGCCGCGGCTGCCCAGCTCTATGCCTGGTACGCTGCGGAGATCTACGCCCGAGTCATCATGCCGCGGCTGCCCGTCCGCGAGCGCGCCGAAGACGTCCTCAAGGACACCTTCGTGATCGTCTTCGAGACCATCGGTCGCTACGAGTGCCGCGGCCGCTCTATCTACTTCTGGATCCGCCGTATCGCGATCAACGAGGCCATCGCCGTGCACCGGAGAGATTCGCGCTGGCGTCGCATCAGCCAGACAATTCCGGTCGAGATGGTGACCTCGCCTCCGCCCATGGGGCCCGATCGCGCGCTCGAAACCACCGAGACCCGCCAGCGGATCGAATTGGTGCTGTCGAAGCTCAACCCGAGGTACGCGCGGGCCATTCGATTGCGGCACCTCGACGAGCTGGATCGGAAGGAGTGCGCAGCTGCGATGGATGTCCGTGTCGGAAACTTTGATCTCATCTACCACCGCGCCTGTGCGCAGTACCGAAAGAAGGCGGGTGCGCGATGAAGACCCACGACGACGTGATTGCCTGGCTCGAGGCCCATCCGGGAGTGGATCCGCCCGAGGAGACCGACCTCGCGGTGCTGTCCGAGGTCTACACCGACCGGCCCGATCTCGTGCCGGCACCACGGCTGGAGTTCTCGGACGTGTTCGATGCCGTGTCGACTGGTCCCCTCCGCGCGCCCACCCAGAACTGGCGGATGCCGGTGGCTGTGCTGGCCCTGGCCGCCGCACTGGTTCTCGTGGCCCTGGCCTGGCAGGGGTCCAGCGCGGTTCCCGTCGTGGTGCCTCCGATCGTGGTTCCCGAGGCTGTTCCGGATCAGGCGCTGGTCGCCGAGGGTCCCGAGCCCACTGCGCCCGAACCGGAGTCGGGTCCCGCGCCCATCGACCGCCCGACGGCAGCCGAGATGGAGGCCCTGGAAGCACTCGGCTACATCGATGCTTCCGAGGGCGCTATTACGCAGTAGTCAGGGCGTTGCGCTACATTCACTCCCGTGTCCCTGTGCATCCTGACCCTCTTCGCCTATGTGACGGAGGCATCCGAGCCGCCCGACCTGCTCGGGATGCCCATTCACGCGCGCATCGAGGCCGTTCGACAGATCGCCAACAAGATCGAGATCGACGGGCGCGGCGACGACTGGAGGGGCGTTCCCCGGTTCGCGGATCCCCCTGACCAGACCGCGGATCCCAGCCGCGACATCACGGCGGTGACCATCGCGCCCCGGCGAGACGACTTGCTCGTGCTCATCGAAACGGCCGGCGACCCCAGCCCGCAGGATCTCGCCTTCTGGCTCGACCTCGACCTGGCCGGCGACAATGGCAAGAGTTTCCAGATCGGGCTGTCGCGTTCCGGAAATCACGTTCTGTGGAACACGCAGGATGGCGCGACCGAGCCGACTACCGTCCAACTCTCCTGGCGGTTCGGAGACGTGGTCGAGATCCAGATTCCGTACGACGTCCTGCCACCGTTGAAGGGCACCCCGCGTCCCTGGGTGCGCGTCACGGCTTTCACCTGGCACGTCGCCGATCGCGCGCGGATCGACACCGGCCCCGCCGTTGCCAGCTATCGGTTGGTCGCGGATCCCTCACTGGACCAGCCCATTCGAACGTACTCGGGGCAGGCGCGCGCGATCCCACTTCCGGTGGGGGGCCAGTGGCACGTGATCCAGGGTGAGAACGGTCCGTGGACGCACCAAGGCATCTGGGCCTACGACCTCCAGCGCGTCGATGCGGCCATGCAGGCGACGGGCGCCATCGGCAGCCGCGACAACAAGGCCTACTACAGCTGGGATCAGGCGGTCACCGCGCCGGTCGGAGCCACCGTCCTCCGCACGCGGCACGCAGTGCCCGACGAGGTTCCACTCACGCCAGAAAATGCCGGTCCAACCAACGAAGTCTTCCTCGACATCGGCGGCTCGACCGGGCTGTGGTTGGCCCATTTTCGCGAGAACACGATCTCGGTTCGACAGGGCGCCCGCGTGAAACAGGGAGCCGAACTGGGGCGCGTCGGAAACTCCGGCAACCGCACGTGGCCCCATCTACACATCGGGCTGTGGCGACTCCCGGAAGGTCGGGTGACACTTCCCATGGACTTTCAGGACGTGCGCGTCAGTCTCAATCCCGTGGAGGATGACCCCTGGCAGCGAGATCTCCACCGCTGGTCACCTCGTTCGGGTTTCCTCGTGAAGGCAATTGGCAACTGAGGTCGGCGTCGATCTGTTCCTGTGACCGCTCTACTTCGCCCAGACTGCCTCCTCGGCGAACGGCCAGGGTTCGCCTCGGTTTCCGGGGATCTCGATTCCGGACGGGTCGGTGACGAAGTTGTCCTGGTCCGCGAATGCTCGGGCGCTGCTGGTCCGGCCGTCGCGTTGCCGGAACGGCTCGATTCTGCCGCTCGAACGGATCTGGACGGCCTCGTGAGGCCCGAAGCGCAGATCGACCAGTGCACCCTTGCGTTTCTCGTTGAGGAGCTGCTCCTCGTTTCCGATGGGATCGGCCACGGTCTTGGCTTTCAGCGTCCAGACCAGTAGCGCCGTCGGGTCGCGGTCTCCGAAGGCCCCGGCCAGCAGATCGCGCCCCCCATAGAACTCCTTGCCGATGTCGTTCTGGTTGACCGGCCCGGCCATCAGGCAGATGCCAGCGAGGAGATCACAGCCCTCGGGGATCTCGGTCGCTCCCAGGATCTCGCCCACGAGGGCGCCGCGGGCGCAGGCCGCCCCGACAGCGCGAACGGCCAGGTTCCAGTCGATGCCTTCCGACGCCATCTCGGGCTTGGACAATCCGACGATGTAGATGCGCTGCCCGGCGAGGGCGAAGGCCTTGCGGCCCCGGTTCGCGTTGCGGCTGAATGCCTTGCCCGTGGGCCAGTCCACCCACTTTGGAATGCGTCGCACAACCTGGTCCGTGACCTCGCCCAACTGCTTGCGGATCTCCCGCAGACGGGTCTTGCCTTTGGGGCTCAACACGTCTACGCGTTCGAGCAGCAAGAGGTCTTTCGAGCGCTCGCGGTCGCACGGTGTCCAATGGGCAAACGCGTTGTAGGCGGCCCGCCCCGCCATCACAACCAGCTCCTCGGGTACGTCCATGTCTTGCCGATTCTGGTAGGGAGCGGGCGCCTTTTCCTCTTGGTTGACCCCCGGCTGGATCCGCTCGCTCCGAAAGGCCATCAGGTTGGCACCGAGCTTTCGACAGGTCGCCTCGGCGATGGGGATCCGCTCGGTTTCGATGGCCTCGCCCACCTGGGCCACCAGGGCGATCCGCCACCCGGCCCGTCGCTCCGCCGAGGTGAGGCCAGCGAGATCTTCCAGGCCTGGATGGTCCGCGCCGGTGGTGAACGGGGCCAAGAAGACCTGCGCGCGTCGCCGTCCGTTGGACGCAATGACCGAAGCGCGCTCCATGGCGTCGGCCAGGACCCCGACGTGTAGGTGCTGGAGATACCCAATGGTCGGGATGTCGTCGGCGTGGTGCCTCTTTTTCCGCCAAGCCCGGCGGGGCACCGTGAGCAGGCTCTTGAACGGTTTATGGCCGATGAACGTCAATAACATTGTGAATGGTGTTCGATAGGGGCGGGTGAGAACGATGTGGGTCATTGCCGCGTCGTCGAGGACAGGGGCTTCGACTCCAGCGGACTGACGCAAGAACTCGGCGGCATTGGCGCTGTCGACGGCGCCCAGGCTGATTTGGCGATGCCCCCGGAAATTCGTGGATTGCCGTGCTGTGAGGATTCCCAGGGAACACTCCTCGAACAGCTCGCGGTCGGTGATGGGCGTCGCGGGTGCAAACGCCGTGGGTCGATCCAGAGAGAGCAACAAGAGTGCCTCGGCCGCCTCTTCACGGGTCAGCGAGATGCGGGTTCGGTAGCCGACCGGCGACGAGGACTCCAACCCAGTGGGTAGCGAATACCGGGTACGTTTCTCGCCTTCGGGAGCGAAGACTGCGCCGCGCCCGACGTGCTGCTCCTTCGGAGGTGGGACGATGGGGACGAAGTCGAGGGGCTTCTGCATTTCTGCTCGGGGGAGGGGAGCGCCACGATACCTCGGCACCCTCGCTGGATAGCTAGTCGCAGCTGGGATCGGCGTCGATCTGGGCCTGTGAGCGCTCCACGAGGGTGAGGCCCAGGACCTCTTCCATGGGCACGTCTTCGATCTCGCTGGCGAGGCACGTGGTGTCGATGCCGTTGGGACACAGCTGACAGGCGTTGCCAAAGGTCACCACGAGATCGCACACCTCTTGGGCGTTCATTCCGAGTAGTGGGGCCATGTCTTCGGTATTCAACATCGTGTAGTAGTCGGCGCCGGTGACGCTGGTCGCATCGATCGAGAACCTGCCGTCGAAGGTGTAGTCGAGGTAGGTCATCGGAGCTCCGCCCGATTCCACCAACACATCCCCGGGACCTGCCCGGTAGGCGGGATTGCCGGTGAAGTCGCCAGCGGGCGTGCGGTGAGTGGTGATGCACAGGTTTTGAACCTGTGTTCCCGGCTCCGCAATCGCCGAGACAAAGGTGATGCTATTGGCGTCGGCCTGCACGACACCGTACAGCAGTGGCTCGAGGTCTCCGGTCAGGCCCCCGCCCGTCGCCGGTTGGATGTACACGCCATTGGCGATGTCGAATGACCAGGTGCGACCGACCAGATCGGATGGCGTAACCGGTGTGGTGTTCCCGGTCGGCGGGTCGGTGTCCGTGTCGGTATCGGTATCGGTATCGGTATCGGTATCGGTGTCCGTGTCCGCATCGGCATCGGTGTCTGTGTCCGATTCTTCGTCCACATCGGTGTCCGAGGTGCCGTCGTCTTTGGAGGCGCCGCCACACGCCACCAGACTCACCACTGCGATCATCCACTTCATGCCTTCTCCCGTCGTGCATGGCTGATAACGCGTGCGTAAGCTGCGGCATGGCTCGAGCGTTGGAAGGACCACACCATGGAGTGGTCCCATGCGCAACCGCGCCCCTCTCATCGTCGGTTTGGGCGCCGACCGTGAACGGAATCAGCTGGCTGTGAAGGACAAGGCCCCTCCGGCCAAAAGAGACGAAGCCAGAGAGGAAGAAAACGAACGCCGTACCCCTGTGGAAGATGTTCATCGTCGACGAGGAGTACGGCTTTATCGAACCCAAAGAGCGCAAGGCGGTCACCGCAGTGGATGCCCACTCACCTGCTCAGCGCGGGGCTGTTGGCGATGTTCGTGATGACCCTGCTACTGGCCCGAGGCTGGGGTCCGTCGTCGCGATAGCGTCGTCACCAGGGCCAGGGCGAGGAGCCACAGGGGACCGGTTCCGCCGGGGGCCGTCGAGCAGCTGACCCGGTCGATGATCCGGCCGCCGCCGCGGAGGGCGAGCACGTCGCACTCGTCGCCCTTGCCGTCTTCGTCCGAGTCCAGCTGATCCGGGTTCGGGTGGAAGGCGCAGTTGTCGCACGCGTCTCCGAGTCCGTCGCCGTCCGAATCGGTGCCGTCGTCGGCCAGGAAGATGCAGGTGTCGCACTCGTCGCCGATGCCGTCCTGGTCGTAGTCGTCCTGGTCGTTGGTCACGTTGAGGCAGTTGTCACAGCTGTCTCCGAATCCGTCCTGGTCGGTGTCGTTCTGCTCATCGGCCACGTAGACGCACACGTCGCAGGCGTCGCCGACGCCATCGGAGTCCGAGTCGGCCTGGTCGCTGTTGGAGAAGACCGGGCAGATGTCGCAGGCGTCGCCGAAACCGTCGAGGTCCGCGTCGATCTGGTCGAAGTTCGCGACGTTGGGGCAGTTGTCGCAGTCGTCGCCGTAGCCGTCGTCATCGATGTCGGTGGTCGAGTCCACCAGCGATGTCGGGCACAGGTCGCAGGCGTCTCCCTCTCCGTCGCCGTCGAGGTCGCCCTGGTCGAGATTGATGGTGTTGGGGCAGTTGTCGCAGAGATCGCCGATTCCGTCTCCATCGGCGTCGCCCTGGCCCGGGTTGGGGATGTCGGGGCAGTTGTCGCAGGCGTCTCCGAAGAAGTCGTAGTCGGCGTCCTCCTGGAACGGGTTGAAGGCCTCGACGCAGTTGTCGCAAGCGTCTCCGAGGGCGTCCAAATCGAGGTCGGACTGGGTCGGGTTGTCTACGAAGATGCAGTTGTCGCAGGCGTCGCCGAGGGCGTCGGTGTCGTTGTTGGTCTGGTCGTTGAAGAGCACCGGGCAGTTGTCGCACTCGTCGCCGGTGTTGTCGCAGTCGACGTCTCGCTGGGACGGGTTGAAGTCGTCGCCGCAGTTGTCGCAGAGGAGCTGTACGATCTCGGCGGGCCCATTCTCTCCGGGCACGACGATGGTGCCGCGGCCGAAGCCGTCAAAGTCCCCGTCGTAGATGTCGACCGGGTAGTCGCAGGTGTGGCTCATGTAGTCGAAGTACCAGTCGTTGTTCGGGTAGGCGCACTCGTTCTGGTCGACGGCGGGCTCGATGCTCTCGTCGTCGAGATTGCAGTTCAAATCCTGGTACATGTCCGTGTTTTCACAGGTTCCGGGAGGTGCATCCCAGCAGGTCGTCCAGAGCAGCGACTGGGCGATGAGCAGCGGGCCGTCCCCGCTGCAGTCCCAGCTGTTGGCGCCGCACACTGGCAGCATGTTCAGGGCGACGGTGCGTCCACAGGCCAGCGCGGGGTTTTCCAGAGTGGCAACGCCGACAGCTCCGGTGTCCCACTCGGCGATCAGGTCGGCGTTGGCGCCCGCCGAGAGGTTGACGGAGTGCTGGCTCGCCGCTCCGCCGTTGAAGGTGTCCAGGCCCATCAGGATCGGGTGGCCGGTGAGGGGGCCTCGGTCCCACTCCTGGCCGGCGACGGGCTGCATGGCGACATTGGCCGGGATCGAGGTCGGGCCCAGATCGGTGGGCATGTAGCCGTGGGTGCGGAGCATGCCCTCCATGCCGACGCTGTTGTCGAGGAGGCGTCCGGCGATGACGACGCCGCCACCGGCCTCGACATAGGCGGCGAGGGTGTCACCGAGGGCGATCGGGTCCAGGACCGCGCCGTTGCTGTAGACCAGCACGGCGTCGTA
>Ga0315336_1004242_pt1 | contig 17350 bp, 14 predicted proteins | sample ASW5metaG_FD_204512 | JGI IMG/M metagenome (GOLD analysis project Ga0315336, IMG submission 204512) | Ammonia-oxidizing marine archaeal communities from Monterey Bay, California, United States - ASW #5 | ecosystem: Environmental > Aquatic > Marine > Intertidal zone | place: USA: California... | reverse complement strand
CCCAATACTGGTCCAGTTCGGCCCGCTGGCAATCCGTTGGTATTCGCTCGCCTATGTGGTTGGATTGCTGTTTGCCTGGTGGTATGTGCGCCGCCTAAGCCTGTCTTATGAAACTGTTGGGCTGACCTCTCCCCTCAGCCGGGAAGAAGGGGACGATTTGCTGTTTTGGGCGACCCTGGGTGTCATTCTTGGGGGGCGCGTCGGTTATGTGCTGTTTTATCAAGCGGGATACTATTTGGATCATCCCTTGGAGATCTTCGCGGTCTGGCAGGGTGGCATGTCGTTTCACGGTGGTTTTCTGGGCGTCGCCGTCGCCTTGATCGGCTTCGCCTATCGCCGTTCCCTCTCGCTGCTGGGCCTGTCCGACGTTATCGTTTGCGCCGCCCCCCTCGGACTAATGCTGGGCCGCATTGCCAATTTCATAAACGGCGAACTATTTGGTCGGCCAAGCGATGTAGCCTGGGCCATGGTGTTCCCTGCCGGTGGCCCCGAGCCCCGGCACCCAAGCCAGCTTTATGAAGCGGCACTTGAAGGCGCGTTGCTGCTCGTGGTCATGGGAATGCTGTTCCGGTTCACCCGCATACGCGCGTATACCGGCGCGCTTACGGGTACGTTCTTGATCGGCTATGCCGCTGCTCGCGGTGTTTCTGAACTGTTCCGTCAGCCGGACATTCACCTTGGCTTATTAGCGGGCGGCTCAACCATGGGGCAACTTTTGTCGATCCCGATGGCCGCGGTGGGACTCTACCTGCTGGTCCGGTCCCGCAGTCATTTGCAGGATATGACCCAGTGACTGCGCCCGACACAGGCGCCCTTGCCCGGCATCTAGTGGACCTAATCCAGGTTCAAGGGCCGATCCCAGTGTCTGTCTATATGGCCGAGGCGCTGGGTCACCCGAAGTATGGCTATTACATGACCCGCGAGCCATTTGGGCGCGAAGGAGATTTCATCACTGCTCCCGAAGTCAGCCAGATGTTCGGTGAATTAGTCGGTGTGTGGTGTGTGGATATCTGGCAACGCATGGGATCACCCGCACGTTTTCATCTGATTGAATTGGGACCCGGCCGGGGCACCCTAATGGTCGACCTGGTGCGGACCTTGGGCGCAATGCCGGGAGCGGTAGACGCCGCTGAAATCCATTTCGTCGAAACCAGCCCGCGACTCAAAGATCAGCAGCGCGCAACACTGGAACGCGGTGGGGTCGGTAATGCCCACTGGCACGAACGTCTTGCGGACGTACCTGAGGGTCCGGCAATTGTGATCGCAAACGAATTTTTCGACGCACTTCCCATACGTCAATATGTTCACACGAGAGAAGGCTGGTGCGAACGTTTGGTAGATCTGAACCCTGAGGACAGCAGCTTTCAGTTCGTTGTTGCTGCCCGGCCAACCCTTGGCGCGGACATCCTGGCGCCCAACATATTGGGTGCGCCCGAAGGCAGTGTCGCGGAAACTTGCCCGGCCGGCCAAGCGTTGATCGCGGATATCGCGGACCGCATCAACGAGAACGATGGCGCGGCTCTTATCATTGACTACGGCACTGCCCAAAGCGCCGCCGGTGACAGCCTGCAGGCCGTTCGTGGCCATCAATACATTCCGGTTCTGGGTGCACCTGGTGCTGCAGATATAACCGCCCACGTTGACTTTGCCGCTCTTGCGCGATCGGCCGGGGCCGAAGGTGTCGCCACCCACGGACCCGTAGAACAGGGGGCTTTTCTTAAGTCCCTGGGTATCGAACTGAGGGCAACTGCACTGCAACAACAAGCAACCTCCGATCAGGCAAGCGATCTGAGTACGGCTTTGGATCGTCTGACCACCCCCAATCAGATGGGTCAATTATTTAAAGTATTGGCCCTCACCCGTAACGATCAACTTCCGCCGGCTGGTTTTGACGCATGATGAGCGAGATGGCCAAGCCGTGACTGACACCAGCCACACACTAGCGCCGCTCGAAGCGCCCGCGCTGAGCGCTGCCAAAGGCATTGTTCACGGTTTTTTCGGCAACCGTGGGGGCATATCGACCGGCATTTACAGTTCGCTCAATTGTGGACCGGGCTCGAACGATCGGCCCGAAGATATAGATCAGAACCGCGCGCGGGTGATGGCCGCACTTGAACTCCCACCTCAGGCTCTGCGCACGCTTTATCAAGTTCATGGCCGGACTGTGGTGCGTGTGGATGGGACCGAGCCAAGCGATTTTCGCCCACAGGCGGACGCAATGGTGACGGCCGCCCGGGGTGTGGCACTCGGCATTTTAACCGCTGATTGTGTGCCGGTTCTATTCGCTGATCCCGTGGCCGGTGTGATTGGGGCCGCTCATGCCGGCTGGCAAGGGGCGCTGGCAGGGGTTACCGACGCAATTCTGATTGAAATGGAGCAATTAGGCGCCCAGCCTCGTCAGGTGATTGCCGCCCTAGGTCCTGCGATTTCGGCCGAATCGTACGAAGTCGGTCCTGACTTCCCGGCCCCCTTTCTCTCAAATGACAGAACCGCAGAAAGTTTTTTTCGGCCTTCGGCACAACCAGGCCACCATCTATTTGATTTGCCTGGTTACATTGAAGAGCGGCTGAAACGGGCGGAAATCGGCTACATCGAGCGCCTCAACTGGGACACTTACTCCAATGCCGATAAGTTCTTCAGCTTCCGGCGGGCAACCCATCTGGGCGAGCCCGACTATGGCCGGGAGTTGTCAGTCATTGCCTTCCCGGGGTAGAACAAGGCGCTTTGCCCTATTTGGTCATCTTAATCTTGTTAATCCTGCTCTTTTTGGTTGCGAGCTGTGTGGTTTAGAACGCTAAAATCTGTTGCTACTTTGTTGGCACTGACCCTTCTGGTCGGCGGGTGTGAATTTACCCGTCAGTACATCTATGATCCGGGGACCGGCGATCAAGCCGCACAGGCCGACGTGGAAACTGCGGCCGAAGAAACTGCGTTCGAGTCTGACCCGGTCGATGAGCCTGAAATCGACGAAGAACTGGAAAACGCACGGGCAATCCCCAAAATCAAAGTGCCGCCGGGGGTTGTGATCGCCCCTCTGCAAGGTTTGCCGTCGGCGTCTGCCCTTGGGCTCAGTGCTGATATTGCGCGAACCCTAACCCAAAGAAATGTTCGAGCTTCCTCCCGAAGCACGGAGAAGATTTCATACTTGCTTGAAGGCCGGGCTCATCTTTCTCCGGGCGAAAGGGGCGGTACAGACTTCCGTATCGACTGGAACTTGGTTGCGCCAGATGGCATGTCAGCGGGTCGGTTTTCAGATCGAGTGCCAGTGGCTGGCTCGGGCTGGCGCGCGGTTACCCCAGGGGTACTTCAACCCATGGCAAACCGGGCCGCAGTGCAAGTTGATATCCTCATGCAGGAACATGCAAGGGTCCCCTCTGCATTACCGGTTCCCGGAGTTGAAATCGCCGAGTTATCCGATACCCTTCGCGAAGTTGAAGTTGTCAGTCTACTAAACCCCGTGGTGGTAGAGTTTGTCGATGGAGCCCTCGGGGATGGTCGAACATCACTGCAGACAGCATTAATCCAAGCGCTATTGAAAGCCCGTGTCCCCGTTCATCGGATCGTTTCCGAAGACACCTACATCGTCCTTGGCGATGTACACGGAACTCCCATAAGCAATACCAGTCAGAACTTTCAATTCACATGGGTGGTCATGCGTGCAGACGGGACGCTAGTTGGTACGGCAAGCAACAAAATGGACATCAATCAAAATCGGATCGATCCCTACTGGGGAACCGTTGCAGATGTCGCGATCGACGATGTGATCGGTGATATTGTCGCAGTCATCGACAAGGGCGGATTATTGGGATCCAACGTGATCGAGGAAAACGGCTAATCATTTTGATGTAGTGGTGTGACAGAGCCGCGAAGGGCCCCCATTGCTCAGTTTACAGGCCTTCGGGGCCCTGCTACCTTCCGCCGCACACACCTGCTGACCCGCCGGATAAATCCTCGCGGCTGAACAGTAGTTTGAGTTACACAGAGTTCACCAATGGCCACAGTTCGATCAATAGTCCGGGCAAAAGCTTGCCCTGATCTCCAGACCAAGGTTCAGCCATGAAAGTGCTTGCCGGCAACAGTAATCGCCCTCTCGCCGAGGCGATTGCAGCCTACCTTAAGATTCCTTTGACGAACGCCAGCGTACGCCGGTTCGCGGATATGGAAGTATTCGTTGAAATTCATGAAAATGTCCGTGGCGAGGATGTATTCATGGTCCAGTCCACATCTTATCCGGCCAACGACAATTTAATGGAATTACTGGTTTGCATGGACGCGCTTAAACGCGCGTCGGCACGCCGCATCACAGCCGTGATCCCCTATTTTGGCTATGCCCGGCAAGATCGGAAACCCGGACCCAGAACACCCATTTCGGCGAAACTTGTGGCCAATTTGGTCACGGCGGCCGGAGCTCACCGGGTTTTGACAGCTGATCTGCATGCTGGGCAGATCCAGGGCTTTTTCGACATTCCAACGGACAACCTGTTTTCAGCCCCGGTATTCGTCAAAGACATCAAGGAACAATTTAACAACGAAGACGTGGTCATCGTTTCGCCAGATGTAGGCGGCGTTGTTCGCGCGCGGGCCATCGCAAAAAGGCTCAATAATGCGGACTTGGCGATCGTTGATAAACGTCGCGAGCGCGCCGGCACCTCCGAGGTAATGAACATCATTGGCGATGTCGACGGACGAGTTTGCATCATGGTCGATGATATCGTCGATTCGGCAGGGACCTTGTGCAACGCGGCCCAAGCTCTGATGGATCGGGGCGCAAAATCCGTCTCAGCTTATGTGACTCATGGCGTATTGTCGGGGGGTGCAGTCGCCCGGGTGACTGCGTCAGCACTGCAAAATCTGGTGATCACCGACACCATCCTGACCACTGAAGCTGTACGTTTGGCAGATAATATTCGCTGTCTGTCGATCGCGCCTTTGTTTGCCGAGGCCGCTCGTCGGATCAGCGAAGAATCTTCGGTCTCCAGCTTGTTCGATTGAGTTTTCCCGCCGATCCCTGTAAAAGGCGGCGTTCCCGGCAGCGGCACCCCTGGAGGCCGCGCCGTTAAGAGATCCTTTTTTGGGGTCAAACCGAAACATTTAGAGAGATTTAAGGAGCAACAGGCATGGCTGAAATCGTAACCATCGCCGCCGAAGTTCGCGAGGGGACGGGTAAGGGGTCCGCCCGAGCAATTCGGCGCACAGGCCGCATTCCTGCGGTCATTTACGGTGGTAAACTTCCCCCTCAATCAATTTCCGTTCCGTTCAAGGAATTGGAACAACACGTAAAAACAGGTCGACTGATGAGTACATTGGTCGAACTCGAAGTGGGGGGCAAATCAGAACGCGCCCTGCCGCGCGATATTCAACTGCATCCGGTCACCGATTTGCCCATGCACGTGGACTTTTTGCGCCTCGAAAAGGGCGCCAAGATCGCGGTTATGGTCCATGTTGATTTCGTGGACGAAGAAGAGTCGCCCGGCCTCAAACGCGGTGGCGTTCTGAACGCAGTGCGTCGCGAGCTCGAACTCATGTGCCCGGCGGATGCCATTCCGGAAAGCATCGTAATTTCGCTCGCCGGCCTCGACATCAACGACATTGTTCACATTAGCGCAGTTACCCTACCTGATGGTGTGACACCGACCATCTCTGATCGGGACTTTACGGTTGCCACCATCGCGGCACCGACAGTGGTCCGCGACGAAGAAGCCGAGGCGGCAGCTGAAGCTGAAGCCGAAGCCGAAGGTGAAGGCGTCGAAGGTGAAGAGATCGAGGGTGCCGAGGGCGAAGCGGCTGAAGGCGATGCCGAAGCGACCGAAGGCGAGAGCGGCGAAGGCGGCGACAAATAGTCACCGCTTGCGCGGCCTAAGGGACGGGCGTTCGTCATGTTGTTGTTCGTGGGTCTCGGAAATCCAGAACCGGGGTATCGAGACAATCGCCACAACGTTGGATTTATGGCGGTCGATGAAATCATTGACCGCCATGACTTCGGGCCGCTCCGCGCGCGGTTCCAAGGATTGCTGTCCGAAGGACGGCTTGGCCGCAAACGGGTTCTGATCCTGAAGCCGGCAACCTTTATGAACGAATCCGGCCGATCAGTGGGTGAAGCGGCTCGCTATTTTAAGATTCCCCTGGAAGATATTGTTGTCTTTCATGACGAGCTGGATCTGACTGCTGGAAAGGTTCGAGTAAAGTCAGGCGGCGGGCATGCGGGCCATAACGGACTTCGCAGTATTGACCAGCATGTCGGTAAAGATTATCGGCGGGTGCGCATCGGCATCGGTCATCCGGGCGACAAAAACGAAGTTCACGGGCATGTGTTGCGTGATTTCTCGAAGGAAGAAGTTAAGTGGCTCGATCCCCTTCTGGAAGCCATTGCCAAGGCATCTCCTTTGTTAGCCGATGGCGACGACAGCGGCTTTATGAGCAAGGTGGCGTTAGCGACGCAGCCACCGCGCAAACCTAAGCCGACCGCAAAGGCCGACGACAAAACCAAGAACGAGGATGGCGGCAATGGGAAATAGTAATGGGCTTTAAATGCGGTATCGTTGGCTTACCAAACGTGGGTAAATCGACCCTGTTTAATGCCTTGACCAGCACTGCCGCCGCGGAAGCGGCCAATTATCCGTTTTGCACGATAGAGCCTAACGTGGGCCAAGTATCCGTGCCGGATCCCCGCCTCGACAAAATAGCGGCGATTGAAAAGCCCGAAAAAATCATCCCAACCCAATTGGGATTTGTCGATATCGCGGGTCTCGTGCGGGGTGCCAGCTCGGGCGAGGGACTGGGAAACAAATTCCTTGCCCACATTCGTGAAGTCGATGCCATCGTACACGTGCTGCGTTGCTTCGAAGATGGCGAGATTACCCATGTCGAGGGCCGTGTCGATCCGGTTGCCGATGCTGAAGTTGTTGAAACCGAGTTGCTGTTGGCTGATTTGGAGAGTGTTGAGCGTCAAATAGCGACGGCAGAAAAAAAAGCAAAAGGCGGTGATAAAGAGGCCATCGCCAAGGTTGCCTTACTGACACAGGTCTTTGAAACCCTAAAAGAAGGCAATCCTGCGCGAACCATGGCTGTCCAGCCCGAAGACCGGAAACTATTCGATCAATTAGGACTGCTCACCGCAAAGCCAATTTTGTACGCTTCAAACGTCGACGAGGCAAATGCCGCCACCGGCAACGATATATCCGCCCGGGTCGATCAAATGGCCGTGGAAAATGGTGCCGCTAATGTCGTCATTTCCGCTGCGATTGAAGCTGAGGTTGCCGAGCTAACGGACCCGGAAGAACGGCACGAGTTCCTTGCCGACCTGGGATTGGCTGAAACCGGTCTCACCCGGGTAATCCGGGCGGGTTATGATTTGCTCGATCTGATCACCTATTTTACCGCGGGGCCGAAAGAGGTGCGTGCATGGACTGTAACCCGTGGCACCGCGGCTCCCGGCGCCGCAGGTGTCATCCACAGCGACTTTGAACGCGGCTTCATTCGTGCCGAAACAGTTTCTTATAATGACTTTCTGGTTTGTAATGGCGAATCAGGCGCCCGCGACTCGGGAAAATTGCGATCTGAAGGTAAAGATTACGAAGTGAAAGATGGGGATGTGCTCCATTTCCTTTTCAATGCCTAATGATCCTTTCGAATGTGCCTGAGGTCCAACTGGCGGCCAAAGAAAATATAGTTCAATATAGACACTGCCTTCTTCGACAGTTTCTCTAATAACCGTAATTATTATACGGCTACCTAGATATCAGGTCATAACAGAAGGTAGGGATATTCTTTTTTTATTCTTGGCTAATTCTTTAATTTGAAAAGTCTTACGAGTAATAAATCTCTTATTTTTACTTTATGTTTTCGAATTATTACTTTTCTACATCTTGAATATGATAACGACTTTCAATAACATATTGTCTTAGATTTGCGAATACCAAGCACTATTAACGGTTAATACACCCCTTGTGATTTAATTATTCCTCCAATTGGATGATTTAAAACTTGTCGCTTAGTAAACGATTTAGATTGGCTAAGAGGGCGAAGTCGAAGGTTCTGAAGACCTGATTAAGAAATTGTTTGTGGTCGCAAAACCAACGCCATCAGCTCCAAATAGCTCGAATTTAATACCCACATCAATCGCTGACAGGATGTTTTAAGGGGGTTTCGGCAGATGACATTGGACGACAAAGCAAACAATCAAGATACAGATCAGACATCGTCTCATATGGAACACGCCAATGTGTTTCAGGGAAGTTCTTCCCGATCTGGAAGCAGTATGGGGTCAAGCGGTCCGCTGAGCGGATTAAAGGACAAGCTGAACAGTTTCAGTACCAAGCTTGCCGGCATTCTTCTAGTTTTTGGTCTCGTATCGGCGTTCGCCATGTTCCTGGCGTTCGAGTCGTCGCGAAGTGATTTCGAAGACAACTCAGCCAAACTGGTTGTCAACAATGCCAACCTAGTCAACGAAGTGATCGAGCGTAACTTGTTCGAACGCTATGGCGACGTTCAGGCTTTCGGTCTCAATGCCGCTGCCCATAATCCGGAAAACTTCCGCCGCCCAACCGCCGATAACCCGCTGATTGGTGCCATTAATGGCTACATGACCGGCTATGGGTTGTACAAAATGATGCTTCTGGTCGATCCAGCCGGCAACTTACTCGCCGCCAACACGGTTGATGGTGGGGGCAATGCAGTTAACACCCGCGCGCTTTACAATAAATCCTTTGCCGATGAAGCCTGGTTCAAAGACGCGATCACAGGCAATTTTCTTGAGGGTAGCAATGGCCTTACCGGCACAGCAGTAAAAGACGTTTATCGAGACGAAACCGTATCCAGCGTCATGGGCGCCGAGCATGATTTCGTCATGCCTTACTCGGCACAGGTTCGGAATAACGCCGGTGAATTGATCGGTGTCTGGGTCAATTTTGCTGGCTTCGACTTGGTCGAGGAAATTTTTGAAGGATTCTACAAAACCCTCGCCGCAGACGGCATGCCAAATGCCGAGCTGACGTTGCTCGACAAAAATGGCGTTGTTCTCGTTGATTACGACCCGGGCGCACAGGGCTGGACCACTTATAGCCGGAATTTTGACGTCATCGGCAAGTTGAACTTGACCAAGAAGAATGTTGGCGCCGCAGTGGCCGCCGTGGGTGGTGAAACCGGCGCCATGAACGCCATGCACGCCCGCAAGAAAATTTACCAGGTTGCAGGTTACGCACACACTCAAGGCGGATACGATTACCCGGGCTTGGGATGGTCGACTTTAGTGCGTGCCAGTGAAGATGAAGCCTATGCCGCTTTGGTCGAGGTCGAGAACTTCATGTATCTGGTGATCGCGATCGCATCGGTCATCATATTGGCCGCCGGGTTTGGTATCGGTACTTTGTTCGCGAAACCAATCCAAGCTTTGACCGACATCACCTCGCGTTTGGCCGAAGGTGACAAGCATGCGCAAGTGCCGTCCCAAGCACGTGGCGACGAGATCGGCGACATGGCGCGCGCAGTTCAAGTGTTCAAGGAAAACTCCTTGAAGATGGAAGAAATGCAGAAAGAGCAAGCTGAGGCTGAGCGTAAGGCTGCTGAGGAGCAAACTGCGCGTGACGCTGAAGAGCGTGACCGCGAAGCCCGTGAAGAAGAAGAGCGTCGGGCCGCCGAAGCCCGTGCCGACGAGGAGCGCAAACAAGCGCTGCTCGACATGGCTGACGACTTCGAGAACAGTGTAAAGGGTGTCGTTGAACTGGTTGCTTCCGCTGCGACCGAGCTTCAAAGCACCGCGCAAGCAATGACCGAGAACGTGGAAGAAACGTCGAGGCAAACTGCGAACGCGGCCACCGGCACCCGCCAGGCCTCGGCAAACGTACAAACTGTTGCCACCGCATCCGAGGAGCTGACCAGTTCGATCAGCGAAATTAGCCGGCAAGTTGGTGAATCGGCCGCAATTGCTCAAGGCGCAGTCGAGGAAGCCGAGCGTACCAATAAGTCCATGCAAGGGCTTGCGGACGCGTCAACCAAGGTCGGTGAAGTGGTCAACTTGATCAATGACATCGCCAGCCAGACAAACTTGTTGGCTTTGAACGCGACGATCGAAGCTGCACGTGCGGGCGAAGCCGGTAAAGGCTTTGCGGTTGTGGCGAGCGAGGTTAAGAACCTTGCTAATCAGACCGCCAAGGCAACTGAGGAAATCGGTTCCCAAATTGGGCAGATCCAGGATGCGAGTTCTGGCGCGGTAACAGCGATCGACGGCATCTGCGGCACTATTGGAAAGATCAATGAAATTTCCAATGCTATCGCCAGTGCGGTCGAGGAGCAAAACGCGGCAACCAGCGAAATCAGCCGTAATGTTCAGGAAGCTGCAACCGGCACTCAGGAGATCACCGACAATATTGCCACGATCTCCCATGGATCTGAAGAAACTGGTGCCGCCGCGCAACAGGTTCTGTCCGCAGCGAACGAGTTGTCGCAACATTCGAACTCGCTGAGCGAGGAAGTAGAAAAGTTCCTAAACCAGGTGCGCACTGGTTGACGGAAGAAATCTACCGCATTAAAAAAGGCCCCTCGTCAGATTTGGCGAGGGGCTTTTTCAATATGTGACAAATAAGATACGGAAGCCCACAGAACGCATGACAATGCTGCGCGTTATTGCGCGAGATCAACTCTAAAACTCTAAAATGCCTGTAGTTCTTTGGTGATACGAATCATTAGTTCTTTGATGATATGAATCATTAATCGACGGAATTGCAGCATCTAGACCGTAGTACACATACATCAAATGCAGGCGCCCGGTTTTCAGGTGGCAGTGCAACAAGTTTTGCACTGAAGCCAACGAACCGGATTTTGCCTCAACCCGACCATACAGGTGAGTGACATGAAGAACAGTATTCAACCCTCGAAAATTCTTTTATCCGCCGCGTTTTTGGCTGCCGGAATGCTGGCAACGCCGACCGCAGATGCGGGTACGCTGGTAGACGCCGTAAAAGGCGGCACGCCGAAAATCAACATCCGTTATCGGTACGAAAATGTCGACATGGATGGAATGAGCAGAGACGCCCACGCCAATACCGTTCGCTCGCGGATCGGTTATGAGACGGCTTGGTGGGAAGACCTTCAGGTGATGGTCGAGTTTGAGAACATCACTTCGGTTGCCAATGAAAAATACAACGACACCATTAATGGCCGCGCACGCCCAATTGTTGCCGATCCGGAAGATACGGAGCTCAACCAGGGCTACGTCACTTTCCGGGGAGTGCAGGACACCATCCTCCGGGTTGGCCGTCAGCGCATCAAAGTGATGAATGATCGCTTTGTCGGTAATGTTGGCTTCCGCCAGAACGAGCAAACCTTTGACAGCGTCTTGTTCCAGAACACATCGATCGAGAATTTGACAGCGACCTATGTGCATGTCTGGAACGTCAACCGCATCAACGGTAACGACCACATGTTCGGTGACCTGAATGGCAGCACCAACTGGGGCAGCTTGTCCTATAAGACGCCTTGGGGCGATCTGACCGGTTATGCCTTGCTCATCGATCTGGATAACCAGAGCGGCGGCGCCCTAAGAATGTTCACCACCCAAACCTATGGTGGTCGTTTCGAAGGCAAAACCGAGGTCATGGATGGCGTGACCGCTTTGTACGCATTTGATTACGCGCATCAAAGCGACATGAGCCAAAACCCCGGGGACTATGGCGTCGATTACTACTTGATCGAGCCTGGCGTTAAGTTTGCTGGTTTGACCACCAAGGTGGGCTATGAAGTCTTGGGCAGTGACTGGACAAATTCCTTCCAGACCCCGCTCGCGACCCTGCACGCATTCCAGGGCGCCACTGACTTGTTCCTGGTGACACCGGCACGGGGCGTCGAAGACAAGTACGCCAAAGCCAAATACAAGTTCTCGGGCATGGGTTTGCTCGACGACACCGTATTGTCCTTCATGTTCCACGACTTGGATAGTCAAGCCGGCAACACGAACTATGGCCAAGAGTATGACTTCAAGATTTCCCGTAATTTCAAAACCGATTACGGCAAATTCTTCGCGTCAGTTGAGTTCGCAGCCTTCGATGCCAGCAGTAACAATGGCTTGGGCTATGTAGATGTAGAGAAAACCTGGCTTACGTTCGGCGTATCTTATTAAGCCAGGCGGTAAGCGTAGCGTTCAGGGGTCGCCTTCGGGCGGCCCCTTTTTCTTTGCCTGAAGCTTAGTCTTGGTCTTGGCTGCCGTAGGTTTTGAACTTCTCCAGCACCCGTGCCATTTCCTCTGGTCCCAACAAATTGGGTTCACCGGCTTGCAGACAGTGCAGGTATTGCCCGGCCAGCGCCTCCACCTGTTGAGCAAGACCCAGAGCCGACTTGAGATCATCGCCCGTGGCGATTTGGCCATGATTTGCCAGCAGACACGCTCTACGCCCCTCCAAGGCGGCAACCGCATGGTTGGACAAGGCTTCGGTCCCGAACGTCGCGTAGGGCGCACAGCGAATGTCCATTCCGCCGGCGACCGCGACCATATAATGAAAATCAGGAATATCCCGCCCAAGGCAGGCAAGCGAAGTTGCGAACATGGAATGTGTATGGATGACCGCGTCCACATCCGCCCGCGCCCCGTAGATATCAAGATGAAAACGCCATTCGCTGGACGGTCGGCGCTGCGTCGCGTCATCAATTGCCTGTGGCGTCTCGCCCTTATCGGTAACAAACACAATGTCTGAAGGTGTTAGGGTTTCATAGGCGAGGCCGGTGGGCGTAATCAAAAAGCCGCCGTCGGTTCGCGCACTAACATTACCGGACGCGCCCAGATTGAGGCCTAACTCGCCGGTATCAAGCGCGGTATTAATAATCGCTTGCCGAACGGCGGTCCCTGTCATCACTACTCCCCTCCCGAGGCCCGCTCAGGATACAAAGTAAGCAACCCCTGGCTCGACGCCGGGCATACACCACGCTCGGTCACCAGGCCAGTGACCAAGCGCGCAGGCGTCACATCAAAAGCATAATTGGCGGCGCGGGTACCTTCGGGCGCAAGCGAAACTGTGGCTACACTTCCATCGGACAAGCGTCCCGCGATTTCAGTGACTTCTTCCGCCCCGCGCTGCTCAATCGGAATATCTGCAACCCCGTCGTCGACGGTCCAATCGATGGTCGAATGGGGCAGCGCCACATAGAATGGAATATTATTGTCAGATGCCGCTAGAGCTTTCAAATAGGTGCCTATTTTGTTGCACACGTCGCCATTAGCTGCCGTGCGGTCGGTACCGGTGATGCACAGATCAACCATGCCGTTTTGCATAAGGTGGCCACCCGTGTTGTCGGCAATCAGAGTATGCGGCACGCCATGACGGCCCAATTCCCACGCGGTCAAACTGGCACCCTGATTGCGCGGTCGGGTCTCATCCACCCAGACGTGAACCGGGATACCGGCATCGTGAGCGGCATAAATGGGGCTCAGCGCTGTTCCATGATCTACCGTCGCCAGCCAGCCCGCATTGCAGTGGGTCAGAATGTTAATCGGGCCTGGGGTTGATTTCCTGTTTGCGGCTTCGCGGATCAGTTCGGCCCCATTTACGCCAATCAAACGGCAGGACTCAACATCATCCTCGGCCACTTCGGCGGCGAGCTTGTAAGCCGCAGTCTCACGCGCAGGTGCGTCTAGTGGCGCCAACTCGGTCGCCATATGATCAATTGCCCAAGCGAGATTTACCGCCGTCGGGCGTGCTGACCTCAACTGTGCAGCGGCCTTCTCCAACATCTCGTCGCTGGGGTCTTCGTGCATCGCAAGGCAGATACCGTATGCGCCAGTGACTCCGATTAGGGGTGCGCCGCGCACCAGCATATCGCGGATGGCACGTACCGCATCCTGCCAGCCCCTCAGCTGAACGACGACAAATTCATGGGGCAATTGGGTTTGGTCGATAATCTCGACCGACCAGCCGTCGTCGGCCGGCCAAATGGTGCGATACGGAACGCCGTCGACCTTCACCGATCTTCTCCTAAAGGCCCTCGAAGGAACACAGGGACAAGACTTCGCAACCCAAATTCTCGAGCAATCGGCGGCCGCCCAGGTCTGGCAATTCAACCACGAACGTGCAGCCGATTACTTGGCCACCAGTGCGGCGGATAAGTTTAACCGCGGCCTCTGCTGTGCCACCGGTCGCGATCAGATCATCGACCAACAGGATGTTCTCCCCGGGCAGGACAGCATCCGTATGAATTTCGACCGTGTCGGTGCCGTATTCCAGCGCGTAGCTCTCTTCCAGTGTTTCGTAGGGTAGCTTGCCCTTCTTACGTACCGGTACAAAACCAACGCCAAGTTGATGAGCGACTGCACCGCCCAAAATGAAACCGCGCGCTTCGATCCCCGCTACTTTGTCGACCCGCGAGAGCACATGAAGTTGGACCAGCTCGTCCACTGTTTTCCTGAACCCTTGGGGGTCCTGAAGCAGGGTGGTGATGTCGCGGAACATGATCCCCTTCTCGGGGTAATCTGGAATGGTCCGGATACGGGATTTAATGGGCATAAAAAAGACCTCGTTATATTGGTCGCGTAACGTGGCAGCCCAGTGATTAACCAGGGTGCGTCGGTATCAAACTAAGACCGCAGACGACCCGCAACCGCGTCAAGCTTATCCAGCATCGCCGGGTCCCACGCGTCGGGCGCCGTGACAATTGCCGTATCCAGCACCCGATTACAGGTTTGTGCACACTCTGCATCACTTTCGTGCAACATGGGCAGTACCCGCTTCACCAGCGCGCGGGCATGGTCCGCGTTGTCGGTCAATACTTTCAAGATGTCGGTGACCTCGACCGCGTCATGTTCTTCGTGCCAGCAATCATAATCAGTGACCATGGCAACCGTCGCGTAATGCAATTCGGCTTCCCGTGCGAGTTTTGCTTCGGGCATATTGGTCATGCCGATGACATCGCAATTCCAGGAGCGGTAAAGCTCGGATTCAGCCAAACTGGAGAACTGCGGCCCTTCCATGGCGAGGTAAGTACCATTACGAACGGCTTTGATGCCTTCGACCTTGGCCGCAGCTTCAATTATGTCACCCAATGTGCCGCAAACCGGATGTGCCATCGACACATGCGCCACCAAACCCGGGCCAAAGAAGCTTTTCTCGCGGGCGCCGGTGCGGTCGATGAACTGATCAACAATGACGAAGGTTCCGGGGGACAGCTCCTCGCGGAACGAGCCACAGGCGCTGACCGACAAAAGGTGTGTGACCCCTGCTCGCTTGAGCACGTCAACGTTGGCTCGATAGTTGATGCTCGACGGAGATTGGACGTGGCCGCGCCCGTGGCGGGGCAAAAACACCACGTCCTGACCGTCGACCTGACCTTTGAGGATCTGATCCGAGGGCTCACCGAAGGGTGATGTAACTGTCTCCCAGCGCGCGTTCTCCAGGCCCTCAAACTCGTAGACGCCGCTGCCCCCCAGGACGCCCAGTACCTTGCCTGTTGTCATGCTACAGGCCGTGTACAGGGTGCTTGGGTGAGCGTGATTGCGGTTTCATTCGTCACTCTAGTGAACGTCCGACCACACTTGGCGTTTAACCAGGATCAGCAGAACGAGCATGATGCCAAGGAAGATCAGTACCTTGACCCCGATGCGCTTGCGAATTTCGAGCGCCGGTTCAGCAGTCCAGGTCAGAAACACGCTCACGTCGCGCGACATCTGCTCGACCGTCGCTTCGGTCTCATCGTCGTATTCCACATGCTCCTCGAACATCGGCTGTGGCATGGCGATCTGGTGACCAGGAAAGTACTTGTTGTAGGCCATGCCCTCGCTCAGCTCGAAATCCTCGGGCGCGTCCTCATAGCCGGTCAGAAGAGCGTAGAGGTAATCTTCGCCGCCCGGACGCGCCTTGGTGATCAAGGACAGGTCGGGCGGAAAGGCACCGTTATTAACGGCGCGCGCCGCGTTTTCGTTGGCATAGGGGCCGACGAAATAGTCCGACGGAAGTGCATCGCGGTCGAACATTTCGCCTTCGCTGTCGGGGCCGTCCTCGACTTCATATTCAGAGGCAAATTCCTTGATCTCATCCTCGTCCATGCCAAGCGCAGACAAGGTTCGGAAGGCCACTAAATCGAGCGAATGGCAGGCCGCGCATACTTCGGTGTAGACCTGTAGGCCCCGGACCATGGCGGCCCGATCAAAGGTGCCCGTGGGGCCATTGTGGTCCCATTTTTGCTTCTCGAAACTGACGCCCCCACCTGCGGCTAAAGCCTGAGCCGGAGCTCCGAGCCAAAGCCCCGCTGACATAACCGCCGCGCCAAGGGCAAGACCAACTTTCATCTTGAACATTCCCATCAGTCCTTCTCCCCTTTCAGTACCGGTTCGCTGATACTGTCCGGCAAAGGTAGTGGCTTTTCAATCATGCCAACTATCGGCAGGATAACGAGGAAGTGCAGGAAGTAGTAAGCGGTTGAGACCCGGCCCAGCAAGATGAAGTATCCTTCGGGTGCGTTGGCACCAACCCAACCAAGCACGAAGCAGTCTGCCACCAAAATCCAGAAGAACTGCTTGTAGATCGGCCGGAAGCGGGACGAGCGCACTTTTGACGTATCCAGCCACGGCACCAGGAACAGGACCACAATGGCGCCGAACATGGCAATGACACCGCCCAGCTTGTCCGGGACCGCCCGCAAAATGGCGTAGAATGGCAGGTAGTACCACTCAGGCACAATATGCGCAGGCGTGACCATCGGATTGGCCGGGATGTAGTTGTCCGGATGGCCCATATAATTGGGCGCAAAAAATACAAAGAAGAACAGCACAAACAGGAACACGGCCAAACCGACCAGATCCTTGGCTGTAAAGTACGGATGGAACGGGATCGTATCCTTGGGCGATTTAACTTCGACCCCCAGCGGATTACTCGATTTCGAGGTGTGGAGTGCCCACAGATGAAGGATCACCATCGCCATAATCAGGAACGGCAGCAGGTAATGAAGGCTAAAGAAGCGGTTGAGGGTCGGGTTGCCAACCGCGTAACCGCCCCACAGCCAGGTAACGATGGAGTCACCCACGATCGGAACCGCGCTGAACAGGTTGGTGATAACCGTCACCGCCCAGAAGCTCATTTGACCCCACGGCAGAACGTAGCCTAGGAACCCTGTTGCCATCATCAGCACGTAAATCACCAGGCCGATAATCCACAGTAATTCGCGCGGGTCCTTGTAAGACCCGTAATAAAGGCCGCGGAAAATATGGATATAAACCACCATGAAGAACATGGAGCCTGCATTTGCGTGAACATACCGGATCAGCCAGCCGTAATTCACGTCCCGCATAATATGTTCGACGCTTAAGAACGCGTAATCCGCATGGGGCGTGTAGTGCATGGCGAGAATAATGCCGGTCGCCATCATGATCACGAGG
>Ga0315336_1004241_pt1 | contig 17351 bp, 7 predicted proteins | sample ASW5metaG_FD_204512 | JGI IMG/M metagenome (GOLD analysis project Ga0315336, IMG submission 204512) | Ammonia-oxidizing marine archaeal communities from Monterey Bay, California, United States - ASW #5 | ecosystem: Environmental > Aquatic > Marine > Intertidal zone | place: USA: California... | reverse complement strand
GCGAGAGACGACAATTCGTGATCGTTTACAGGACACGAGCGTGGGAGGGAGTCACCGAGGGACGTTTGCGACCGAAGCGGTACCGGGTCGAGGCAGGTGGCTGGAATTACACTTATTCATCGAAAGGAACTGCCTCGAGCAACATGACAGCGGCTGGCCTCTCCAGCCTTCTCATTGCCCGCGGCGCATTGAAAGAGCTGGACGCCTATCCGGAGGAGCTCGCGGCAAAGGTAGATCCGTGCATCGAATCGGCGCTCGGCTGGATGGCGATGGATATCGACCGCTACTTCGGATTCGATCTGTACGGCTTGTACGGTATGTACACCCTGGAGAAGGTCGGAGACATCGCGGGCATCGCTCAGTTCGGCAAGGTGGACTGGTACGCGAGGGGTGCTGCCTGGCTCCTGAAGAAGCAAGCAAGGGACGGCACCTGGGATGGGGGGCGCGGGGGGACTCTCGTAGGGACGCCCTTGGCCCTTCTCTTTCTCACCAGGGCGACTCAGTCTCCCGTGCAGATCCTCGGGCCGCCGGTTTTCGCCCGCGGGGAGAAGGGATACCAGGGCGACAGCGGTCTCGTGTACCTGCCGCAGCAGAATGGGTTCGTGTCGGCGAAAGTGTTCTTCGAGTTTCTCGCGGAAACGCGCGACCCGAAGGTCTTGCTGCTGGCGGCTGACGCCGTCAAGAGTTACCCCCCGCACCTGGTGCACGAGTTGCTATCGTACCTTCTCGAGCTGTGGACAAAGAAGAAGGACCCCGTCACCCACTTCGCAGCGAAACAGGCCGCGATCCTCAGCGGCGTGAGGAAGATCCAACGGAAAGACTGTGCCGCTCTTGCCGATCAGCTCCGGGAGGTGCGAGCCATGGATGTGGCCGGGGCAGCAGAAGGAGACCGGCTCTCCGAGCTGCTCGAGGAAACACGCAGTCCCGTCCTCAAGCGTCGCCTTTTGGCACTCATAGATCGCCTCGGCCAGGTGGATACTTTTGACGCAGTGGCAGCAACCCTGGAGGACCGGGATGCAAAGATCGCTGAGCGCTGCGAAGAAATTCTCTCCGCGTGGGCCCGACAGTACCAGGACGTTACCGGTGGGGATATTCCGCGGGTGGAGAAAAATGGGGGAAAAGGCGGGAAGCGGTCCTGGAGCGATTGGTGGAGCCGCCACAAGAATGATATTCTTTCTTCCTGGCGCTCAAAGAGGACTGCTCAGAAGACGGCGGACCCGAGCCCCCGTTAATCCCTGAATGCGAAGCTGTACAAGCTGGCGTTGTTCAACGTGAACCGCAGCGTGATCGGCTTGTTTCTCAGAGACGACACGTCCGGATGGCTCCCGAACTTGACGGTGTGGCGAAGAGCGTCACCGGTGAACGGATCGGAGGGCTGGAAACCATCCAGAGGAAGACCCGCGGGGTCCAATAGCTCCAGGACAATGCGTCCACCCCGCTTCGTTGCGGCATTGATCTCGAGTCGCTTTCCGCCGAATCGGATCGGATTGGTGACCAGCGTACCGCCCTCGGCTGGCCCGTCGACGGAAACGAAACGGTCGAGCTTCCACGTCGCCAGACCGATGCTGCCGGTATACTTCGTCAGCCGACCCGTCCCCTCCGCACGGTAGAGGCAGGGCGTACCGTGGGTGTAGTTGGAGCCGCCGTAATACAGGCGAATCTCATCGCCGAAGCGAAAGGCCCTCGCGGCCGTCGTAAAAAAACCAGAGTCCCACTCCCCGAGCTTCCCACGGGGTACGCAGGGCGTACGGAAGTGCCGTTCCCAGTGGACCAGGTCTCGTGAGGCCGCCAGCTGCAGCTCGCAGGGCCCCTCCTGATTGCCATAGCGGGCATTGTTGTTGATGGAGAACATCCAGGGAAACGCGATCGTACAGCTCTCCGCCGGGTAAGCGCCGATGCCGTAGATCTCGGTGCGCATCAATTTCGGCTCGTCCGACACGTCCAGCATGGGGCGCACCTGTTCGATGCGGGTCAGCGAGCCTCCATCATCACGCAAGTCGGGTGCAAACACGAGCTGGGGCTCTGTCCAGTTCTTGAAATCCGGACTTGTCATCATCGTGAAGCAACGGCGCTCGATCTCTCGGACCGTATGCCGCAACTTTGGAAACGCCACGTATTGCTGACTCCGCTCGCTCCAGAATCCGGTGATGACGTCGGAGTACGGTCGGCCGAGCGGTGCGATGGGTGTTTCACTTTCGACTGTCCATTTCAATCCATCGGGTGAAACCAGGGTGTGAAATCCGCGTGGATCCCTCGACCAGCCGATCATCTTGTATCGCCGAGCGGGATCGGGATCCTTGGAGTCCTTGATCACGCTGGCCTGTTCGACACGAACAACGGCATTGTGGGGCTTTCCGTTTTTCGCCTCGAGCCCTCCCAGCAGGGGTTTGTCCCACTGGATGCCATCGGGACTCGTTGCGTAGCACGTTACGTATTCGTAATCTTCAATCTGGTCGAAGTACCCCAGGGCGGGAACGGCGTACCACATCTTGAACAGCCCCGCTTCTTTGTCGAAGAGCACGCTGCCGTAAACCAACGCTCGCCAGCCTTCCCACGGCTTGTCCGCCTTCACCAGCGGATTCGCCGGGTGCTTGCGCGCCGGATGCAGGGTGAACGCAACCCCGGTCGCTTCCCGGAGGAGGACTCGGTCCACGAACAGTTGCGTCTGGTTACCGACGTCGAACGGCGAGAGCTGCGCGTAGCCTTCGGCTGACAACAGGAGCAAAGTGAAACTGAAAATTCTGATTCCCATATAGACGCTTGAGTCTAACCTCCGGGCGGAGCGGGGCAACGATTTGTTGCCTCGCGCACGATACACGCTGACGGCGCAGAGATCGGGTCCAGCGGGAATTTCTGAAATCGGGCTCGACGTACACGATTTCTCAATTACGGTGACGTACGATCATCGTGCCGCGACGCTGACCGAAATGGCGTGTCGTGCCGAGTCGGGCTCGGGCAGGGGCACGGGCTCGGGCACGGAGTAAATGTCACCGAAGTTATGGGCCAGAGTAGCCAAAGGAAACGTACATGGTCTTCAGCTCAACAAGGGAACTGCTATCGATCGCAACACTCGCCGTTTTCGGCCTTTCTAGCGGGACGGCGTCGAGTCAGGTTGAAGAGCGGCAGGGCAGGGTCCTGCCCGATGGGAACTGGATCGACCATCGGATTGTTGAGCTTCCCACGACCAAGGTGGGCCCCTTCGTCCGTCTGGGGAACGGGACCCTGTTGACTGCTGAAGGTAACAAGGCTTACAGCAGTCGGGACGAGGGAAAATCGTGGCAGGAATACGCCAAGCTGAGTGAGCTGGAGAGCGTGGGACTGAATAGATCTATCCTGCGAACTCGTAAGGGCACCATCATCTTGACCATCCACTGCTTGAACAAGGGAGGGTCTCCCGGCCTGACAGAAAAATACTGGGACTGGGATGAGGCTATTTCCGACGCTCCCAACGCACGACACCCGCCCTACGTCATCCGCAGCCTGGACGAGGGTCGCACCTGGCAAGAGCCGCAAGAACTTCACGACGGCTGGACCGGCGACAACAGCGCCATCATCCAGACGAGCACAGGGCGTGTGGTGCTGGCGACAATGAAGCTGTTGCATAAGCCCGGTCGGCACTCGGTATTGACCTACTTCAGCGACGACGAAGGAGCTACGTGGAAAGGCAGTCACGTCATCGACCTGGGAGGTGTAGGGCACCACGGCGGCTTGACCGAGGCCGCACTGGAAGAACTGCGAGACGGCAGGCTGTGGATGCTGATCCGAACCAACTGGGGTAAATTCTGGAGCGCCTATTCAGACGATGGAGGCAACTCGTGGCGCACGATCCATCCTTCCGAGATCGACTCGAGCAGCGCCCCGGGTTTTCTGCGGCGTCTGAAAAGCGGCAGACTGGTCCTCGTGTGGAATCGATACTTCCCCGAGGGCAAGAACGAGTATCCACTGGTCGGGGGAGACATGCAGTGGTCCGAAGTACCGGTCAGTAACCACCGCGAGGAATTGTCGATGGCCTTTTCCGATGATGATGGGAAGACCTGGACCCAACCGGTAGTTATCGCCCGCAATGTCGAGAAAAACCTGTCCTATCCTTATGTGTTCGAGGTGGAGCCTGGCACACTCTGGATCACGACGATCTTCCAGGGAAAGCTGCATGTAGTCCTGCGCGAAGCTGATTTCTTGAAACAGTGAGAGGTGCTGCTTCCACGAAAAGGACTGCTCTTGCGCTGTGGATCTCTCCAACTTGGAGCACCGGATGTGGACGCTCTGCTCGTCGCACCGAGCGGGAGCGGCAAGACCAGGACGACCCTGGAAATGGCAAGAAGAGGAGCGGCGATCTTCGCCGACGATCAAGAACTTCTCGCGATAAGCTTCTCAGGCAGCTCGCGTGGTACCTTTTTTCGGGTCCAAAGTCGATAGGCCCCTTCAGAGAGACCCGAACTGCTAGCGGACGCCGCCGAGGCCGCGCGATGCACTACTCGTGCTCTGCCGGACGGGTTTGGGCCCACACAGCATCCGCGAACGCCTCGGCGACAATCTGGTTCGCTTCGGGCGTCAAATGCACGTAGGAAGCCATCAAATGCCGTCGTCCATCCAGCGCGCGAATGACGTCTACCAACGGAACCTCCTCCTCCTCGACCCACTCTCGCAAGCGCTTCATCAGGCGGCTCTGGGTCAAGAATGTGAGCTCCTTCAACTTGAAATCCTGCCCAGCACTCCGTTTGGCCTCCATGCGCTCGACCTCCTGCTGGTACGTCACGTCCTTCACCGGCGGATCGTAATCGGAGTGGTGCGCCGCCTGGGTCGCTACGAGGAACTTGGCGCCGGACTCCCGCGCCATCCGCTCCATCGCCGCCACGTTCTTTATGAAATCCTCGACCTTGTGTGCAGAGTAGTCATCGAATAGCGGCGTCGGATACGTCGTGCCTGCCGTTCTGACCAGGCTACGGAGCGCGGCGACAGTGATCAGATAATCGCTGGGGACGACAACCACGTACTCGTAGATGGTACGCAGGAGTTCTGGCTTCTTCTTGGTGTTCTTCTTATTCAGTTTGTATTCCTTGGGCCTGTCCCTGAAGCCAAACCCCGGCATCGAGTCGTTCATGCCGGCGTAGAGGGTGACGACGTCTGGGCGCAGCGGGATCCCTTCGGCCTCCAGCAGGGCGAGAATATCGCCGGTCCAGAGATGGGGTATTCCTAGGTTGATGACCTCGAAGGCTTTTCCAGTTGCGCCGGAATCGGCAAGCCGTTGATTGAGTGCCGCCTGCAGATAAACCGGGTAGGTCCGATCGTCCCTCGATCGATACCCGAATGTGGAGGATGCACCGAGGGTAATGATGCGGATGACACCTTGGCCTTTGTCCTTGGTGAACTCGGGCCCACGGAATCCGTGCTCGTTGATCCCGACAGCGAACGACTCACCCTCCTTCGTATAGTCCGACCGAGTCTGACCAGGACGGTACTTGCGGTAGCCGCCGAAACTTCTCTCGGGAGTATGCACGGTGTGCGACTGTTTGATGAGCTGTTGGTGAGCGCCCTTGGGATCGATAGCGAGGCGCTGGCCCGGGCCGCTGCCATAACTGGTCCCGTAAAGAAGAACGTCTGGCCCTACCTTGAGAGCAAAGAAGACTCGAAGACCGACCTCAAGTGTCAATGAAGTGCTAAGAACGAGGAGGAACAGTTTATTGAGAATCAGTGCACGAAGTACCCGCTTGAAGAGCGGTCGTTTCGATCTGGGGTGTTTCATAGGTCGCCGTTTATAGAGTGGAGCGTGTCGGCGAGGTTCGCAGACGGGATGGGATCGCCCACGAGGAATATCGGATCGACAAAGTGCCAGCTTTACCGAAAAGCCCCCCGAGACTGTCCCGAATTATAGTCACAACGGACTCCCATGGAAAGGGAGCTCTGATGGTCCTCAACGCTGTTGGCATCTAGATCGAAAAACTCGATGGCGGAAGCACCAGAACGGCGGACTGGATTGAGATCCACCCCCCCCGAAGTCCAGGGCGCTGCTTCACGGACAGTTGGGATTGTCCTGGCAACCGTCGATGGCGACGCACTCGGTCGTCTCCGAGCCCGGCACCGCCAGCGCATGCGCGTCGGCGCTGAAGAAGAGGAACTGGAGCATGGCGATGACGTCGGAGAGATCGACACTTCCGTCCGGCTGCCAGTCGATTAACGCAATATTGGCCGCATCCGTTGGACTGCCATCTCCACAGGGAAAGAGGGGAGGAAGACCCGTGAAGAGGACGCCCAGGCCGCACACTGCGTCGGAGAGATCGAGGACGGCGTCCTGGTTGCAGTCGCCGGGGAGCTGAAGAGAGGAATCGACCGGTTCGCCAACGCCGAGCTGAACGCGGGGCCAGGTCGCCGGCTGACTTATCGTGTTGGCACCGTTGCCGAACGTCGTGTACAGGGTCGCTGTTGGGCCATTAAAGCTCAGAAGCATGAAACCCACGCCGTGGATGTCCCCCACCGTGGGAACGTACCCACCATCATCCATGGCGATGCTCCATGGAATGCACGTCTCGACCACGTAGCCCGAGGCATCCCGCGTCCCGGCGACCTGGATCGTGGCGACTTCGCCGGGCAACAGCAGGGCGCCGCCGTGGCGGTAAACGAACGGCCCGGCACCGTTCCCTGTCTCCACCACGATGTCCCAGATCCCGCCAGTACCCGGGATGCCGCCGCCGTCGTTGAAGATCGTGGACATGCCGTTCGGGTTGAAGCACGACTGGAAGACGTCTTGCCCGTTGATGTCATCTGGAAAGTCATGTGGAAGCACGAAGGCGAACCTGAAGTAGGCCACGTTATCGTTCACGAAATCAGTCGTCCAAATCCACCTGGCATCGGTGGACAAAGGCATATCCGCGACTCCGGTTAGCCAAGGGCTCGCGCCGTAGGCGCCGTACTCTGTTGCCGCCGCCCAGGTGCTGTCGTCAAAGTCCACGTCCTTCCACCCGGCCCCAACACTCTTCGCGACCTTCCACTGTGACGAGGTAGAGAGGCTGTTGCCGTCAATTTTGACGTCGGCAAACAGTGCTCCGGGTCCAGCACCCATATCTGTGCATGCGACCGTTATGACATTGTCTCCCGACAACAGCGGCAGGTTATTGAAGAGATGGCTCTGCTGCCATTCACTGTCACTCCCGATCTCTTGCCCGTTCACATGGAGGGTATAGCTATTGTCGGTCGTGATAATGATCTCGGATGTGGGCGGCTCTTCCAGTAAGTCCACGAACGGGCCCGGAGAATTCTGTGTGAACATGGGCGAATTGTCGCTCACATCCGCCGAGAAGCAGATGCCGTTGTCATTCCACGACACGTAGATGTCGGCACTGAGCGCGGGGCCCGAAGGACAAGGCGCCCCTGTAGTCGGGAGTAAAGTGGATCCCCCGGGAACGGGGCATTCCATGCGAAACAAGAACTGCGCGTCCTTTTCCTGGGCGGAGAGGACGCCGTCGACCGTCGGGAAAGCCTCCGGAATCTCTGGATTCTCTGGAGGTTCTGGTCCCGGTATCCCTACGATCCTGTAGATAGCCCCCGAGTCCATCGTGGAGATGTAGACTTCGCCCTGTCCGTCAGTCCCGAACGCGAGGATCCGACCCATCGAGCCAGCGATGCCGGCATTCAGCTCCGCGGTGCGGTCCTGCAGGTCCGTCAGGGTGCCGTTCACGACCCGCAGGGTCTTCACCCACTCACTGCACCAGTCTCCGAAGAAGTAAGTCCCGTGGAGCGCGGGAATGCTGCAGCCCCGGTAGACAACGCCGCCGGTCACCGAGCAGCCCTCGCCGAGATCGTGCGAATACTCGTGGATGGGGGCCATTCGATTGCCAGGCCCGTAGGGTGCAGAATTATCGAAGGGCTTGTTGCCTTCTCTGACGCGCCACTCGTAGTTCGCGCCACCGGCGGTGATCCCCGTGCCGGAGTCTGCGGCAACATAATTCACCTCTTCACGGCCGTCCGTTCCTTCCGGGTCACCCTGTCCCACGTCCGCGACGTAAAAGTCTCCGTTCTGCGGGTCGAAAGCGAAGCGCCAGGGGTTGCGCAGCCCTAGCGCCCAGATCTCGTCGAGGACACCGTCGCCGGGCGCTGCCCACGGGTTGCCCGCCGGAATTCCATAATTGTTTCCGCCAGCGGGATTGTCGACATCGACGCGGATCATCTTTCCCCGGAGAATGTCGGTCCTCTGTGCGTGATTCAAAAGGTCCGGTTGCGGTCCCCCGTCGCCCATAGAAATGTACAGATAGCCGTCAAACGGACCGAAAGCCAGCTGCCCGCCGTTGTGCCCCCAGTTGGGTTTCGGAAGCTCCAGAATGAGGAGCTCGCTGCTGGGGTCCGCAAAGTTGGAACTGGGGGGAGTCGCGGTGAAGCGAGAAATCAACACGCGACCGTCGGTGTCGGGAGACCTCGTGTAGTTGACATAGAAGTGGCCGTTCTGCGCGTAGTTCGGGTGAAAGGTGAAGCCGAGGAAGCCAGCACCGGGGAATGCTGTCGTGGAAGTTCGCGACGTGATATCGAGGAACGGAGTCCCGCTAACGGTGTCATCGGACAGGTCGATGGCCAGCATGCGGCCATCGAGTTCTCCGACGAAGAGCCGTTCGGTATCCCGGGGAGGCCCACCGACGTCGACGGGAGTCGTGACCGCGCTAGTGACAAGCTCGAGGGTGAAAGCATCACCGTTGATCGGTACGACCCCGGTGCAGTCGAAGCCGCCGAGTAGAGGGCTGTCATCAAAAACGATCTCGCCCCAGTTGGTCGTCTGAAAGAGAGCATCGGCCGGATTGGAACGGCAATCAACGATTGTGCTTTGTGCCCAGGTGGCCCAGCTAATGTCGCTGCCTCCCGTCCCGGGGTCGTCCTGAGCATCGCTGCAGCCGAAAGAATTGTTGCACAGGTCCGTCTCGTGCCAGAAAAGCTCGAAACCCATGATGGGGTTCAGTGAAGGATCGAAGTCAGCGTAAAAACCGAACGGTACGCAGACTTCCAGAGCGTAGCCCGAGAAGGTTTGGCCCGGGTTGTTCACGATCACCGGATTCAAGGCTCCAGCCGCGCCCAGGTCGGCATACGAACGAGCGGCGATATCGGGGGTCGGCAGAGCATCCAGAATCGTCCGGTAGCTACCTGCCCCGGGGCAAGGACTGTCGATCAACGCACTGATCCCGTGACGCTCCATGTGCTGCCGCGCGCCGACATCGTCTGGGTCCTGGGCATCAAGCCGGTGTTCGCTGTGAAGGTTACAGCCCAGCTCGAAGTCGTCCGTATTCGGTGCTCCTGTATCAAATAATGGCCAGGAGACAACAGAGGCGCAATCGGCGCTGTCGTTCTTCGCATCGATGAAGATGGAAAATCCATCGTTGCCGACGTCCAAGTCTGGACAGGGACCCGGACGGCGATCGTCTCTCAGAAGGTCGTCGACCCGGACCTCCAGCATGTAGAGGCAGTCCTGATTCCATGCGAAGTAGATCACCGAATCGAAATCGTCCGACCCGTCCGCAAAGGTGAGCGGATGATCGGGCGTGCCGTTGAAGAGACCGATGCGGTCTCTCTCGAACACGATGTGGTCGCCGCTGGCGTTCGTCGACGCAGAGTTCTTCGCCCCGGGAAAGAGAGGCTGCACCGACGGCTGCTCGTAAGAGCCCAGCGGCCAGTCCGAAAAATCTCCGTCCACGGCAATAGTGAGGTTTCCCAGACTACGGCAAAGGACCCGGCCTTTGGGTCCGGCCAAGACAGCGGGCGAGATCAGCACCGCGACCCCGATGGCACTCAGGAGGTAAGCGGAGAAGCGACCCAACATTCTCATTCTCCCTCGGAAAACAATGAACGCACACCTACGTGGTCCAACCAACGGCGTTGATGATAGCCGACGATCCCATCCACGCCCCCCCTTGTAACAATTATCGCTCACACCCAAGGATGCGCTAACAATTTTAATATCTCAGTGACGAAAACGCGGCTCAAGCCGGAATGTTTTTCCAGCGGCCGCGGCGGGAGCAGGACCGTCAAGGCGACGGCTGCTCCTTGGGAATCGATCCCATCAAGGCACCCCGCGGGTGAGCGAGAGCCAGTCCGCTCTCAACCGCATGCTTGATGACTACGGGTGGTCCGGGATGGACTCCGTCCCAGCCCAGATAGGTCGCATCTCCCACACGTCCAGCGAAGCCAGCCTGGAATCGCCGCGGGCGCCGATGAGCTGGATTCCGACACTATCGGGTCGCGTGGGATAAATCCGGCTGGCAGCGGGGCGACCATTAGCGAACACCTCGATAGTGGATCCGTCGAGGAATACGTGGATGCGTAGCGCGCTGCCACGCGCCAGTCGCAACGGCCCGCCCGTCACCAGCCGCTCCGTTGTTGCGTCAAGGCTGGACTTGCGGCAGTCGAGCTGAAAGCGGTCCTTCATGAAGCTATAGGTGATGCGCGTCTGCTCCTCGCCGTCCGGCGAACAGCGGACCGAGAGTCCGACGCCGTCTGACTGCGCTGCATCGAACACGGCCAGGATCTCCAGGCGGTCGCCCGCCACCCCGTCCAACGTGTGCAGCTCGCCGTCCGCAAGCGCGATGTCGGCAAGTGTGAAGTGCCGTCCGCGCAAGACCTGCAGCTCCGGTGCCGGTTCCGAGCGCAGCCGCCCGGCGGCATCGAGGCTTACGACGCGTGGCAGTGATATCGCTCCCGACCAGCCGACGGCGCGTTGTGCTTCCCGCGAACGTCCCTCGCGGAGCCAGCCCCACATGAGTCTGCGACCCTGGTCGTCCAGCATCGTGTGTGGGGCGTAGAAATGCGCGCCGAGGTCCACTCGACCGCGCAACTCACAGTCATAGGTCTGCTCCGCGTACGAGCCCACGAAATAGAACACCTGCGCCACCGGGTTGCCGGAGACGACGAGCACCTGCCGGCCGTCCAGCGGAAAAAATTCGGGGCACTCCCACATCGCGTCGGTCTCTTCCGAGTCGCCGGTTAATAGCAAGCCGAGGTAGTCCCAGTGAATCAGATCGGGAGACTTGTAGAGTGGGAGCGTGCCGCCCACGCCGTGAATGCCGCTGCCTACTAGCTGATACCAGACGTCGCCCTCCCGCCACACCCAATGGTCGCGAAACCCGGTTATATCGAGACCCTCCGGCACATCCCGGATAACTGGATTGGAGGGGTGCTTGGACCACGTGACCAGATCGTCCGAGCCGGTACTGAGGCAGGGGCGTGACGTGTAGGGCCAGCCGGGCACCGCACCTGTATAGAGGATGGTCGGCACCCCGTCGTTGTCTACGGTCATGCCACCGCAACAACCTGTGCTATCCGGCCCGCCAGGCGTTGGTACCAACGCCAGCGGCAAGTGCTTCCAGTGTACGAGATCGTCGCTCACCGCGTGGGCCCAGACACCCGCCGCCAGGACTACACTGTCCGGCTGGTACTGGTAGAAGAGGTGATAACGTCCCTTCCATTGGATCAACCCCATGGCATCACAGATGAAGTTGGCGGGTGGCAGAAAATGATAGCTCGGTCGGTGCGGGTCGCTCCTGCTGCCCTCTGGCTCTCGACGGGTCGTGATGCAAGCGACCGTCATAAAAGCCACCGTCAAACTCAAGGCCCTGATGAAGCGAACGCCTTTCGACATGATGACCCTCCGTGCGGTATCGGTTTATTCGTCGTTGTTTTTGAGACAAGCACACCCGGCACTATCCGGTCCCGGACGGCTGGCACGGCCGCATCATAGTGCACCTTGCCCAGCAAGGTTTAACAATTTGGCCCATTCCACTGGACACCGCCGTCACGGTAGCGAATCTTATTCGCCAGCATGCGGTATCCCTGCATAGAGTCATCCTGTACGATGCTTCTGGATTTAGCGAAGCGGATGCAGCGACGTATCATTGGCAGGATTGAGTTTACATTCGGCCCACTCAGCATGGAGACAATGAGCTTTCCCCCAAAGAAACTTCGAGTCGATGTCGTAACGCTCCTGGCCGTCATCGTTGGGATCGTCTCCCCAGCCCTGGCTGGCGACTGGCCGATGTGGCGCTACGACGCCGAGCGCAGTGCTTCCACCCCCGATGCCCTTCCGTCGCAGCTCTACCTCTCCTGGTGGCGCGACCTCCCCGCACCCACGCCCGCCTGGCCCGAGGATCGGCGTCTCCTCTTCGACGGCGCGCACGAGCCGATCGTCACCGGAAAGACGCTGGTCGTCAACGTGGCGGAGACGGAGTCGATCACGGCGCTCGACACCGAGACCGGAGTCGAAAAATGGCGCTTCTTCGCGGAGGGTCCCGTCCGCTTTGCCCCCGTGGCCCACGAGGGACGTCTCTATCTTGGGGCCGACGACGGTTACTTCTATTGCCTGAATGCCGCCGACGGCAAACTCATCTGGAAGTTCCGCGCCGCCCCGGGACCTCGCCGCGTGCTCGGGAACGATCGCCTCACATCGGTCTGGCCGATCCGCGGTGGACCGGTGCTTGCCGCAGGGAAGATTCACTTCGCCGCAGGCGTGTGGCCTTTCGAAGGGAGCTTCCTTTACTCCGTAGATATCGGCCGGAGCGCGACGTCTCCTCACTACACGACGACCCTGCTATCCAGTCCGATGCCTCAGGCTCCCTACTACGCCGCGAAATCGCCGTACAGGATAGACAGTCCCAGTCTGGTGCCCCAGGGGTATCTGGCGCAGAGCGGGCCGACGCTTCTCATTCCTGGCGGAAGGGCTCCCGTCACCGCTTACGACCTGGACAACAAGGAGTTCACGGTATTCAAATACCGCCCGTACGGCTTCAATCCTGATAAAACTGCACAACAGCCCAAGGGATTGGACTGTCACATTGCTGCGAAGGGGCCCTGGTTGTTTCACGGGGAGCGGGTCTTCGACCGGCGAGAAAAAACGCTTTATGACTTGCCTGTTCCACGCCCCGTGGCCGGCGCGAGCGGGGACGTCATCTATTATGGCCACGAGCAGAAGATCAAAGCCACCGACCTCTCGAGGCCACAGATCATCGAGACCAAGGACCGCAGAGGAAAGCCGCAGCAGCAGAAGACCTTCTCCACAACCTGGGAGATGCCAGGCAAAGCGATCATTACCAGGCTCAACCAGTTCGAGGATCCGGGTTCCCCTTATTTTCGCCATGAAATCGCTGGCGAACCCGTCATCGATCTCCGCGCGGGAAATCACCTCTACGGTCGATGGGCGGACGTTCTCTTCGCGGTGGAGCTTCCCACCGCGGAAGATGAAGCCAAGGTGACCTGGGCGCAGAGTGTCGAGGGAACCCCCTGGACGATGCTCGCCGCCGACGGCAAGCTCTTCGTGGGCACGCGCGAGGGAAGGATCTACTGCTTCTCGGGCGAGCAGAGGCATCCACGAGTCCACAGTGCAGTCCACCAGGCAAGCACGGTGCGCTCCCGACGTCTCGACTCGCTGGCAGTCGCGCGGGTGGACGCCTGCCTGAGCCACACCGATGCCCGCGACGGTTACGCGCTCGTCTGGGGCCTCGGCAACGACTCGGATGATCACATCTACCAGACGTTGCACGCGCTTCTCCGGCAGTCCGAGTTTCGCGTCATCGCCGTCGATCCTGACATCGAGAAAGTGACGCGTCTGAGAACGCAGTTGACCGCAGAAGGTCTCTATGGTGAGAGGCTCGTGGTTCGTGTCGGGGAGCCTTCTCACTACGACTGGCCGCCCTACCTGGCGAATCTCGTGCTCTCCGAAAATCTCAAGACGGCCGGCTTTCGCGATGGCGTGGCGTTCGTCAAGGAGCTCTTCCGCTCGTTGCGCCCCTACGGAGGAGCGGCCTGCCTGGAGCTCTCCGGGGACGAGCACGAGGAGATGAAGCAGTGGGTGGAGGCAGCGGAACTGTCGGGCGCGGAACTCGACCGACGCGGAGAGTTCTCGGTCCTGCGGCGGGTCGGCGCCCTCGCGGGAACCGCGAACTGGGAGCACGAATACGGCGATTCCGCAAACACCCTCACTTCACGGGACACTCTGGTCAAGGCTCCCCTCGGCGTTCTCTGGTTCGGTGGCCCCGCTGCCGACGGCGACCTCTACTACGACCGCCACCGCTGGGCACCCAGCGCAGCGGTCATCGACGGACGCATGTTCGTCCAGGGTCCCGAGAAGCTCACCGCGATGGACGTTTACACCGGCAGGATCCTCTGGAAGACACCGACCCCCACCGGGCTCAGTCCGGGTCGACGCGGGTGGATCTCCGTGACGGGCTTTCACTCCGTGGCCGTCGAGGATGCCATCTACCTGGCCTACGAACGCTCGTGCGTCCGACTCGATCCAGCCAGCGGAAAACAACTGGCGGAGTTCCGTCTACCGGATCCCGCGGACTACTGGGGCACCATCCGGATCGCCGGCGATTTCCTCATCGTGCCGATCTTCCGTACGGTCGACGCCAGCTTGTCGAAAGGCTACGTCTCGGGATACTTCAAGGAACGCACCGCCGGGCCCGGTCGTCTCGCCAAGAGAATCGCCGTCCTGAACCGCTTCGACGGCAGCCTCGTCTGGGAGAAGGCGGCCCGCCGCAACATCTTCATGGTCGCGGTGGGAGAGGACAAGGTCTTCTGTTTCGACACCGAGCTGAAGAATTTCTACCGTTCCCATGACCGCCGTGGGCTCGACCCCGAGACAAAGGAGCCGCTCCTCTTGCGCGCCTTCGATCTCGAAACAGGCGATGCGCTCTGGGAGCAGGAGACCCAGCTGGCCCTGACCTGGCTCGCCTACTCGCAGGAACACGACGTTCTCGTGAGCTCCAACAAAAACGGCGTTGAAGCTCGGCGGGGGAAAGACGGCGAGCAGCTGTGGCTCAAGACCTCGATCGGCTACGGCTTCGTAGGCCACCCCGAAAGCGTCTGGAACAAGGTGATCGTGCGCAAGAATCAGGTCATCGATCAGCGGGGACCGGGACGCTTCTACGATCTTCTTACCGGCCGCGTCGAAGAACAACCGGACCCGGTGACGGGCGCGTCCGTGCCGCGGGAGTTCACGAAAACCGGTCACCACTGTAACTACGCCGTCGCCAACGAGCACCTGCTGACATTTCGCGCCGCCTCTGCGGGCTTCTTCGATCTCGAGAGCTGTGGAACCGGGCGCCTGGATGGGTTCCGTACCGGGTGCCGGAACAGCCTCATTCCGGCCTGCGGGGTCCTCAACGCTCCCAATTTCGGGCACGGCTGCGCGTGCGACCTTTTCCTTTTCACCTCGCTCTCTCTGGTGAACGTTCCCGAGAACGAGAAGTGGACGTACAACACTTTCGTGGCGATGGGGGACCGGGTGAAACGCGTCGGAATCAACTTCGGTGCTCCGGGGGACCGCATGGCACCCAACGGCACGCTGTGGCTGGACTACCCCGACGTCGGTGGCCCATCGCCCACGCTGGAAGTGAAGGTTTCCCCGCCCGAAGCGCGGCCTTATCGACGCCACACTTCGCAGATTCAGGGCGAGGGCCTCAAGTGGGTCGCCGCTTCGGGCATCGACGGCGTCTCCTCGATCCACCTAACCCTGACCACGGCAGGCGAGACCGCTCCGGACGAACGACCCCACACCGTGCGACTCTACTTCAGCGAGCCCCGCCATCGAAGTACCGGCCAGCGAGTCTTCGGCGTGTCCCTTCAGGGAAAGCTCGTGCTCGAGAAGCTCGACATCGTCAAGGAGACGGGCGGGGCCGATCGGCTCCTGGTGAAGGAGTTTCACCACGTCCCCTTGACCGGAGAGCTGAACATCGCCCTGACTCCGAGGACCGGGAAACCCCTCGTGAGCGGAGTAGAGGTCTGGGCCGAGGAAGAGTGAAGGAATCGAGAATGTGAAGAGACATTCATCATTCACTATTAGTTCCAAGAGTACCACCGCCTCTGGCGGTGCGGCTCCGTAAGGCTCTGCCGTTTCCAGCGTTTTTCCCTTCCCCCTCCCCATCCCCGTACCCTTCCCCTTTTCCTTTGGGTGGGAGGACAGCCAGTGTGCCGAACCATCATCTCGCGAACTACAGGACGACTCCCGCGAGCGAAGACTCGCTGTTCCGATCGTAACCCGAAGCGTAAGCGAGGAGAGGGAGCGTTGTGAGCCTCGCTGACGCTTCGGGTTATGTTGTTCACACTAGGCCCCCGGTAGGACAGGCAAGTGTTTCGAATCGGCATCTCGTGATACTCCAGAGCGGCTTCCTCGAACTGGGGAGGGGGAAGGATAGGGGGAGGGGCAGGGTCATGATAGCCCATCGGCATTTCATGACTTTCGCCTCCTTTCAGGAGGCTTCCTGATACCACCGGCTATGCCGGTGGAGCATCATTGATGACCACGGGCGGTCCAGGGATGGACTCCTGACTTTCGCATGGAAAACAGCACCGTGCGCCACTACGGTGCCGGCGCGGCGAGGCGGAAGCCGTTGGCGTGGCCTTTGAAGTTCGGGTCGGTAAGCTCGTTGCGGGCCGCCGATCGAGCGAGACTTGCGCTGTCTTCCCAGCTGCCGCCGCGGGCGACCCGGGTGAAGGAGCCCCCCTGGCGCTCCCCGTCACCTGGGTTCCAGTTCATCGTGGTGTAGAGTGCAAACTCCTCCCGACACCACTCCGAAACATTCCCGTGCATGTCATAAAGGCCGAAGTCGTTTGGATCCCTGGTGCGCACGGGCCGGGTACCAATGGGCATAATGGGAGCCTGGGCATTCGCGGCCCACCACATGTGACTATCCGCCGGCTCGCAGGGTACATGATTAGTAACGTTACAATCATCGCCCCAAGAGAACGCCGTCGAGGTGTCGCCGCGAGCGGCGTACTCCCACTGCGCCTCGGTCGGCAGCTGGAGCCCCGTCTTGTGGAGGAACCCCCCCCCCACGATGTTGTTCAGGTCATCCCAGGACACCATCTCCACGGGCTGCTGGCCGTCGGTTGAGAACCTGGACGGGGTTAAGCCGGTCACGTTAAAGTACTGAGCCTGCGTCACCTCGGTCTCCGACATCAAGAAAGCATCCAGCGTCACGTTGTGAAGGGGGCTTTCCAAGACGCCGTCGCGGTTGAGTTCCCCTGGCGGGCTTCCCATCGGGAACTCCCCACCCGCCAGAAGCACGAAGACGATGCCCGTCTGATCGTGCGTGTAGGTTGGGTGACCCTCGGGGTTGTCATCGCCTTGGGTGAAGGTCGGCGTCCCCAGCGTCGTGCAGATGTCCTCCTCAGTGCAGTCGGAATCGCGACAGTCGGTGTCGCAGTCCAGGTCGTTGTCCTTCCCGTCGTCGCAGATCTCCGACACCGCGCCCCGGCAGGCCTGCAGATCCGCCTCGCACGTCAAGAGATCTGCCTGACACCCCGGGCAGTTTCCTCCTCCGCCGGGACACACCTCCGGCGCGGGGCCGCCCTGGAAGAGGTGGGCCAGGAGGTAGATGGCGTCGGAG
>Ga0315336_1004240_pt1 | contig 17356 bp, 18 predicted proteins | sample ASW5metaG_FD_204512 | JGI IMG/M metagenome (GOLD analysis project Ga0315336, IMG submission 204512) | Ammonia-oxidizing marine archaeal communities from Monterey Bay, California, United States - ASW #5 | ecosystem: Environmental > Aquatic > Marine > Intertidal zone | place: USA: California... | reverse complement strand
TAAGGATTGGGTGCCACGCTTTATTCTCTCTTATCAGCCTTTAGAAGACACTACGATTTATGCGCAAGCCTCCCGTGGTGTTCTACCTGGTGTGACAAATGGTTTGGTGGCGACGTGTAGCCCTAATGAATTTTTGGTACCCTATGTTAATCCAAACATAGGGCCTATGCCCTCCGTTGCTTCCGAATGCGATCAAATTGCTTCGCAATTGTCGGATGGGTTGCAGTTTAATACTCCGACGCAGCGACTAGACGCGATTGAGCTGGGTTGGAAGCAGACACTGGCCGACGGACGTTTTCGTTTCAACCTTACTGGCTGGATGTATAAGTGGAAGAATCGGCCCTATGGTATAAGCGTTACCTGGGTTCGCGACGCTGAAGATCCCGCGCAACGCGATGGTATACCTAACCCGTTCCCTAATTCTTTAGGTGTTCAGGTCAACGGAAGTGTCAAGTTCAAGGGCTTGGAATTTGAGTCTGGCATGCAGATCACTGAGAATTGGGATGCACAGTTTAACGCCAGTTGGCAGGACAATGAAAATACGGATCTTCGCAGTAGGGCATCAATTCAGGTCAACGGCGGGTTTGAAAACATGAATGGGCTTAGGGGATCCCGCTATCCGGAATGGATGGCTAACTTGTCTACTACCTATAATGCGCCTTTGACGTCTAATTGGGATTGGTATGGCCGGGCAGATTTCTCCTATCAGGGCGGATATTTCGCGGATGTCGACAACCTCATGGAAGGTCCTTCGTGGCTGATTACAAATCTGCGCGCAGGTATTACCCGTGAAGATTTTCGACTGGAGCTTTTTGTTCGTAACCTGTTCCAGGAACGGGCCTGGCAAAATGTCTTCGGTGGCGCCCACTTTGCGCATTACTCCTTTAATTTTGCTGGGTTCCGTGGCGCCAATGTATCGCCACAGGAAAAGCGGACTATTGGTCTTAGGACAAACATAACCTTCTAATCGATTAGATACCGAATATCTAAAGCCGGCGTCTTAAAGACGCCGGTTTTTTTTAACCTTAAACGTTGACTGCGATGTATCAGAGGAATCTAGTTTGTCTCGGACCTTTTTTGTATCAGGAGGGTGGCACGTAATGGCTAGAACACCGCAGATTCAAATACTGTCGTTTGTTGGTATTCTTGGTTTATTGTTCCTGTCATCACTTTCCCAGGCTCAGGAAGGTGCCGAAGGTCGGTGTCATGGTTTGACCGGAGCCGATTTTTCGCGGGTAATGGATGCCCCTACGCATGTAAGATCATCTACCTATGTTATGGCAACCGATAATGAATCAGCATATTGCCGGGTGGATGGCTATGTCACTCCCAATGTGGGCATTGAGGTTCGTCTTCCGGCAGAGAATTGGAACGGAAAATTCGTTAAACGGGGATGTGGCGGCTACTGTGGAACAATTCACGGGGACTACTGCAATAACCATGTAAAGAATGGTTATGCTTGTGTGGTCAGCGATATGGGCCACAAAAGCACAGGTGGCGATGCAAAGTGGGCTTACAACAACCCTTATACAGAGATAGATTTCGGTTACCGTGCTACTCACGTGAGTGCAGCTGCGGGCAAGGCGATCACTGAAGAGTTTTACGGAGCGGCACCGCAAAGGTCGTACTACATGGGGTGTTCGACCGGTGGCAGGCAGGGCTTGGTTGCCGCCCAGCGTTTCCCTTGGGATTTCGATGGTATTGTCGCTGGAGCGCCGGTTATCAACGAAACCGGTGCTGGCTTGCAGCTCATTTGGACTACGGTTAGCAATTTGGACGATAATGGCGAGCAGATTCTGCCAGCCTCGAAAATTCCAATGATCCATGATGCGGCAGTTGCTAAGTGCGATCTCGATGACGGATTAAAAGACGGGCTGATTGACGACCCGCGTAACTGTAGCTTCGATCCAAGCGAATTACAGTGCGGCTTCTTCGATGGAGACGATTGTCTGACTAAGAAGCAGGTCGATGTTGTTCGAAAGATATACAGTGGACCAAAGACATCTGGCGGCGCAGCTACATACACAGGTGGTGCGTTGCCCGGGTCGGAACTTAACTGGATCGGCCCTTATATTACTGAGGAGGGCAGGCCAGGGCGGTATTACTTCATGATTGGCGATATGTTTCGTTATATGGGCTTTCTCCCGGACCCTGGCCCTACTTGGCAGCCAAAGGATTTCGATTTTGACCAGGACCATAAGCGTCTTGGTATGATGGAGGGCATTTATTCGGGGTCCAATCCGGATTTGCGCAAGTTCCGGGACGCTGGTGGCAAGATGTTCGTCTACCATGGTTGGGCTGATTACTCTGTTGTACCCTTGAATACGGTTGATTATTACGAACTGGCCACCCGTACTATGGATGGATTGGAAGCTACCCAAGAATTCTTCCGACTATTTATGATTCCTGGTATGAGCCATTGTAGTGGCGGTGCTGGGGCTTATGCCATCGACTATTTCGCTGCTATGGAAAGGTGGGTTGAAGAGGGCCAAGCGCCTGATGTGTTGATCGGTCATAACACGACGGAAAGTACGGACCGATTTGGTACAGACTTTCCATTAGATCCCGAAGTAATTGAGTATTCGAGACCGGTGTATCCGTACCCAGCGGTGGCTCGTTATCGCGGTATAGGTAGTGTGAAAGATCCAGCTAGCTTTGAGAAATCCAATCCATAGGTGGTGCTGCGCGCTTTTGGTGCTAGTTAGAGACTAGTCACATTGAAAATGAGGTGCCGCAACCGCAAGTTGAAGTGGCCTGTGGATTTTTCACTCTGAAAGACGAAGCTAAGAGGTCTTCCACGTAATCCACTTCTGATCCGTGCAGTAGGTCGAGGGACATTCCATCGACCACCAGCTTTACGCCGAAGAATTCGAAGATTTGATCGTCACCGTTTGTCTTTTCGTCGAGCTCAAAGCGATAAGAAAAACCGGAACATCCACCCCCAGAGACCTCGAGGCGAAGCATAAGCTTTGAGTTGCCTTCTTGCCCAATCAGATGTTGTACCCGGGTGGCAGCGGCTTCTGTCAACATTAATGAGGAGGCTTCCCGAAGTTGTTCATTCATCTCAGTATTCCAAGTGTCTTTTACTTGCTCCATTTGCTGTATTCTTAATGTAGTCTCGTAGAAAGATATCCGCAAGCAGATGAAACCTAGATTGATCACTGATTAGGGCTTTTGTAGTGTCTATAAATGTAAACAAGAATTCTGTTAATAAGGCTTTCTTACAACCACTGGCTTGTAATTCTGAGATAAGTAGAGGTCGTTTGTATCAGGAAGCTGATGCATCTACTCGATCAGTATTTCAGAGGGATAGAGACCGTATTATTCACTGCAGTGCGTTCCGACGCTTAAAATACAAAACTCAGGTTTTTGTTTATGACGAAGGTGATCATTACCGAACGCGCTTAACACATAGTCTTGAAGTGGCCCAGATTGCCAGATCTCTCAGTCGGTTTATGGGACTCAATGAAGACCTGTCTGAGGCTCTGGCTCTCGCTCACGATCTTGGCCATACCTGTTTTGGTCACGCAGGAGAGGATGCACTAAGAGAATGCATGGCGCCATATAATGGTTTTGATCACAACGCTCAGTCCTTAAGGATAGTTACTAAACTGGAACATCGTTATGCTGAATTTGATGGCCTCAACCTTACTTGGGAGACATTAGAGGGTCTGGTAAAGCATAATGGTCCTTTAATCGGTCCGTTTGCGACCAGAAAGACACCTGTTCCGTTGGCCATTGCGGAATATGTTAAAGATCAGGATTTGGTGCTTGATAGTTTTCCTGCTTTAGAGGCTCAGGTTACGGCGTTGTCAGATGACATTGCATACAATGCCCATGACATTGATGATGGACTGCGCAGTGGTTTGTTTACTATTGAAGAGGTCATGGAGGAGCCAATGGTTGGACCGGTAATCGAGAGAGTAATGGCGCGATATCACAAATTGGATCGGACTCGTCTGATTAATGAGTCCCTGCGCCGTCTTATATCTGCCATGGTTAACGATGTGTTCGCAGAAACAAAGCGTCGATATGATGAATCGGGACCTCGTTCAGTCGACGATGTTCGCAGTTGTAAGAAAGCTATTGTAGCTTTTTCACCAGGCATGGCAGAAAAAGATAAATCTTTAAAACAGTTTCTATTTGCCAATATGTATCGCCACAATAAAGTCAACCAGATGGCTAGTAAGGCTCATCGCGTTGTAAATGATCTATTTTATCTCTTGGTTGAGCAACCTGAACTTATGCCAGCGGGTTGGAAGGGTGACATAGGTGAAAAGAGTGAGCTAAAAACGGCACGACGCGTAGCGGATTACATAGCGGGTATGACAGATCGCTATGCTCTAGACGAACATTCCAGGCTGTCTAATTTGTCTAAAAAAGCATGAATATTTTTGAGATTATTAGGGAACAGATTCAATCTGTTATTCGGGAACAGTTGGATGCTGCTAATTCTTTTGAAGGCCTGGAACTTACCAGAGTAAGTGCCGAGCCACCGCGTGATCCACAGCATGGTGATATTGCAACTAATGCCGCAATGTTATTGAGCAAAACACTAGAGCGTAAGCCGCGCGAAATTGCTAGTGAATTACTTAAACCGCTGATGGCTCTTGAAAATGTAGAACAAGCAACTGTAGCCGGACCTGGGTTTATCAATCTCAAGATAAAGAATGAAGTGTGGTATGCAAGTCTATCACATATCCTAAAAGTAGGAACTTCCTTCGGCGATGTAAACTTAGGCGATGGTATTCCAGTAAATATTGAATATGTGTCGGCTAATCCAACGGGGCCGATGCATGTTGGTCATGCAAGAGGAGCGGTGTTTGGTGATGCATTGGCGCGCTTGTTAGCGAAAGTTGGTTATGCGGTAACCAAGGAATACTACATCAATGATGCGGGCGCGCAGGTTGACGCGCTCGCGCAAGCTCTAAGATTCCGTTATTTGGAGGCGCTTGAGATTAAGACCGAAGCCCAATTTGATCAAGCGGTTGCTGCGGGAGAGGTCGAATATGCAGGCAGCTATTTGAAGGAAGTGGCGCGGGCTCTAGTTAAGCGGGATGGAGATCTCTGGGCTAAGACTGATGGCGGTACGTGGTTGTCGCAATTGCGCAGTTTTGCCGTCGATCAGATGATGTCGATGATTAAGGCTGATCTGGAGGTACTCGGAGTTTACCACGATGTTTTTACATCGGAGCTCAAGTTGCAAGAATCGGGTAAGATTGAAGAGGCGGTCAAATTCTTGGGAGGTGAAGGCCTAGTCTACACCGGCACCCTACCACCACCCAAAGGCAAAACATTGGAGGATTGGCAGTCACGTCCGTTGCTGCTCTTTCGAGCAGAAAAATTCGGTGATGATATGGATAGACCATTGAGGAAAGCAGATGGTTCTTGGACCTACTTTGCGGGTGACATAGCGTACCATAAGGACAAAGTTGATAGAGGGTTCGCTGAGCTTATCAACGTCTGGGGCTCAGATCATGTAGGTGATGTAAAGCGGGTTCAAGCGGCGACAGCGGCGCTTACCGATGGCAAGGCTCAGCTAGTTGTAAAGTTATGCCAAATGGTTAATGTCTTAGACGATGGCAAGCCTGTACGGATGTCTAAAAGAGCAGGGACTTTTGTGACGCTGCGCGATCTAATCGATGCTGTAGGTAAGGATGTTGTGCGATTTATTATGCTTACCCGCAAGAACGATGCACCTCTCGACTTTGACTATGCAAAAGTGACAGAGAAGTCGCGTGACAATGCAGTCTTTTATGTTCAGTACGCTTATGCCCGCGTATGTTCGGTTATGCGACAAGCTAACGAGGCTTTTCCCGATACTAATCTGACTGATGAGGCACTTGCTGAGGCGAATCTCTTGTTATTGACAGACAGAGATGAGCTTGAGTTGATGAAAAACCTAGCAGCCTGGCCACGCGCTATTGAAGCGGCGGCATACGCCCATGAGCCGCATCGCATAGCGTTTTATTTGTACGACTTGGCTGGCCGATTCCATGCCTTGTGGAACCGCGGTAACGATTCAACAGACTTGCGTTTTTTGCAGCCCAAGAATGTTGGTTTGACTCTAGCCCGCCTGGCGCTTGTGAGGGGTGTGGCTGTGGTGATAGCGTCGGGTTTGGATGTATTTGCGGTTGAGCCACTTACGGAAATGAGATGACTGCGCTCTTTAGAGCGATTGTATTCTAAGTACTTGAGGTAAGAAGACACCGCAACTAGTGGCACTATTTATATGGACATTGTGGATGATCCTGGCAACGTAAGTTCGGTTCGAAAGATGGCTGGAAAACCTATAGGATTGTTATTAGGGATTCTTTTCGGTATTGCAGGAGCGGGAACTGCCGTCTGGTATGTTGATAGCCAGTATCAGAGCGGGGCTGACAAGATCAATTTGATTGTAGCAGAGCCGGGACCTATCCGCATCAAACCTGTAGACCCAGGAGGTATCAAGGTAGAGAATCAGAATAAGCTAGTGTACGAGCGAGTTCCAGGATCAGCGTCAAACGAGCTTAGCGAAAATGTTTTGCCTCGAGAGGAGATAACCAAGCTTCCCACACATATCGATTCTGATGCAGCTAATACAGTCTCTTTTGGAAAAGACTCTATGGTAAGGACAGATTTTCTGCTTAAGAAGGGATATGAAGAACGGCCTCCTAAAGCGGTGCAATTGGAACCACTAACCCCTTTAAGTAAGGAGGAAGTTGCGCCTGTGGCGAATAAAGGTGGGTTTGGGGAGAGCAGAGCTGTTGGGGTAACCCAAGAAACTCAAAGTTCGGCTTTTGGTTCGGTAGGAGCTATGTACTTAGTGCAACTGGCAGCGCTCAGAACTGAAGAGGCAGCTAAAGCAGAGTGGGGTCGCCTTAGCGAGACGCATAGCTCTATCATTGGAGAACTCTCCCCGATGATTCTGCGCGCCGATCTTGCGGAACGCGGCGTATTTTTCCGACTAAGTGCTGGACCGTTCCTAAACCATGAGGCTGCTCGCGGGATATGCGCAGAACTTGTGGAGTTGAGAGTCTCGTGTTTGGTTGTCAGAAATCCTTGAAAATGGGGTATTTGGAGCCGCCTTGTGCAGCTATCTTAGGGTTAAAAGGCTTGGCACTTACGTCTGCCGAAAAGAAGTTGTTTGCTGATAAAAATCCACTTGGTTTTATTTTGTTCAGCCGGAATGTAGAAACACCCGAACAAGTAAAGGCTCTCATAACGGATTTGAGGTCTGCAGTGGGCCGCGATGATCCGCTAATTCTTATAGATCAGGAGGGTGGTCGCGTTCAGAGGTTAAGCCCGCCGCATTGGAGACATGCTCCGCCCATGCGGGTTTTTGGAGACTTGTATGCCAGCAGTCCAGATATTGCTGTTGATGCCCTTCGGCGCAATATGCGTCTGATTGGAGTTGAGCTAGCTTCACTTGGTATTACGGTTGATTGTGCACCAGTCCTTGATGTGCCTGTTCCCGGAGCTCACGACGTTATTGGGGATAGGGCATCTAGCGAAAATCCAAACGCGGTTGCAGCATTGGGTGCTGCGGCTTGCTATGGTCTGCTTGATGCGGGTGTCATTCCAGTAATAAAGCATCTTCCAGGCCATGGTAGGGCAAAAGCTGACAGTCACACTGAGTTGCCCGTTGTGAACGCGTCTATAGAGGACTTGCGTACATCTGACTTTGTACCTTTTCTAGCCAACTTGCCTCATTGTTATGCGATGACCGCGCATGTCCTGTACCTAGCAATTGACCCAGATCTGCCAGCAACGGTATCAAGAAAAGTGATTAGCGAGGTAATTCGTGGTGAGATCGGTTTTAACGGTCTGCTTATGAGTGATGACCTCGGTATGTCTGCATTGAAAGGTTCGCTAAGGGAGCGTGCGGAAATGGCATTATCAGCGGGGTGTGACGCAGTAATGCACTGCGAAGGGGACTTTGCTGCCATGGTAGAGGTTCTGAGTGCCGTACCTCCTGTAGGCAATCGATGTCTGGAAGCCCTACGGACAAGTGCAGAATATAGTGAGCGTAAGCTAGAAGATGGCGGCCAACTAAGCGAGTTGGCATGGCTAGATGACGTCTTGGCCGGATTTATCTCGTAAATGGCGGAGCTTATATTCGAGATCTCAGTATGGGTGGTTCCGGTAGTCCTCGCTATAACCCTACATGAGGCAGCCCACGGTTATGCTGCATTGCGCTTGGGGGACGATACGGCTCTTCGTATGGGACGCGTGTCGCTGAATCCACTTAAGCATATCGATCGGTTTGGTACTATCGTGCTACCCGCAATACTTATTATGGCTCGCGCTCCTTTTGTTTTTGGCTGGGCTAAGCCCGTCCCTATAAACATTAGACTCCTGCGTTCACCCAAGGCGGACATGGTGTGGGTCGCTGCGGCCGGACCACTAATGAATGTTTTGTTGGCCTTTATGTCAGCACTTCTCATGCATGTTGCGGTATTACTGCCTTCTCCAGCAGACGTTTGGATTCTAGAAACACTGCGGAATAGCGTTTTCATTAATACTATTTTGGCGGTTTTCAACATGATTCCAATTCCACCTTTGGATGGTGGTCGGGTTGCTGTTGGATTACTGCCTGATTTCTATTCACAACGCTTGGCCGGATTAGAAAAATACGGCATGGTCATTCTCTTAGGTATATTAATTCTATTACCGTGGTTGGGTACGCTAGTTGGAATTGAAGTAAGTCTTTTTTCATGGGTTATTTTGCCGATTGTGGACGCTATGATAGGCGCTATTGTTTTCATGGCTGGATTATAGAAATAGGTGCGGCGAGAGATGAACGAGGAATTGGCAGCATTTGAAGAAGATAAACGGCCGGACGGAGTGATTTCTAAGAAAGATTTTGTGCTCAGCCTTGAAGGGTTCGAGGGACCAATTGACATACTGCTCAATCTTACTCGTCAGCAAAAAGTTGATCTCACCCAGATATCGATTCTTGACCTTGCTGACCAGTATGTAGCGTTTATATCAGCTGCCCGCAGCCTGCAGATTGAAATTGCAGCCGATTATTTGGTTATGGCAGCCTGGTTAGTCTTTCTAAAGTCCCGGTTGCTTCTGCCTTCTGAAGAGGATGAACAGCCTAGCGGTGAAGAAATGGCTGAAGTCCTGAAGTTCCAAATTCGGAGATTAGAGGCGATGCAAGAAGCTGGAAGGATGGTCGTAGAGATGCCTAGAAGGGGCGTGGATTTCTTTTCAAGAGGTGCTCCAGAAGGACTTCCTATAAAATACCGCTCAGTTTATGACGTATCGCTTTACGATTTATTGAAAGCATACGGACGTCAAAGGAGTGAAGGTGGAGGGACTGCGTTAGCGATCGAACCGTTAGACCTGTTTTCAATCGATGATGCAATTGTTCGTCTTCGTCATGTGTTGAAAACCGTACCGGAATGGATGGAATTGAAATCGTTCTTGCCAAAGGAAGCCATGTCACCACTGATGAAAAAGTCTGCCATCAGCTCAACACTGGTTGCAGTTTTGGAGCTCGTTCGGCAGGGTAAGGCCGACGTGAGGCAGGATGGTGGGGTTTTTGCCCCCATCTTTGTGCGTCCCGTGCAAGACAATAGTGTCTCATGACTGCGTCAGAGGCAGATTCTGAAGTGAGAGTTGTGAACCTTGTTACTATGCATGATTCAGAATCCTCACATGAGCATGCGGATGACCTTAGACTCTTGGAAGCGCTGCTGTTTGCCTCATCAGAACCTTTGACTGAGCGAATTTTGGCAGAACGCATTGGGCCTCAGGCTGATTTAACCGTATTGCTCGAAAAACTTCGGGCTAATTACAAAGGAAGAGGTGTCGAGGTCACCCGAACAAATGGGCGATGGTCATTCCACACTTCCCCCGATCTTGCAGGGCGTCTTAAACTCGAAAAAATTGTTCCAAGAAAACTGTCACGGGCTGCAACTGAAACGCTCGCGATCGTCGCATATCATCAGCCAGTTACCCGATCAGAAATAGAAGAAATAAGGGGTGTGGTTGTCAGTAGAGGAACTCTCAATCTTCTCTTGGAAGAAGGTTGGATCAAACCACGCGGTCGGCGACAGACTCCAGGCCGGCCAGTTACTTGGGGCACTACAAATACGTTTCTGGATCATTTTGGATTAGAGTCCTTGGACGGATTGCCAGGCATTGAAGAACTAAAGGCTGCTGGTTTGTTAGATGCGCGTCGCGGTGTTTCCGCATACGGAGCTAGAGCCGAAGACAGTACTTTGTTGTTTGACACTGAGGAATCGGAAACTGCTATTGTATCTATGTCAGACGATTCGGATACAGGTGCATCTGAGACATAAGGGTATTTCTAAGTTATTCCAATAACGTAGATTAGGCGAATTTCGTAATCTATTTAGTTCTAGGCTGTGCTAGGTTGGGATAATTAATTGTGCTGATCATTGCGGAGGGGAGAGGTTTCTGCGATGATAATTGTATTCTTAGATTAGTGAAATTGGAGATGTGGACAAATGGGCTCATTGAGTATCTGGCACTGGATTATTGTTCTGGTGGTCGTCCTCTTGGTGTTTGGCAAAGGTAAGATCCCGACGTTGATGGGGGATGTAGCCAAGGGCATCAAGGACTTTAAGAAAAACATAAAAGACCCGGCTGATGAAACGTCTGAGGCTAAGGTTATTAATAATGATGATGCGCCCGAAACCGCTATGGCGAAAGAAAAAGACGAGGCGGCGAGCACCTGATTGGTATTGGAGTAGAATTGTTTGGTGCGTCTAGTAGGTGCTCACTATGTCTAGTCATATAATCCAATAAGAGAATATTATGGCAGGCATTTGACCTAGGTGGATGCTTTTTAGAATCTGAGCGGCGGGGCTTCATCCCATGTTCGATCTTGGCTGGTGGGAACTAGCAATCGTTGGGCTTCTGATGATTCTGATTCTCGGACCGAAAGAATTGCCACATGCTATGCGTGCTATGGCTAAATTTCTGAGGAAGGCGCGTCGTTTGGCGTCAGAGTTCCAAGGACACATGGACGACTTAATGCGAGAATCCGAATTAGCCGATGTTAAGGAAACCGTACAGAGTATATCTAAAAAGGATATCGGTCGCGAAATAGAGAAAGTAGTTGATCCAACCGGTGAGTTTTCAGCGGAAATAGATTCAGCATTGACAACGGCACGAAACGAAGTGAAAGAGCTGGAAAATATTGATGATGACAAACCAGTTGTTTCAGCTTCGACTTCGCCTCAAGCTAATGCATCTTCGGATTCTTCTACTGAGACTTCCGACTCTAAGAAGACAGTGTCCGAAATAAAAGACGCCGGATAATCGGCTAGATTATGGCGGAACAACCTGACAGTCATACAATGCCTTTGCTCGACCATTTGGCTGAGCTTAGGACGCGTTTGCTGTATTCGATACTCGCGTTTCTCGTTGCGTTTGTTGGTTGTTTTTTTGTAGCTCAACCCATCTATGATTTTCTCGTTAAGCCTCTTGCGGACATTATGGATGAAGTGGGTGGCACTAAACGGATGATTTATACTGCGTTAACGGAAGCGTTTTTTACCCAGATCAAGGTAGGCTTCTTTGCAGCAGCTTTCATCAGTTTCCCAATCTTCGCGACTCAAATATGGCTTTTTGTCGCCCCAGGCCTATATAAGCACGAGAAAAAAGCTTTTATTCCGTTTTTGATGAGCAGTCCTGTACTGTTCCTTTTGGGAGCGTCTTTTGTTTACTACTTTATCATGCCAATGGCTTGGCGGTTCTTGCTTCAATTTCAGACTGGTGCTGATGAAAGTGTTCTTCCCATAGAGCTCGAAGCACGTGTTGGTGAATACCTTTCTCTTGTCATGAAGTTAATATTTGCATTTGGGGTCAGTTTTCAGCTTCCGGTACTACTTGTTCTGCTGGCTCGTGTAGGCATTGTTAGTGCAGACGGGCTCGCGGAAAAGCGAAAGTACGCTATTGTTGGAGTGTTCGTATTTGCTGCTATCATTACTCCGCCCGACGTTATTAGTCAGATAGGACTGGCGATTCCCATGATCCTACTTTATGAAGTTTCTATCTATTTGTGCCGTATAGTAGAACAAAAGCGCGAAGAATATTGGTCTGCTGATGTTGACAGTGATGATTCTGAAGAAACTGATTTTAACGAGGATCTATAACCGTTGCCTCTAGACGCAGAATAGCCTCCCCCGTATAACGCGATTGCGGCAGTTCTCGGGGAAGACAGAAAATATGCTAGATATTAAATGGATACGGGAGAACCCCGATGTACTTGACAATGCCTTGGCACGCCGGGGTGAGGAGTCTTGTGCTGAGTTAGTTCTGGCTGCTGATCGTAAGCACCGGCTTGTTGTCACCGAGTTACAGGCGCTTCAAACGGTCCGGAATAAGACATCTAAAAAGATTGGAGCTGTAAAAAGAGAGGGGGGGGATGTTCAAGATTTGTTTGATGGGATTAGTTCCATCAAGACTAAAATGGAAAAATTGGGAGAAGATGAGCGTCGGCTTGAGGCTTCCCTGCGTAAAATCTTACTAAACATTCCTAATCTGCTTCACACTGATGTACCAGAAGGATTAAATGAAGACGATAATGTAGAATTGCGACGCTGGGGCACTCCACCATCATTTTCTTTCACGGCCAAGGATCACGCTACCCTAGGTGAGGCACTGGGTCTTATGGACTTTGAGACGGCAACACGTATGTCAGGTTCTCGATTTGTATTCCTTACAGGTCTTCTCGCAGGGTTGGAGCGAGCCCTAGCTCAGTTTATGCTGGATACACATACGCAAGAAAATGATTACACGGAAGTTAACCCCCCCTTGTTGGTCCGGGAAGCAGCGTTAGTTGGTACAGGCCAGCTTCCGAAATTTTTCAAAGATCAATACAAGACCACCGAAGACTTGTGGCTTATTCCGACTGCGGAAGTTTCACTTACAAACTTTGCAGCCGATAAGATTCTTAAAGGTGAGGATTTGCCTTTACGATTTACGGCCTGCACACAATGTTTCCGCGCCGAAGCTGGCGCTGCCGGACGGGATACGCGCGGTATGATCCGTCAGCATCAATTTGAGAAGGTTGAACTTGTCAGCATTACCGTGCCGGAAGATTCAGAAGCAGAATTAGAACGCATGACAGGTTGTGCTGAACAAATTCTTCAAAAGCTTTCCTTGCCTTATCGGGTTATGGCCTTATGTGCTGGTGATGTAAGCTTTGCGGGGCATCGCACATATGATCTTGAAGTCTGGCTACCTGGTCAGAGTGCATATAGGGAGATCTCTAGTTGTTCTGCTACACTTGATTTTCAAGCCCGCCGAATGAATGCGCGCTTTCGTCCTGCGGGAGAAGAAAAAGGCACTCGCTATGTTCACACTCTCAACGGATCTGGCCTCGCTATCGGCCGATGTTTAGTCGCCGTTATGGAGAATTACCAGAAAGAAGACGGGTCCATCGATGTACCGGACGTGCTTAGACCCTATATGAATGGTCTACAAAAGATACCTCCCCCCTGAAAAAGGGTGGAGCCTAAATCTATGTTTGCACCCCATCCCGAGCTGTCCGATTGTCGGATCCTTTTGTCCAACGACGATGGTATTGTTGCGCCCGAACTTAAGATTTTGGAAGGGGGGGCACGTCAACTAAGGCAAGAGCTCCGGAGTGTTGCACCTGTTCGCGAGCAAAGTGACGGGGATCATTCGTTGATCTTGTACCAGCCATTAAGGCCGACCTATCTGGCCGAGGAATTATATAGTGTGGATTTGAGACAGCGAGAGACAGCACTAGCGCTCAAGGAGGTGCTTGAGTGAGCAGCGAGAGCCGAAAAATACGATTTATAATGGATTTGCGTAATTTGGGAGTTAGCAACACGGCGGTGTTATCCGCGCTGGAGAGGGTTCCACGTGACGTGTTTGTTGAGGAATCTTTTCTTGACCAGGCGTACGCGAATCGTGCTTTACCGATTAGTTGCGGGCAAACTATAAGCCAGCCATTGGTAGTGGGGCTTATGTCGCAGGCACTCGACGTCGGTAAGCGGCACAAAGTCTTAGAGGTAGGAACTGGGTCGGGATACCAGGCTGCTATTTTGGCTAAGTTGTGTCGCCGAGTGTACACTATTGAACGTCATGTAGACCTGATTAAACAAGCAGAAAGTAGATTCAAAGAGCTGCGCTTACACAACATTACAACACTGAGGGGGGATGGATGGAAAGGATGGATTCAACAGGCTCCCTTTGACCGGATTTTGGTTACAGCGGCGGCAAGGATTGTTCCACCAAACCTCACAGCACAATTGTCAGGCGATGGTGGAGTTATGGTATTACCTGTAGGTGATGTTGCGGGGCTTGACCAAGAAGTCATTCGTGTAACGAATAATGATGGAAAACTAGAAAGTGAAAGAATGTTTCCTGTAAGGTTTGTGCCATTGGTGGAAGAAAATCCGCCAATAAAATAATGACTAATATTTTTTCATTATCTTGGAGATGTTCGAGGGTTAACGGTGAATAACCTTATATTGTATTTGATGGATGCATATGTCTTAAAGAGTTTGTCTGTGCCGCTTGTGGTAACGGTCCTTCTTTCTGCTTGTGCTCCTAAATGGGAGCCGCCGGCGGGTTACCGTGGCGGAATTCTTCTAGCAGCTGACATACCAAGTCAGGTTTCCGTTAAGAAGGGGGATACGGTTTATGCGATTGCCCGACGTTATAACGTTACGATGAAATCCATTATTGCTCAAAATAAGCTCGAACCACCTTACATTCTATTTGCTGGCCAAGACCTGCTGCTTGTTCCACCGCTGATTCATGTAATTTCCCGTGGCACACGCTCTACAGTATATCACGCCTCTATGGCGTAGATACTCACACTTTAGCAGCACGAAACGGCATACAATCGCCATACATTATTCAGATTAATCAGGCCCTCGTTATTCCGGATGCGTACACCACTGTCACAGTTGCTACGAAAAGCTCTGCTACTAATGCTTCCCGCAAGAGAGCGGACCGCCTACCATCAAAAAATTCCAATGAAAATCTTAGGAAAAATAAGGGGAGAAAATCGGCTCCACCTACGATAGCACCACAACCTCTAGCTCCGCCAGCTCGGTCCGGCAGCCGGTTCACCTGGCCTGTACAAGGCAAGATTACTGCCCGATTTGGTTCGGTCGGTAAGGGCCTTCATAACGACGGAATAAACATTCTGGTGCCGGAAGGCACCAATGTTCGAGCTGCTGAGAATGGTATTGTGGCATATTCTGGAAACGAACTTAAAGGTTTTGGTAATCTTTTGCTGCTTAAGCATGCTGACGGATGGATGACAGCCTATGCTCATAATAGAAACTTGGTCGTAAAGCGGGGTGAACGCGTTCAGAAGGGGCAGATTGTTGCTAAGGTAGGTCGAACTGGTAGTGTCACGACGACGCAGCTTCATTTTGAAATTCGCCGCGGAACAAGAGCTGTAGATCCTTTACAACATCTTACAATGCCTCAGAGCTGAGCTTAGTGGGAAATTTTTTGCCTCATCGATCATTCCTACAATGATGGTTCAGACAAGCCTCAGTGTACAGCCGATAAGCTAACTCGGACTGCGGATTTCCGCAGTGGAGCGTGGAAATTAACTGGTGATTGTGTGTGGCGGACTAGGCCAGTCCTGATGCGTTTGTTTTCTTTACGACTTTAGAGTATTTACGAGAAGTTCTCGGGTTTGTCTCCCGTCTGCTAAAAGCCGCCCACTAGCCGGAATCGAGTCCGCAATACCCTGAACAAGGGCGGCATTGTCGGGAGCTTTTTGTCCATTTGGTAGAAAAATATTGTTTTCAAAACCAACACGAGCATGCCCACCTTTTGCAATAGCTCCTAGAACACAGGATTGCTCGTTCTTACCGAACGCACAAACTGACCAATGGTAACTTTCCGAAGGTAATGCCAAAAAGCCTTCGAGGTCCTCTAGAGAAGATTGTTGGTTTTCCGAATAACGGCCGAGAACAAATTGAAGAAAATGTGTGGCGCCGGGCACAACACCGCGCTTAACGAGGTTGAGGAACCAGTTAAGTTCCTTTGGGGTGTAAATGATGTATTGTGCTAAAATCCTCTCGTTCCAAAGCCAATCAAAGAAACTTGATGCTACTGGTATGGCGGCTTCGTCAGGTGCGAGTTCTTTGATTGCCAGAGATACTGCTTCGGGCTTTACACTCCTTACACATTCCATTTGCTCGTCGGGTGCGAAGATTCCTGCACTTTCAGTTGTGATTTGTATTAGTAGGTCTTCATTAATAGATCTACGTACCGCAGCGATGGCTTCCCTATAGAGATCGGTATTGAGGCTATGGTGACCTGCTTTGTCTCTTACATGAAGGTGTAAAAGACTAGCACCGGCGTCCCGGCATCGAGCCGCATCTATGGCTATTTCGGATGCAGACATTGGCAGGAGCGAATGGTCCGTTTTCATCTTACGTGCCCCGTTTGGTGCGACGGCTAATATAACGCGTTCCGATGTATTGTCTTGTGAATGCGAAATCATCTTTCTTCTCTATGAAATAGCTGATTATAACTAGGCTTTGTGTGGTGCCAGAGCTTACATCCGAACACTTGTCGCACGCTACAATGATAAGGCGAGTCAGACTTGACAGTAACTTCGAACTGCAAAATGAGTCCAAAAAGAATTACTGGGACGCTCGCATATTGCTTTGCAACGATGACAAAATACTATCCCTAATCGCGCCAATATGCTGGTTTGCATGATCTGCTTTGATCAAAGCGTCTTTTACTAGCGCGGCAGATTGCTCTGACCCATCAGGTATTCATCTACTGCGCGAGCGCATTGTCGACCTTCTCGAATCGCCCAAACGACCAGTGATTGTCCACGGCGGATGTCACCTGCTGCAAAAACGTTTGAGATAGACGTTTGATATTTCATAGTGTCTGTTTTGACGTTGCCTCGATCATCAAGAACTACATCCAGTTCTGTTAGGAGGCCAGCGTGGATAGGGTGCACGAATCCCATAGCTAAAAGGACGAGATCCGCCTTGAGTTTGAACCTCCCATCCACTGTGTCGACCATGGTTAAGCGTCCATCTTGTCCCGTGCTCCATTCGATCCGGGTACAGTCCAGCGCAGCAACACGGCCGTTACCATCATTCATAAATGATTTTGTGGTCACGCTGAATTCCCGTGCTGCACCTTCCTCTTGGGACGAAGAAGTACGGAACTTAAGGGGCCAATATGGCCATACCAACTCTTTGTTTTCGTGGTCAGGTGGCCGATCAAGAATTTCTAGCTGTGTTACTGATAATGCACCTTGACGAATGGATGTTCCGATACAGTCTGAACCTGTATCCCCACCACCAATTACAATCACATGACGGTTTTTTGCTAGGATAGCACCATCGGATTCTGTGCTTGGTACTAAACT
>Ga0315336_1004238_pt1 | contig 17370 bp, 17 predicted proteins | sample ASW5metaG_FD_204512 | JGI IMG/M metagenome (GOLD analysis project Ga0315336, IMG submission 204512) | Ammonia-oxidizing marine archaeal communities from Monterey Bay, California, United States - ASW #5 | ecosystem: Environmental > Aquatic > Marine > Intertidal zone | place: USA: California... | reverse complement strand
TCGACCTTAACAAACGCATCACTTCCGGTCACCATCAATTAACAACGCAAAGCAGACTCTGTTCTCCAGATTAATTATAGTTGTCGCGATAGATCGATGTTGAGATACTTCACCTCTGAATCACGGGGGACCAATCACCATGTCAAACGCACTATCTGACGACATGATTCGCGAATATCGAGAATCGGGTTACTGCTTTCCCTACCGGGTTCTACCAGAAGCCGAGGCTCAGTGCTATCGCGATGCCATTGAAGACTATGAACGGGCCCAAGGTAAACCACTTGCCGGTAAGTACCGTTACAAAGTACACCTACTGTTCACCTGGGCCCGGGACCTGATCCGCCACCCGAAGATTCTAGATGCTGTCGAGCAGTTGATTGGTCAAAACATCCTTGTATGGACAACAAATGTGTATTTGAAGGAACCTCATGATGGTCGCTACATTTCCTGGCACCAGGACAAAGCCCATTGGGGGCTCGATGTGGATGACATTGTTACTGTCTGGGTTGCGTTATCTCCGTCAAACCGCCGCAATGGCTGCATGCAGTTTGTCGCCGGTACTCACCTTGGCGGGGTAACAGAACACACAGACACGTGGGAGTCGAACAACATTCTGACCCGCGGCCAAACCATCAAGGCACATATCGATCCCGATTCACCCATCGCGGTGGAACTAAAGCCTGGTGAAGCTTCTTTTCATCACGTCAAGCTGTGGCACGGTTCAGATCCCAATCAAAGTAACGATCGGCGCATTTCGATCGCGATTCGCTATATCCCCACTCGGACTCGCCAGCTTTACGTCGGAAAAGACTTTGCGACGCTCGTACGCGGCCAAGATGAATTTGGAAATTTTGAGCATGAACCGTCACCAGAAATCGATATGGCACCGGAATTTTTACAACTCCACGATGAAACAACAGCAGCTCAGCAACGTATCCTTTACCACGGTACAGAAAAAACCGAATACGGCTCGTGACCTGAATTATCTCACGATAATGCAACACTCAAGGAAGATCTGCGATGGCACAACCCCAGCCGATTGATGCGTTATCGCCGAAGCCGGGTAAAGCCACGTCCGGTTGGTAGATCCCGAAACGATTCGGCGCAATTTGAAGACAAAGATCAAGGACAGCTCACATGAAGAAGATCGGATTTATCGGCCTCGGCACGATGGGCACCCATTTTGCGACCAACCTAATTAAGGCCGGCACAGAGATTACCGTACACGACATTCTGCGCGATAGCGCGGATGCGCATCTGTCGGCTGGCGCTAAATGGGCTGATACACCACGGGAACTGGCTGCTGCTTCGGACGTGATCATGACCTCACTGCCTGGACCGGCCGAAGTTGAAGCAGTGGCGCTGGACGAAACCGATGGACTAATTGCCGGTATGGCACCAGGCGCCGTGCTGTTCGATCTTTCAACGAACGCACCAACCACTGTCCGCCACATCCACAAGGTCTTTGCAACCAACGGGCTGCATTGTCTGGATGCGCCGGTCAGCGGTGGGCCTAAGGGTGCGGCCTCCGGGAAACTCGCCATCTGGGTTGGTGGCGACAAGACCGTATTCAGTACTAACCGGACCTCCCTGGACATCCTGGGTGATCAAGTCCGCTATATCGGTCCAATCGGCGCCGGCACAGTGGCCAAGTTGGTGCACAACGCGGCCGGTTATGCCATTCAAACCGCACTGGCAGAAGTATTTTCTGCCGGCGTCAAAGCCGGCGTCGAGCCCTTGGCATTGTTCGCCGCAGTTCGCCAAGGCGCTCGAGGTCGGCAACGAACCTTTGACAGCCTGTCAGAACATTACCTGATCAACCAGTATGACCCGCCAGATTTTGCCCTGCGCCTCGCCCACAAGGACGTGACCCTGGCCGCCGAGTTGGGACGGGAATTCGGCGTACCGATGCGCCTGATCGACCAGACCCTGGCCGACATGACCGAGGCTCTGGATCAAGGCTGGGGTGATCGAGATTCCCGCGTTGCCATGTGCCTGCAACAGGAAAGAGCGGGCATCGAATTCACGGTAGACCCCAAGGATGTTCAGGCTGTACTAGACGCCGACTAAGCAGCCACAGGAACAACGAGACGACACGTTGGACTAACAGGCCTAGGTCAATTTAAAGATTATCGGCACCTAAGTCCGGTTCCAGCATCACCTTGAGGTCGGCGCTGGGTGTACGCATCGCCTCAAATTTATTTGGGAAATCGGCCAAACCAACAACACTCGTCACCAGGGCATCCACTGGAATCCGCTCACTGCACAACATGTCGATCACGAACTGAAAGTCTGCCTTCGAGTACACAAACGCGAAGGTGATGTGAAGTTCTTTCACGATGGCTTTGGCAGGGAAAAATGCATCCTGTGCCATGCACAACCCGACAACCACAAGATGTGCATCGGCCGGTGCCTGATCAATACTGAGTTGAAGGCTGCCCGGCACACCCACACAATCAAACACCACAGCCGGTGGCCGTCCGGCTAGCTGCTGGAAGCGGGTATGAACATCTTCTTGGGCTGCATCGATAGCTGCTGTGGCGCCAAACTCGACACAGCGAGTTGCCCGAGCTTCGACTAAGTCGCTCACAATTACATCACGGGCACCGAAAAAACGACACCATAAAGCAACCGACAGACCGACGGGTCCAGCACCGATCACCAGCACAGAGTCGCCAGCCTCCAATCCAGCTCGCTTGACTGCATTCAATCCGACCGCCAATGGTTCGACCAGGGCGCCCGCGTGGAAACTTGCATTGTCCGGCAGCCTCAGGGTTTCGGCAACACCAACGCGTGTGTATTCGGCGTAGGCACCGGTCAGTTCAGAACTAGCCCGGGTGACAACCGTTGAACAGCGATAAGAACGGCCGGCACGGCACGCGCTACAGCTACCACAGCCGATAAAGGGCTGTGCCACGATCCGTTCGCCGACATGAAACTGACCACGGGTGTTTTTCCCGAGTTCGATAATCTCACCGGAAAATTCATGGCCCATGACTGACCCGGATGTCAGGTGACGCCAGCCCGCACTCGGATCGTTCCCCTGAGACCAGTGCAGATCGGTGCCACAAATACCACACGCTCTTACTTTAAGGATCAGGTCATCCGGGCCTGGCTCAGGATCGTTGACCTCCTCGATGACGAGCGGGATACCGGGTTGTTTGAAAACAGCCGCTTTCATGGTCAGTTAGGTATTACTGTGCGGGTCAATGATATCGTCATCTATAAAACGGCGCTCAGAATTACGACTTGTTAGAGACAGTCTATTCAGAAGATCCCCAACCCAGTCGAATTAAATTCAAAATCATCGTTTTATAGTGTCTGCTGTGCCGGGCTCCTAGAAATCACCTCATAGTGTGCATCACGCGGGGTACACTCGGCACCATTAATGGGCGTTATATCTTGCGGACAGGCGGAAAAGACAATCGCCACGTGCATATCTGCCCGCAATCTGACCCGGTCTCCCGGCCGCGACTGAGGCAGCCTCCGGTCGATAGCACCATCGGGAGCGACCCGGACATTCATAAACAGATTCAGTGGTGCAGGTGTTGTGGAAACTTCGATTCCGACAGTCGACAGTGCTTCATGCAAGTTCGACTCGCAACTACGATGCGATTCGTCACAACCGAGTTCCCGGTAGATCTCCTGGTTACAGGCACAAAGCAGTGTGTCATGTATCCCGGGTGAGGTATCTTCCAGCATTGTTAAAACAGACTGTCTGCGGTTGGAAAACAGACTGTCCCCTACCCCGGGTGACAATCGACTCAGGCGCGAACGAGTGTGCTCCATCGACAAATACTCGGCAGGGTCCGCCACACTGAAAGCCCAAGTATCGAGCACCTGGGTGCCATAGGTATTGATGACAACGATCTCTGAACCTACATCAAGTTCAATCGAGACACCGTGACAGGCTGGAATAGTTTGGAGAGCCATAGCGATACCAGGGATCGATAAGGCGCTACAACACAATACACCAGACAAAACCTGAATTAGAGGTCGGCAAGCTCAACTCCATCGATCTTGCACAGTCGGCTTACCATTTGCCTGCACCCATCCACAAGCTTCAACCTGTAATAGCCGCAGCATTGTTCAAGTAAGACATCAGGTGATCACTGAGGTCCCGGGCATCATCGCCCGCTCCGTGGATAAAGCTTGACTTTCGACGGCGGAGAAAAGTCATACCCATCAGGTACATGCCCGGTGAGTCTACAACTCCGCCATCGTGGCGAATCTTGCCTTTCCGATCCAGCACCGGCACATCCAGCCAGGAATAGTCAGGATGAAATCCAGTCGCCCAAACGATAGTCTGGATTTGACCATTAGTAAGATCCAAGCCCAGTGGCGGCGAATCCTCAACAGTAGTTTCTAGAAAACGATGTGGAGACGGTACCTGATCATCGAGATCGTTTTCAGATGCCCACTCGTCGATCGTATTGAGCAGTCGGTTCATTTTGAGGTCAGCCAGCGCACAATTGTTACGCAGCGAACCGGAGAACTGTGCTTTCCCCTCTCTAATACCCGCAAGACGTCCGATGAGCTTAACACCGATTCCAGTAAGCGCATTCAGATCTAACGTAGACCGTTCCGGCGAACCGACAAGCTGGGGAGACGGCACGTTTCGTGCTCGATTAATGTCATCCACCTGGTCATAGCGCTCGTCAAGAACCCCGGCCGCATCCATCCACCACTGTATGTCGCGGCCTCTATAAACTCGAGGCATACGAACGTGTTCACCCACTGATAACGTAACTGGTCTACCCGAACGGTGAATTTCGTCAGCAAGTTGTATGCCCGTTGCGGATGCGCCAACAACGAGTACTCCTCCTTTATTCAATTGGTCCGGGTTGCGGTAATCAAGCGGTGTAATCATCGCAATAGATGACGGAGCAGATGCTGCGATTGCCGGTATGCTGGCGATATTACAGGAGCCACTCGCAACGACGATCGTCCGGCATTTCCATGAGCCCCGATCGGTGTCGACTTGATAGCGGTCACCTTCACAGCATACGGATGTCACGCTGGTGCCGGTCTGGATCGGTGCCGAGATTACGTCTGCATAGTGATTTACAAAATTGATGACATCGGGAACGGTCATAAAGCCGTCAGGATCATCCCCTTCATAAGTCAATCCCGGTAAGCGACTCTGCCAGTTGGGCGTGAGCAGCCTCAGCGAATCCCACCGTTCCGTCTTCCAGGAGTTCGCAACATCCGAGCGTTCCAGAACCACATGCTCTACCCCACGGTCACCGAGGCAGTAACTCATTGCCAAGCCGGAATGACCGGCACCGATGACCACGGTGTCGATCTTTAACGGGCCCCCAGACGGCACGAATTGCCGGTTCAGCTGACCTCTACCGTGACATTAGTCGGGTTGGTAATTATGTCGTAGACAGCAGATCGTTTCTGTGACTGAGCAACCAGCGCTTCGATATCTTCCTGTGAAGCATCGGCATCGATGTTGTAAGTCACTTTGATGCCGTCAAAGCCATTGCGAACATCACTATCGATACCGAGAATTCCCTGAATATCCATACCGCCTTCCAGAGTTGCTGAAACAGAATTCAGTTGAATCTCCCGATGTTGGGCAACCGCAGCGACACCTGCCGTCAGGCAACTGGCTAACCCCACAAGTACAATTTCTACAGGAGTAGCACCATGATCTTCTGATGAAAAGAGCTCGGGATGGTCAGCATCGAACTCATGTTTGGTTTTGTGATTTTGTTCGTCTCCAAGTCCAAAATACCCTTCAATACTGGTTTTACTATGAGTACCGTTGACCCAATCACATTTTGCACGCCATGTAAATTGGGCGCCTTCAGGCGCTTCAGTAAGCATTTCTCGGGCACCCAGTAGAAACTCTACATCTACCCCATTGTCTGCTTTTTTATCGGTCATAGTTTTATCCTCCTGTTTAATATATCGAGTCGAGAGAATAACCCACCTCTATACAATATTTCATCCTATAAATGGATTATTTGAGCTAAAACAGAATCACGACAAAACACAACTGGTGAATCTATGGATATCTCAGCCGGAATTGTTCACGGAGCCTTCTATCTACATTCTGTAAAGCACACCACGGCACTGTTTTGATTAGTCTTAAACAATGTACTCTAATACACTTGTTTCTCGGATATAGGAGCATCCTGTTGTGACCAAAACAAAACATCCCCAGAAATTAAAGGTCGGGCTGATGCTCCCGCAAACCGAAGGCCTGCGTGGCCCCGGAGTTCGCAGTTGGTCGGAGGTCAGCGATATGGCAAGGCTGGCCGAGGATGTGGGATTTGATTCATTGTGGGTTGTGGATCACCTGCTCTACCAGCTTGAAGGTGAAGATCAGCCCAGAGGTGTGTGGGAGGCCTGGTCATTCCTATCTGCCCTGGCTGCGATCACTAAGCGTGTTGAACTCGGTACGCTGGTGCTTGCGATGGGTTGGCGCAATCCCGCCTTACTCGCCAAGATGGCAGACACCGTCGACGAGATCAGCGGTGGTCGCCTCATTCTTGGCTTGGGCTCGGGTTACCACAGACTCGAATACGAGGCCTTCGGTTTTCCATTTGATTACAAGGTCAGCCGCTTCGAGGAAGCGATTCACATTGTTTGCGGTCTGCTGCGCGACGGCCAGATCGACTATGCGGGCACCTATCATTCCGCGCGGGAGTGCGAGCTCAAACCCCGCGGTCCCCGTGCCAACGGGCCGCCTATCCTAATTGGCACCAACACCGGCTCACCACGCATGCAGGGACTAACAGCATGCTACGCAGATATGTGGAATCTCTACTACGATATCACTTACAACACGGTGGCAGGTTATATCAAGGCCTTGCCGGAACTGGAACAGGCCTGTGCCTTGCAAGGCCGGGACATGTCGACCCTCGAATCAACTGTTGCCGTACTGCTGGCAGATCCCAGTGCTGATAACTGGTGGGACCGTCTACCCAGTGGCCTCGCCGCAAAACCACTGGTGCCTTTAACAGGTCCACCTGAGAGCATCGCCGAAGAATTACTTCACTACAATCAGGCCGGCGTATCCCATGTGCAGATCTCGCTGGAACCTACCACCTGTGCGTCCATCGAGGCATTGGCACCCGTCCTGGATGTTCTGAACGCGTATTCAAACTGAATAGATTACAGACGGGCATAGCTACCGCTTTAGTCGTCGGGTACAAAATCGTACTCGCCAACGCCCTGAATAATGAGAAACTTGCACCGTCCATCGTCAACCCCCGACACCCGGTGAGGCTGGCCTGCACCAACAGCAGTGGTCTCCCCAGGTGACAGTACCCGCTGATCATCCGGATTGCGGGTCTCAATCTGCATAGGTCCTTCGATACAGAAAAAAGTATCAGTCACTTCACTGTGATGATGCCAGGGTACACACTGATCTGGCCCGATTGTGAGAATCTGTGTTCTCAATCCCTTAACCGCTGCAATGACCTCCCGGCCCTCGATGTCATACGCCTTTGCCATAGTTGTAAGATCCTCTAATAAGTGGTCCGCTGCAGAAACGTTGTCATGATAGTACTTATCTCAGATTCAATGTGCCAACGCTGATGTCAGAACTTCAAAGAAGCGGTCTTCATCTTCATCCGTGACCCACAGATGGGGAGTCACCCGAACCGCATCTCGTCCTCGAACACTGACATAGACGTTTTTTTGGGCAAGACGGTCTGCTAAACCTTCCGGCACGCCTCCAGGAAATCGCAAGCCCAAGTAATGCCCTGCTCTACGCTCTGGTGGCAGTGCAGCAATACCGATGTCAGTCGCCCGCTCAGCAATCCGATCCGTCCGAGCACGTATTGTGTGCTGTATGTTGCCCACTCCCCAGTCGAGTAACTGGCGCAACCCTGTTTTAACCATCGGCACCAGATGGATGTTGCCCCGCTCGCCGACATCATAGCGTCGCGCGCCAGGCTGATAGCTGTCTCGATAGTCGACCAAATTTGAAAAATCTTCACTTCCTTCACGGTTAATCCAGTTGTGCTCAAGCGGTGTGCCCTCCTGCCACTTGGGTGCAACATAGATCAAGCCTGCACTATAGGGCCCGAGCAGCCATTTGTAAGTTGCAACCGCCAAAAAATCGGGCTGGATGGCGTTAACGTCGAAGGGCAATGCCCCAACTGACTGGGTGCCATCGATAACCAGCGCAGCACCGACTTCTCTACAGCGCGCACCAATTCGTACCAAATCGAGCATAGCGCCGTCAGTCCAGTGAACATGGGGCAAGGCGGCAATCGCTACCCGCTCATCCAGCGCCTCAAGAACTGACCGTGTCCAGTCGTCATCCTGAGGCCGCTGCAGGGCCAGTATTGTCCCATCCGACTCGTTCGCAAGTGCGTGCCAGGAATAGACATTAGATGGGAACTGATCCTGTAACACGAGAATATGCTGCCCGGGTTGAACCGGCAGATTCCGCGCAGCAGTTGCAATACCGTAGCTGGCAGCAGAACCCAGTGCAACATCATTGGCTGTAGCACCGATAAGCTCAGCAAACAGTCCGCGGGCTTCCTCAGCATCAGTAAAGAAATCCTGGGGGGAAATTTCCCAGGGATGACTTTTTCGCTGTGTACCTGTAATGCCGGCATCGCGCACCGCATTCAGTAGTGGTGAAATATAGGCACAATTCAGATAGGCCACATCGTCCGGTATATCGAACAGATGGCGCTGACAATTAAGAATTGCGACGAATTCATCTGGGCTTGTTGGTGGCATTTATCTTGTCCTGGCACTTAGGTTGTTCGATTCCCAGTAGCTGCAGTACATCCTGTCATGTCTGGCTGGCTCATCCTGACTCAAACAGTGTCTACCCGGAATTGGAATTTGCACCGTACCGGTCAACGTTAAGACCCTGATTAATGCCTCATCTGACTCAATTTGTACTACCATTTGCCTGACTTACGACCCCCTGTAGAATTATCCGGTGTTATGACCCTTAAAGTGGCCGGCATTGGCGCCGGATATTTTGCTCAGTATCACTATGATGCCTGGCAGCGTATAGGTGAAATTGAACTCGTGGGCGTCTGTGATCTTGATGCATCCCGTGCCCAATCGACTGCCCAGCACCATGGTATCCCAGCGGTTTTTACTGATGTTGAGGCCATGATCCGGGAAATTCAACCAGATATCCTCGATATCATCACACCCCCGGACTCCCATGAAGCGCTGGTCCAAACTGCTATTGATTCAGGGTCCGCTATTATTTGCCAGAAACCACTGGCCCCAGATACTCCTGCCGCACACCGGATGGTTGAGTCAGCAGAAGCAAATCAATCATTTTTTGCTGTCCACGAGAACTTCCGTTTCGAGCCTTGGTACCGAGAAATCCGTAATCTGCTCGACAGTCAGAGGTTAGGCGAACTTTATACGGTCTCCTTCAGATTACGGCCTGGTGATGGTCAGGGGTCTGAGGCTTACCTGAATCGCCAGCCTTATTTTCAACAAATGGAACGCTTCCTGGTTCATGAGACCGGAATTCATTTTATTGACACCTATCGTTATCTATTTGGAGATATCAAGAGGGTTTATGCCAATCTGCGACAACTGAATTCAGCCATTGCCGGAGAGGATGCTGGCACCGTCTTGTTTGAGTTTGGAAATGGCATCCGCGGTATATGGGATGCCAACAGGTTGGTCGACCATGATTCGCCAGATACACGCCTAACAATGGGTGAAATGCTGATTGAAGGATCCGAATCCGTACTACGACTCGATGGCGCTGGTCGCCTTTTTGTCAGACCGCATGGTGATTCTGAACAAGAACACACCTATCACTGGGATAACCGTGGTTTCGCCGGCGACAGCGTATTTGCCTGTCAGTCTCACCTCGTTCAGTGTCTCGTTAACAATCTGCCCACACCAATTTCAGGGCGTGAATACCTGCGAAATCTTAAGATTGAAGATGCGATCTACGAATCTGACCGGACTGGTACACTGATCACCTTGTGAACAGTTGCCGATTTGAGTAACCAGCCCATAAATCGCTAGCGGAGCAATTTGTATGGATAACCAGGAACAGAGACTCGACAAGGCTGTGGTCGATGCAATCCGAGCCCGAGACACTCGAGAGCAAGGCTATCGCGCCCAGTCTCTCAAGATCCATCCCTGGGTCTGTGGCCGCTGCGGGCGTGAGTTCAATGAGAAAAATCTTTATGAACTGACCGTACATCACAAGGATCATAATCACGACAACAATCCGCCCGATGGCAGCAACTGGGAAAATCTCTGCATTTACTGCCATGACAATGAACATGCGCGTCTGGTCGATCCGCAGACGGTAGACACACATTCCGAACAGCGGTCCAGCACAGCGACGCATAAGCCATTCTCCGATCTTGCGAAACTGCTCGACACTGACCCGAACACGGACAACGCCGAATGACCGAGACACACGGAAAACTTAACGGCAAAGTGGCACTGGTTACCGGTGCTGCAAACGGTATTGGCCGGGCCATCGTCGAACGCTTTTCTCAAGAAGGTGCAGCTGTCATGGTTGCTGACATCAATGAGAAAGGCGCCATTGCCGTGGCACAGGGCATCCGTGAGAAAGGCGGCCTGGCCGAATCTATTACCTGTGATGTCGGCAATACCGACGCAGCAAAACAGGCCGTGGAGTTCACCGTGTCGAGTTTCGGCCAGATCACCACAGTCATCGGTGGAGCTGCATTGTTATCTCCAATCGTACCGGTTCACGAACTTTCAGAAGAGGACTGGCAGGATGCCCTCGATGTAAACCTTACGGGTTGTTTCCTGATCAGTAAGCATGCCATTCCTCACCTGAAGAAATCCCCAGGCAGCACCATTATTCTGATCGCATCGCAGATGGCCCGGGTCGCCAGCGCCGGGCAAAGCCTTTACTGTGCCACCAAAGGCGCCCTGACTCAGCTGGCAAAGGGTATGGCACTCGACTATGCAGCGGATCAGATCCGCGTCAACACACTGTCACCAGGGGGTGTTGCCACAGATCGCCTGGCCGCGCGTTTTGGAGACATCGAAACCGCCCAGCACATCTGGGGAGCCAAACATCCGATGGGTCGACTGGGTGAGCCCGACGAGATCGCCCGGGCCGCCGTTTTCCTGGCCAGTGAAGATTCCACATTCATGACTGGCGCGGATCTGCTGATCGATGGGGGCTACACGGCCTGGTGAGGCACTGAGACATACCAGTCGCTGAAACAAACCTCAGCCCATTAGGCCGCCGATAGTTGCGTGTAGTAATTACGCCACTGCTACACTTCATTTAAGGTATCTAACAATAGAGAAACCCATGGATCTCGGCAGACTAGGCGTCTGGTATGCCGCCGACAAACTGACACCGACGCAATGGCGACGTTTTGTTCAAAAAGCGGAGTCATTGAATTACGGCACGTTGTGGTACTCCGAGGCCCGAGGGTTCGAATCCATGGCGCTGGGAAGTTTTTTACTGGCACAGACCAAAACCATCTGTATCGGCAGTTCTATTGCCAACATCTACGCCCGCGATGCGTACGCGTCACGACAGGGTTTGCATACCCTGTCGGCGATCTCCGATGACCGGTTCGTACTCGGACTCGGTGTATCGCACGTACCCCTGGTCGAACAGATCCGGGGACACACCTATACCAAACCGGTGGCTACCATGCGCACGTACCTAGAAAAACTATATTCAGAAGCAGATGACGATGGGACCTGGCCCGTGGTCCTGGCAGCACTGGGGCCAAAAATGCTCACTCTGTCGGCCGAACTGACACGCGGAGCTATCCCTTATAACGTCACCCCGGAACACACAGCAAGCGCCAAAAGTATTCTCGGTGCGGACAAATGGCTGGCGGTCGAACAAAAAGTCTGCCTGAAGGAGTCACCGAGCGAGGCTCGGGCGTTGGCCCGGCGTGAGCTCGAACGCTATCTGGGTCTGCCAAACTACCGACAGTGCTGGAACAACCTGGGATTCAGTGAGGCTGATCTGGACAATGGTGGTAGTGATCGATTCATCGATGCCATGGTTGTGTGGGGTAACGAAGATAAGATTCAGCAACGACTGGATGAACACTTCGATGCCGGTGCCACTCATGTATGCATTCAGCCGGTTCATACTCCGGATGACCTAGACGCAGCCGAAAGAACACTGGAGGCGTTTGCACCCGGTTAGCCCTGCCGACGAAAACATTGTTTTGAAGCGAGCCAGCAAGAAACCTTCAGTCCCATCAACCTGCATGAATCCGTCCTCAACATCTGTCAGCGCGTCAATCAATGCTGAACAGCGAAAACTGACGGTCCATTGGCCTTCGGGCATATCCCACACTTTCCATTACGTCTGGCTGCGGCACAATGCCCGCTGCCCGGACGGCATGCCCAATGACACCCAGGTGAAAATAGATCTCCTGCCGGACGATCCAGAATCTCTGGTGGTTGAGAGTTTCGAAATTAAAAGGGAAACCCTGGAAATCCGCTGGGCAGATGACCAGGTTGAAACCACTCACAATCTACCAACATTGCTAGGCAGCGCCTACGATAGTGCGACCCGTCGTCAACGCAAACCCACTCCTGTGTTGTGGCATGCCGGGAATACGGGAGAAATTCCGGTTTACCTGTATTCAGACCTGAATAACCTTGAAACTATTCTACAGATTGCCCTGTCCGTTCGAGACTTTGGCATTGCCAGACTCAAAGGCGTACCGCTGGTACCAGAGACCGTGGCGAATGTGGCAGAACATTTCGGCAGTGTTCATATGAACAACTACGGTCGGATATTCGACGTGAGAACAGGCACCAACCTGACGCTCGGATCCAACACCGGCAAGTATCTCGGCCCACACACTGACGAAAGCTATCGCCACGGCGCACCCGGGATCACCCTGTTTCACTGCCTGGCCGCTTCACTGGATGATGGTGGTGAAACCATTCTTGTCGATGGATTCAAGGCAGTTGAAGTATTGAAAGAAAGTGATCCTGCATCGTTTGATATTTTGTGCCGCGTACCTGTTTTCTTTCAGCGTCGAGCACTACCCGAAGAAGATATGCAGTCCCATCGCCGAATCATCGCCCTGGATATCGATGGAGATGTGGAAGGTATCCGTTTTACTGACCGGACAATTCCTCCACAGGATCTGCCCGAAGAACTGATGGAACCGATCTATAAAGCAATCAAGGCGTTCTGGAACATTGTGAACTCAGAGGAACTCAAATTCGCCTGCCTGATGGCACCGGGCGATCTACACCTATTCGATAACCAAAGGGTCCTGCATGGACGTACCGCTTTTGATCCCACTGCCGGCGTACGCCATCTACAGCAATGCTCGGTCAACCGAGACGAGTTTCACAACACCCTGCGCACACTTGCCGCCCAATTCAACCACCCAGCCCAATCTCTGACCATGGCTGGTGGGGCACTGGGGTGAGGGTCAATACACTGTCAAAGATCCGGCGTAGAATTCAGCAGGACAAAACTATCGAAGACCCAGTATATCGACTGCATTGGCGCCGATGATTCTCTCTTTTTCCTCCATCGACAGGATCGGCAAACTGAACACACGGTCGATCGAGTGATCCAGGTCGTACCAGGGGAAATCCGAGCCCATCATCACTCGGGAAGACCCGATATCACGGATCAGCTGGGCGAGTTGCTTATCGGTCGGACCGTTGTCACTCTGAGTCCACTCAATAATTTCGCAGCAATCGAAATACGTGTTGGGGTAAGCCTTCGCGATATCCAAGGTTTGCGTCCAAGTGCCACCACCCAAGTGAGCAACCACCATGCGAAGTTGCGGAAAACAATCAAGCATTTTGGCGAAGGCACGTGGCTCAGCAAATCCTTTGCTTTCTCGATCCGGGCCTGAATGCGCAATGATAGGCGAGTTGAGATCCTGACAAACTTGATACGTTGGCCACAAACGTTCGTCCGACATATCGAAACCTTGGAACGCACCATGAAGCTTAACTCCGGCAGCCGCATGGTTCTCGATCATATCCTTGATATGTTCGGCACAGAGTGCCCCAGGTAAAGCATTGACGTCGGCAGCTACAAAGGCTGCCAGCTCTGGATGCTGTCGGGAAAGATCGCAATTCCATTGGTTAAACGAAATAACTTCACGGCGAATCCAGTCATCGATATCCGCCGTGCGTTTTTCTGTTTCGCTTTCGCTCAAGCTATCGTCAAGTGATGCCAGCGCAATTTTTCTGTTGACCGTGGCCGAAAATAAATTCACGACAACTGCTTTGCTGATCTCTGTAGAGTGCATCTGTAGTAACAATTCATCAACAGTCCCAACACAATCAGACTGATGAACATCAGCCTGCATTCCATATTCCCAGACTTCGTAGCCTGTTTTTTCGGCATAACCCTCATCAGGTGTTCGATAAAGGTGAACATGCGCATCAACTCGAATAAAATCAGCCATCGGCCCTCCTGAGATCTACTTGTTATTCTGACTGACTCGTTACGCCTTTCGGGCTCGCGACTCGACCCCCATCAACAACATACTGTGCACCGGTGACGTTACTGGATAAATCGGAACACAAAAACAGTACCACATTGGCAACTTCTACAGCGTTACCAAAACGACCAAGCGGTATACTTGATTCGTAGTTTGCCCGCACAGCACTGGGATCGTCCGCGTTCACCTGGGCTGCAAGTTCATGGATCATACGGGTATCAATTGGACCCGGGCAAACAGCATTAACACGCACCCCTTCGCCGGATACCTCACCGGCAGCAACTTTTGTTAGGCCAATAACAGCATGCTTCGATGCCACATACGCGGGCATACCAGGAGAACCAACCAGACCTGCAATCGATGCCATATTTACAACGGTTCCAGCACCCTGCTCGAGCATCACTGGCAAGACATGCCGAAGACCAAGAAAGACGCCCTTTATATTGACTGCAATGACCTTATCGAATACATCTTCGTCATACTCAGCGGTAGGGGCAACACGTCCCTCGATTCCTGCATTATTGAAAAAACAATCTATTCGCCCATATTTCTGTATAGCGGCTTCTACATAGGCCTGCACATCACTCGTACGAGTCACATCGGCACATACATCAAACGCAGTTTTATTGTCTTCTGTAATTAGCCTCACCGTTTCAGCGGCTGCGTCACTGTCCAGATCGACAACCACGACCGCGGCGCCTCTATCGGCGAACCCAAGGGCAGTCGCCCGACCAATGCCATTACCACCCCCAGTTATCAATGCCACTTTGCCAGTGAAATCCATGAAGACATCCTCCTTAAGTAATGTACTGCTCAGGATACCAGTACAGATACTGCTGATGTTACGCTTTTAGACAGACCAAGTTAAACACGTTATTGAGTATCTGGGTTAGATTTAACATTAATACTGGTACCGTGGCCCGTGTTGAAATTTTGTATCCCGAGATTCACGCCTGGTACGAGTAGATTCACACACGAGGAGAAGACGATGGGGTACGACATCTTAATCAAGAATGGGGCATTGATCGACGGCACTGGCGCTGCAGCCCGCCATGGTAGTGTGGCCGTCACGGGCGGCAAAATAGTCGAAGTCGGCGAAATAGATGGTCCAGCGAACCAGGTGATCGATGCCGAAGGTGGAGTGGTGGCCCCAGGGTTTATTGATCCTCACACTCACTATGATGCACAGATCTGCTGGGATGGTGCCGTCACACCTTCGTCTTGGCACGGTGTTACCAGTGTAGTCGTGGGTAACTGCGGAGTAGGCATTGCTCCATGTAAATTGGAATCCCGCGAAATTGCCATGCATGATCTGGTCAATGTTGAAGCCATACCGTACGACGTCCTGGAAGAAGGCATTACCTGGGACTGGGAAACGTTTCCCGAGTATATGAATGCTGCGGAACGACGCGAACCCACCCTCAATCTTGCATTTCTCGCACCACTTACGCCTTTTCGCCACTACGTGATGGGTACAGAATCACTGGATCGTGCTGCAACACCCGAAGAGACTCGTGATATCCAATCACTTCTTGGCCAAGCAATGGACGCTGGTGCCTTTGGTTTTTCAAGTACCATCCTAAATCAACATCTGGGTTTTCAAGGGCGACCGCTTGCCTGCCGGAACGCAAGCAGGGATGAACTTAAAGCCTACGCCAATGTTTTGAAAACTCGTGGCAAAGGTGCAATCGAAGTAGCACTCACTCGTCAAATTGGCGTACTAGAGGAAGAACAATGTGAACTCCTTGACTTCCTTCTCGATCATAGCGACCGTCCCGTGACCTTCATTGCCCTGTTTGATCGAGACGATATCTCTGAAGCAGTTCGAGATACATTGCGACGAGCAGCACCGATGATTGAGAAAGGTGCCCGACCGCAGACATCACCCTTGCCTCTGACTCGCGAAATTAACATGCGTAACCCGTTCTCCTTCGCCGCTTTCCCTTCGTGGAAACGATTGTTCGAGGACACGACAGAGCAGGCCCAGATAGCAGTCTATAAAGACCAGGCATTTAGAGACCAATTCCGAGAAGAACTGAAAAACCCGCTGGCATTCGGTAACTGGGAACGCATTACCCTGCACGAGGCACAAGCCAATTCTCTGAAACACCTGGAAGGATTGACCGTGGCCGAAATGGCACGTGCCCAGGGAAAAGATGCCGTAGATACTTTTCTCGATACAGTGGTCGCCGACAATCTTTGCTGTGAGTTCACCATGGCCTCATTCAATACCCGGGTAGACCGTATGGCCGAACTCCTCAATGACCCCAGCATTCTGATCGGTCTTGGTGATGGAGGTGCCCATGTCGATATGCTGTGTGATTGTGGCTATCCCACCTACCTTCTCGGAACGTGGGTCCGTGAACGTGGTGTATTGTCAATTGAACAGGCCGTCCGCCGACTCACGTCGGACCCTGCTGATTTTTTCGGTATCAGTGACCGCGGTCGATTACAACCTGGATTGGCCGCAGATATTGTTATTTTTGATCCTGATACGATCGGTTCCGGGAACCGGGGAGAAAGACGCTATGACCTGCCCGGTGGTGGGAAACGGATGGTAATGCCTTCGCAAGGTGTGTTGTACACCTTGGTCAATGGAGATGTTGTTTATGCTGATGGAAAGATTGTGGGAAGCGGCTCCGGTCAGATATTACGTTCCTAACTGAAAGCAATCACCGGTATCAAGACGGCATGTCAATTATTTGGTAGTGTGCCTCTGTTGGTTCGGTATGCTGGCCGTTGATCGGTAGAATGTCCTGCGGACAGGCAGAAAATGCGACGATGACATCTTGTTCTGCACGTAGAATTATGTAGTCACCAGATTTGGTCACCGGCGCTTCGAACGATAAAGCGCCTTCTTGTGTCCAGGGGATATTCATAAAAAGATTCAGTGGTGATGGTATCCAGGCAGCTTCGGCTCCTAGTTCTTGCAGACCTGATCTAAGGTTATCCGAACAATTGT
>Ga0315336_1004237_pt1 | contig 17371 bp, 12 predicted proteins | sample ASW5metaG_FD_204512 | JGI IMG/M metagenome (GOLD analysis project Ga0315336, IMG submission 204512) | Ammonia-oxidizing marine archaeal communities from Monterey Bay, California, United States - ASW #5 | ecosystem: Environmental > Aquatic > Marine > Intertidal zone | place: USA: California... | reverse complement strand
CGCGGAGACGTCAGAACCGACGCCACTGCTAGCCCCGCTGTCTCTCGGGTTCGAGACTCTTCAGTCCAGAAGCTGCACGGCTGCTCAGGTGGCAATACGCTCGGCGCAGGGACATGGTCTTGTTGCCAAGGAGAGCAAAGTTCCAGGACCGATTTACGTCTGAATCTTTTCCGTGCGACACGGGTTACTCGACGGTAACGCTCTTGGCCAGATTGCGCGGTTTGTCAACGTCGCAGCCCCGCACCAGCGCCATGTGATAGGCAAACAGCTGCAGCGGAACCGCCGCGACAATCGGCTGCAAGAAATCGCTGGTCGAAGGGATCTGGATCACCTCGTCGGCCAGTTCGGTCACGTGCTGCTCGCCGTGATCGACCACGGCGATCACGGGCCCGCCCCGCGCTTTGACCTCTTCCAGATTGGCCAACACTTTGTCGTAGACCGCACCTCGCGGAACCAGAAACAGACTGGGGGTATTTTGGTCGACCAGCGCAATGGGTCCATGCTTCATTTCAGCCGCAGGGTAGCCCTCGGCATGGATGTAGCTGATCTCCTTGAGCTTCAGCGCGCCTTCCAAAGCGGTTGGGAAATGATACTGCCTGCCGAGGTAGAGAAACGTTTCGCAATCGGCATACTTGGCCGCGATGCGTTGCGTTTCGTCGTGCGTCTCCAGCGCTTGCTCAACCAACTCAGGCAACTGCTCCAGATCGTCGATAATTCTCGACCCGGCTTCAAAACTCAAATGATGCAGCCGGCCGAAATAGAGAGCCAGCATGGCCATCACCACGCATTGCGACGTGTAGGCTTTGGTCGAAGCGACGCCGATCTCCGGACCCGCGTGCAGGTAAATCCCGCCGTCGGCCTCCCGAGCGATCGAGCTACCCACAACGTTGCAGATCGACATCGTGGCATGCCCTTTGCGCTTGATTTCGCGCAGTGCCGCCAACGTGTCGATCGTCTCGCCGCTTTGCGTCAGGGCAAAGAGCAAGGTCTGGCGATCAAGGGGCGGATTGCGGTAGCGGAGCTCGCTGGCATATTCCACTTCGACGGGGATACGGGCCAGCGCTTCGATCATGTACTCGCCAACCAAGGCCGCATGCCAGCTCGTTCCGCAGGCAGTTAGCACAAACCGCTTGACCGTCTGCAGTTGTTGTGGTGTGAGATTCAGCCCGCCGAACTTGGCCGTCGCTTCGTCGCGATCGAGTCGGCCACGCATGGTGTTGCGGACCGCTTCGGGCTGCTCGAAGATCTCCTTGAGCATGTAGTGAGGATAGCCGCAAAGATCGACGTCGCTGGCTTCCAGCTCCAGCAGCTTGACGTCGTGGGGCACATCGCCCTGATCGCGGTGGATCACGCGGATCGCGCTGGCGCTGATCAGTGCGATCTCGTGGTCGGCCAGGTACACGATCTTGTCCGTACAACCGGCCAGCGGCGAGCCGTCGCTGGCGATGTACTGCTGGCCGTCGCCCACTCCGATCACTAACGGGCTTCCCAACCGGGCGGCCACGATGACATTGGGCCAGTCGCGAAACAAGATTGCCAGACCGTAGGTGCCTTGTAATTGAGACAACGTATTCTGCACGGCGGCCACCAATGGCGCATACGGGTCGACGACGTCGCTAACCGTCGTCTCAGCGTTCTCCAGTTCGCGGGCCAGCAGCTGGGCAACGACTTCGGTATCGGTGGTTGTCTGGAACTGGCAGCCGAGCTGCTCGAGCCGCTTTTTCAGCGGACGAAAGTTTTCGATCACCCCATTGTGGACCACCGCCAAGACCCGATCGCCGCCACAATGGGGATGTGCGTTCTCGTCGGTCGCCGGGCCATGGGTGGCCCACCGCGTATGCCCCAAGCCGATGGAGCCGACCGCAGGTTCCGACTGCAGCAGCCGGGCCAACTCCTCGACCCTCCCGGCCGTCTTTTTGACGATCAGCTCGCCCTGGTCGACCGTCACGATGCCCGAGCTGTCGTAGCCGCGATACTCTAGCCGGCGTAGCCCGTCGAGCAAGAACTCTGCGGCCTGGTTGGGGCCAATGTAGCCGATAATTCCGCACATCGATTCGGCGATTCCTATGGGGTGTAACAAGAAGACTGCCACCGGTCGCGCCAGAGTAGCACCTACCGGTAGATCGGACCAATAGCGACAGGGCCAATAGACAGGGCCAACCGTGACAGGGATTGATCTGGGGTGTGCCAGCCTTTTCGGCTATGAATCTCTCTAACAGGAGAATTTGCTGCGCTATGTCTCACACTCTTGCCGCGGAAAAATGCGTGCTAGTGATTCCCGCTCGGCGTCGGTCGACCCGATTGCCCGACAAACTGCTGCTGCGCAAGACGGGGAAAACCATTCTGCACCACACTTTTGAGGCCGCATCGCAAGCACAAATCCCGCAGTCTCTGTTGATCGCCACCGACGACCAGCAAATCGCTGCCGAGGCGCGCCGGTTCGGCGCGGAGGTGGTGATGACCGACGCGGACTGTGCCAGCGGCACCGATCGGGTAGCGCAGGCGGTGCGGCCGCTGCCTCAATTCGATATCGTGGTGAATCTCCAGGGCGACGAGCCGGAGATCGACCCGGCCGCTATCGACGGACTGATAGCATCTCTGCAAGCCAACCCGGCCGCTTCGATGGCGACCCTGGCAGCGCCGATCCGGGAGCGCGAGTTGCTAGAAGACCCGGCCTGCGTGAAGGTTGTGTTCGACAATGACCAACGCGCACTGTACTTCAGCCGCAGTCCGATCCCTCATGCACGGCAGTGGGATGATCAGTTGCTCTCGGCCACGCCGCCGCTGTTCCATCAGCACATCGGCATCTATGCCTATCGACGCGAGCTACTCTTGCGGCTGGCAAGCTTGCCGCCAGGGCGAACTGAGCGACTCGAACAACTCGAGCAGCTCCGCGTGTTGGAAGCGGGCGAAACGATCTTGGTCACGCCCATCGAGGAGCCCACCCGCGGAATCGATACTCCCGAAGACTATGCGGCGTTCGTCGCCCGCCGCAAAGCCGGCTGAGGCTGTGCCACTGCTCTCTCTTGCAGGGGGTGACAAGAAGCAATGTGGTCAAGTTTTCTCAATCACGCATGCAGAGAAAACGCCAAGTGGTTGGCACTTGAGTGTGCATCTTGCACTTGGAATCGCCGTTGTCAGGTTAAGACAACGCATCAAAAGCTTTGCAAACCCAGACGCCTCCTGGTAAACTGGGGCCAGTTCCCGCTGGCATTAGGAACAACGCTAGCGACCGCCGGGAAGCTTGTTGTGAATCTTAAGAGCCACTGACGCTCTGTGTGCTCGCCGCACAGGGTGACAGTGGATTTTCTTGTCCATGACCTCGTAAACAATTTTCGACATTCCGATCCTGGAGCGATTTCAGGCCCATCCAAATGGGAAATCTCCGCCTGAGCGACTTATCGGATTTGAGAACGAGTGCAACATTTGCTGTAATGAACTACTTTGAAGTACCCCATCTCTGGATTTTGCAGGAAGGAAGAGTTTAATGAGATCAGTTTCTAGATTGGTATTAGGCGCGTTGCTGATTGCCCTAATCCCGGCAATACCATCAGCCTTGGGCGCGCTCATCGACGAAAACCTGAACATGGCTTCCGATGCTGCCAGCTTCACTGAAGTGGCTTTGGGGACGGATCATCTGGTTACCTGGGGATTCGATTACAGCGGCATCGTTGGCTCCGCTCCGAGCCAGGGCGACGCCTCGACCACCGGCGTCAAGGTCGTCGCCAATCGGACCCTGGGTGCGACTAGCGCAGCGACGCTGTTCCACAACACGGCCGTCCCGGCCAATGCGCGGGTGACGGTCGATCTTTACATGGGAGTTACCGGTATCGGTGGTACCACGGAATTCGGTACCGTAGGCCTGGGCAGCACGGGCACCACCCCGTATACGATCTTCACACCAATCGCCGGCGATGGAACCTACTACACCCACACGGGCGACGGCGGTTCTTCCTCGGACTGGCGTTGGGCGAGACCAGGTGCCGACCCCGTGGGATCGGCTTCGGTACCGATGAACACGACGTCGACGACTTATCTACTTGGTAGCACGAATGCGCCCGCATACGACGGCTGCTGTGGTCTTGTCGTAGATCCTATCAACGGCGCTAGTACCGGCGTCGGGGGCAACCAATGGGTGACCCTGTCGATCGAGACGAATAACGGAACTTCGGAGATCACCATCAATGGCCAAACAGTAGTCAGCGGTCCCTCGATAGGTGCTGCCGACGACACTGGCCTAACCGGCGGGACTGCTCCTGGCGGATTTGCCAGCTTCAGCTATGCCGACGTGTTCACTTCGGTCGCGAGTCCTGGCGATTCCCAGTTCGGGATCTTTGATAACTTCAAAGTGGAGATTATCCTTGATGAGGACGCCGACTTCAATGGAGACACCCGAGTCGATGGTATCGATTTCCTCGCCTGGCAGCAGAATGAGGGCTTGATTGGCGGGGCGCTCCTTGTCGATGGCGACGCCAATGGCGACGGCAACGTGGACGCAACCGACTTGGGCATCTGGGAAACCCAATATGGCACAGGCGTCCTCTCAGCGGTAACGGCCGTCCCTGAGCCAAGTTCGCTGCTATTAGGAGCAATGGCCAGCATTGGGCTGATATTACGGCGGAGGTGTTTGACGAGATAACGCTTGCCGAGTGGCGGCACCCCGTTGCGGCTGCTCAAGCGCTCGCCAGTCGCTACTGTCTTCATGGTTCGTTCTTTTGTCACCACGGAGTCACGGTGACCACGGGTGAGAAGCAGAGCAACTGCGAACACCCGCTAGTCGCGGACGATGCGGGTGCCGCCGTGGCCTGCCAGCGCTTCGGGCAGTTGATCGAGGTGGGCGATCAGGGCGGACTGTTGGCCGGGTTGGCTGTGGGCGAGAAACTCAATGGCCGCTTCGATCTTCGGTCGCATCGAGCCGGCAGCAAACTGGCCCTCGGCGAGATGCTCAACGGCCTGTTTGACGTGCAGCTCGCGGAGCGGTCGTTGCTGGGGGGTACCGAAGTTCAGATAGACGTAGTCCACCGCAGTTAGCAGCACCAAGGTGGAGGCTCCCAGCTGGGAGGCCAACAGTGCGGAGGTAAGGTCCTTGTCGATGACCGCCGCGGCGCCCTGGAGTCGACCGTCGGTATCTCGGAAGACTGGAATCCCGCCCCCGCCGCAGCAGATGATCAGTTCGTCCGCGTCGATCATCCGTCGGATGGCCGAGAGCTCGAGAATCTCAACTGGATGGGGAGAGGGAACAATGCGGCGGTAGTAACCTTCTTCGACCTGGCGGACCTGCCAGCCGTCGTGCTGTTGGCGCGCCAGCGCGTCGGACTCCGACATTCTGGGGCCGATCGGTTTGCTGGGTGCGACGAAAGCAGGATCGTCGCGGTCGACCCGCACTGTGGTAACGATCGTGGTGATGGCTCGGTCGCTGCCGCGCTGGTGCAGCTCGTTGATTAGGCACTGGGCGATCATGTAGCCCATGCCGGCCTGCGTATCGGCGACGCAAACTTCCAGCGGGATCGGGTGGAGTTGGGGAGAGGCGATCTCCACGCGGCGCAGCACATTGCCCACTTGCGGACCGTTGCCGTGGGTCACCACCAGTCGGTATCCCGCTTCGATCGCATCGCACAAGACGCGGGCCGAACGTCGCATCTGATCAAACTGTTCTTCGATAGTCCCCTGCTCGCCCGGTCGACTAATCGCGTTTCCACCCAGGGCGACGACCAACGTTTCGGGTGAATCGGGCATGATGCAATTGGGGGAAGAACTTGCAACTCCATCCTCCGGATGGAGCTACCGACGGTCAGTGGTGCTCCCACTACACGTTGTGCTTAATTTCTCAGAATGGCCGCTCGCGCATCGTGCAGGCCATGATGGCTTTGGCGGTATGGAGCCGGTTTTCTGCTTCGGGAAAAACGATCGATTGCGGACCGTCGATAACCTCGTCGGTCACTTCCGCGCCGCGGTCGGCGGGCAGGCAGTGCATGTAGACGGCCGAGGACTTGGCCAATTTCATCCGCCGCGCATCGCAAATCCAATTCTGATGCTGGTGATTGCGGGCAAGACAGTCGCGTTGGTTCTCCTCGATTTCCTGCTGGTTAGTCGCCTCTTGCCGGGCGAGCATCAAATCGTGCACACCCCAGCTCTTGGGATAGACGACGTCGGCGTCGGCAAAGGCGGCGTCCATGTCGTCGACGATCTCAAACTTCCCGCCCGACTCGGCCGCGTTGGCTTGGGCGGCTTCGAGCGTGCGTCCGACCAGGTCGTAACCGGGCGGATGCGCCAGCGAGACGTGCATGCCATAGCGGGTCATCAAGGTGATCAAACCTTGCGGGACACTCAGTGGTTTGGCGTAGGAGGGGGCGAAGGCCCAGCTGACGGCGATTTTCAGGCCCGAGAGATCGTTGCCAAATTTCTCGCGAAGCGTTTGCAAGTCGGCCAACGTTTGCGTGGGGTGATCGACGTCGCACTGCATGTTGATAATCGGCACGTCGGTCGCTTCGGCCATCTCGCGCATGTAACGATTGCCTTCGCCCAGGACAAGATCATGACGGATGCAAATGCCGTGACCCATCGAGCCGAGAATGCGGCCGGTGTCGGCGGGCGTTTCGCCGTGGCTGATTTGGGTGACGTCGGCGTCCAAAAAGTGTGCATGCCCGCCCAGCTGTGTCATGCCCGCTTCAAAGGCGTTGCGAGTACGGGTCGACTTGTCGAAGAACAACAAGAACGCGGTCTGGTTGGGCAGCGCGAGAGTCGGCTCGCCCCGATGGAATTTTTCCTTCAGCTCGGTGGTGGTCGCCAGCAGCAGATCGAGCTGGTCGCGGCTGAGGTCTTGCGTTTCGATGTAGTTGCGACCTTTGAGGTCTGCCATAAGGTTAGCCTTTCTTGCGTTTGACAGTCATTGGCGTCTTGTTGTCTCGGCCCGCAGCCAGATCACAGTAGGCTTGGCCATAGGCGGCGTAGAAGGCCGCACAGTCGACCAGGTGTTGGATCGGTACCGAGTCGTTGACCGTGTGGGCCACGTTTTCAGGCGCCGGCCCGAAGCCGACGCAGGGAATACCATACATGCCGGCGATTGAAACGGCGTTCGTGCTGAAGGTCCAGCGATGCAATAGCGGGGCCTTGCCGAGCGTTTCGCGATAGGTTTTCACAGCCGACTGCACTTGCAGCGCGTCTTCCGGTTCGCACCAGGTGGGGAAATACTTCTCAGTTTCGTACTCCAAGCCGGTGTAGCTGGGCCGGGAGTAGCGGAGCACCTTGACTTGTGCCTTGACTCCGGCCCGTCGGACGGCGTCTTTCACCTCCGCAACGGCTGAGCGTTTTGTGTCGCCGACCGTCAAGCGACGGTCGAGGTGAATGTAGGCCTGCCCCGGCACGGCACAGAGGCTGGGAGTTTTGCAATCGACATAGCTGACCGTGATGGTTCCCTTGCCGAGAAACTTGTCTTTCTTGAGCCGCTTGTTGAGCTTTTCGATCTGGGTCGCCACTTTGGCGATTTTGTAAACCGCGTTGTCGCCTTTGTGCGGCATCGAGCCGTGGCACGACTTTCCTTTGCAAGTGACACCGATCTCCATTCGACCCCGATGGCCACGCAGGATTGTGCAATTGGTCGAATCGGTAACGATGACCGCGTCGGGGCGGATTTTGTTTTCGTTAACGATGTATTGCCAGCAGAGCCCGTCGCAATCTTCCTCCATCACGGTGCAGGTCAACAGCAGGCTGTACTCGGAGAGGTCGACTTTCAGATCGCGGAGGATTCGTGCGGCGTAAACCATCGCGGGGATGGCGCCTTCCTGGTCTCCGGCGCCGCGGCCCCAGACTTTGCCATCTGCCACTTTGCCCCGATAGGGATCGTGTTTCCACTCCGACCGATCGCCAATGCCCACGGTGTCGACGTGCGCGTCGATGGCAATGAGTTTCTTGCCCGGGCCCGGTTTACCGACCTGACCGAACAGATTGCCCATCTTGTCGGTCCAGATGCGGTCGAACGCCCCGGTCGATTTCATTTCCTTGCGGATCCGTTCGATAACGCCCTTTTCCTCGGCTGATTCGGAGGGGATGGCGATCATGTCGCGGAGAAAGCGGACCATCTTCTGTTCGTATTTCTTCGCTGCCGAGCGAAAAGTCTTGATATTGCTCATTATCGGATCAATTTACCACGGTCGAATGGGAATAGGAACGGCCAGACCGCGCTTGCAAGGTCCCCCGCGGTATGGGAAACTAGAGACTGGTGGAAGGAGAGTCCGGCACAGACGCCGGGCATGAGTTGGCCACCCCAAACACCCTCGGCTTTTCTTGGTGCCACTGCTCTTCGTGCAACTGCACTAGCGCAGACATGCGGGCCGGGGAGATAGATTTCCACTAAATCTGTTGGGGTCCAACGAACATGGCAACTGCCACTGAATCTATTCTTGAATTGTCGTTTAATGTAAACGGCTCGCCAGTCCATTTGCGGCTATCCACAGCAGAAGAGCTAACGCTGCTGGATGTTTTGCGTGATGAGCTGGGGATTACCTCGCCCAAGAACGGCTGCCAACCGCAGGCCCAATGTGGCTGCTGCACGGTTTTGCTCGACGACAAGCCAGTGCTGGCTTGCGCGCTGAAGCCGGCCAAGGCCCAGGGCAAATCGATTACAACGCTCGAAGGCTTGGACGAAGAACACCGCAACCAGATTGCTGACGCCTTCGTGCAGTGTGGCGGCGTGCAATGCGGGTTTTGCATACCGGGCATCGCGATGCGAGCGGTCGGCCTGTGCGAAAAAAATCCACAGCCGAGTTCAGACGAGATTAACAATAGTCTCAAGCCGCACCTTTGCCGCTGTACCGGCTACGCCCAAATTGTCGAGAGCATTGAGCAGTACGGCAAACTCCGCCGCGGCGAGGCGCCCCCCTCAGTTTCGGCCGAGGCACAGTCGGGCAAGGTCGGTACCGATTTACCGCGTTACAAGGGCCACGACGCCGTGTTGGGCGATCGGAAGTTTATCGACGACATGACGGTCGCAGGTATGTTGTTCGGTGCGCTGCGGCTGTCCGACCATCCGAGGGCGACGGTCCTGTCGATCGACGCCGGCGAGGCGCTGAAGTTGCCGGGCGTTCACCGCGTGATCACCGCGGCCGACGTGCCGGGCGACGCCTATGTGGGACTGATCGAACAAGACTGGCCCGTCTTGGTTGCCGTGGGCGAGATGACCCGTTGCACGGGCGATGTAATCGCCGGCGTAGTGGCCGACAACCAACATCTGGCCCGGCGGGCGGCGGCGCTGATCGACGTGAAGTACGAAGTTCACACCCCGGTGACCGATCCGCGGGCAGCATTGGCAGACGATGCGCCGCTGGTCCATCCGCAACGTGAGTCGAATCTACTGAACAGGTCGTCGCTCGTGCGTGGCGACGTCGAGGCGGCCTTCCGTCGCTCGGCTTACGTCTTGGAAGACACCTATCGCACGCAGCACATCGAGCATCTGTTCCTGGAGCCCGAGTCATGCATCGTCGTGCCGAAGAGTAACTCGACAGCCGGTGTAGAGAATGGCCAGGCGGAGCAAGGCACTGCAGGTGAACCCGAAAGCTTACACGTCTATAGCCAAGGTCAGGGCGTGTTCGACGATCAACGGCAAATTGCTTCGGTGTTAGGCGTTGAGAAGGATCGAGTGCAGGTTGAGCTGGTTAGCAACGGCGGGGCGTTTGGCGGCAAGGAAGATATGTCGATTCAGGCCCAGACGGCGCTGATGGCCTGGTTGATGGGCAAGCCGGTGAAAATGACGCTGACCCGGCCCGAGAGCTTTCGCATCCATCCCAAGCGGCATCCGATCGAGTTGAACTACAAGATTGGCTGCGACGATCAGGGACAACTCACGGCCGTGCGCGCGCGGATCATCGGCGACAAGGGGGCCTATGCCTCGGTCGGCGCCAAGGTCTTGGAGCGGGCGGGTGGCCATTGCACGGGGCCCTATCGGGTGGCAGCGATCGACATGGAATCGCTGGCCGTCTACACGAACAACCCTCCCTGCGGCGCGATGCGCGGCTTTGGCGCTAACCAGGCGGCCTTTGCCATCGAGGGCTTGCTCGACCGGTTGGCCGAGAAAGTTGGCATCGATGGCTATGACATTCGCGATCGCAACATCTTGGAGCCGGGCGAAGCCTTTGCGACCGGGCAGATCCTCGACAAGCCGTTTGGGCTGCGACAGACGTTGGAGGCGGTCAAAGACCAGTACAAAGCTGCGAAATACGCGGGCATCGCCTGCGGCATCAAAAACGTGGGGATCGGCAACGGCATGCCCGACATCGGCCGAGCGGCTCTGTCGATTGAAGCGGACGGAACGGTACACATCCGCACCGGATTTACCGAGATGGGACAAGGACTGTTTACCATCTGCATCCAGTTTGCCGTCGAAGCGACCGGCCTGCAGCCCGAGCAGTTCCGAGTTTCGACGGATACCTCGCTGCAATTGAACTGCGGCCAAACCACCGCCAGCCGGGGAACCGTTTTGGCGGGCAACGCCATCGCCGAAGCGGGTAAGACGCTCAAGGCGGCTTTGGACTCGGGCCAGACGTTGGCCAATTTGGCGGGGCAGGTGTTCCACGGCGAGTGGATTTACGATTACACCTCCAAGCTGGGTAAGGATCTCGACAAGCCGGGCGGGCCGAAGACGCATCTGACCTACGGTTTTGCCACGCAAGTGGCGATTCTTGATGACGACGGCCGGCTGACCAAGCTCATTGCAGCCCACGACGTCGGGCGGGTGATCAATCCGGTGCAGTTGCGGGGACAGATGTACGGCTCGTTGCACATGGGCATCGGTTATGCGCTGACCGAAGATTTTGAGGTGGAAGAGGGCCAGATACTGGCGAAGAAAATCAACGACTGCGGCGTGCTGCGTGCGCATCAGATGCCTGAGATGGAATTGATCTTCGTGGAAGAAGAAGACCCCGAATGCCCGTTCGGTGCGCGGGGTGTCGGCGAGATTGGTTTGGTACCGACCGCGCCGGCGATCGCCGGGGCGGTGTACCGTTTCGACGGCCAGGTTCGTCGCAGCTTGCCCTTGCGCGACTCACCCGCGGCACAAGCCATCACCAACCCCCGCTCGAAGGGAGTGAAAAGGGGATAAGTCCAGTTTTTCAGGATGGATCCCCTGCTTGTTTTGCGAATCGGCATACTGTTGGCGGCAGGCCGTGGGCGGCGGATGGGTGGGAACAAACAGTTCCACCCCTGGCCGAGTGGCGATGGTACGGTACCGCTGGTGGTCGCGGCGTTTGACACGATTCGCGCAGCTTGTGATTCGATGATCGTCGTGTTGGGCCATCGGGCGGATGAAGTGGCCGGCTTGCTCGAGAGTCGAACTTTTCTCGCGGTCCTGAGCGACCCCGACGCGCCGATGTTCGAGTCGTTTCGATCCGGCGCGCACGCCGTTCAGGAGATTGATCCCACCGCGTCGGTCTTGCTGCAACTTGGCGATCATCCGGAATTGGCGCCGTCCAGCTTGGCAGAGATTGTTGCAGCGGCAGGGGATCACCCCGACCGGGCGATCTTGCCGGAGGTTCAAGGTCGCGGCGGCCACCCGGTGCTCATCCCGGCCGGGCTTGTCCAAACGCTGCTAAAAACCGAGTGCCCTGGCGGGCTGCGGCAGGTCTGGATCGATCACCCGGAGTTCTGCATTCGCTTGCCGGTGGACGACTCGACCGCGGTGCTAGGGATCAACTCGATCGAAGGGCAGGGGTGACAGATCGCGCTCCGGCCAAGTCGTCCCGGTGATTGTCCGAGTTTCGGGACCCTTTGCACGGGTTGGGATATCTGCCAAAATGGCACCTTTCCGCTCAGCTGCGATCCCCAAGCATAGGGCTCCCTGGGCGGCTCTACGTTGCCTATCAGCGTGATATGGCCATTCGGGGCAGCGCCCGCGACGGTTGGCACGGTGCTTGCTTGGTAAGCCAGGCACATCGGGGTACGACTGCCAGAATTGTGTCAGACGGTCGGGTCCCGCGTAGTCTAGCCATACAAATCAAAATAGAACCTCCCTTCCAAATACAGCCTTATCCCGCCTAACTGAGGAGAGAAACGTGCCCAAACAGATTGTTTTCGAGGAGGATGCCCGCAGGCCTTTGGCGGCAGGAGTCGAGAAGTTGGCCCGCGCGGTTCGTAGCACACTGGGTCCTCGTGGCCGCAATGCGGTACTCGACAAAGGGTGGGGCTCTCCCAAGGTGACCAAGGACGGAGTGACCGTTGCCGAAGACATCGAGCTGGACGACCCTTTCGAAAACTTGGGCGCCCAACTGGTCAAAGAAGCAGCCAGCAAGACGAACGACGTGGCGGGCGACGGCACCACCACGGCCACGGTATTGGCCGAAGGCATCTTTCGCGAAGGCTTGAAGATGTTGGCCGCCGGCGCAGATGCGATGGCGTTGAGCCGGGGCATTGGGCGCGGCGTCGAGGTCATCGTCAAGGCGATTGAAAAGCAGGCCGAGCCGATCGAAGTGAAAGACAAGAAGAAGCTGCAACAGATTGCCACCATTGCCGGCAATAACGACCCGACGATCGGCAACGTGTTGGCCGAGGCGTTTGCCAAGGTGGGCAAGGATGGCGTGATTACTGTCGAAGAAGGCCGGGGTAATGAGACCTCGGTCGAGGTGGTCGAAGGCATGCAGTTCGATCGGGGCTTTCTATCCCCCCATTTCGTCAATAACGAAGAAGATCAGACGGTCGAATTGGAAGGCTGCCTGGTCCTGATCTTTGAAGAAAAAATCTCCAACGCCAAGAACCTGGTTCCGCTGTTGGAGGCGGTATCCAAGGCGGGCAAGCCGCTGCTGATAATCGCCGAAGACGTCGATGGCGAAGCGTTGGCGACGCTAGTAGTCAACAAGATGCGCGGCATTGTGAACGTCTGTGCCGTCAAGGCGCCAGGCTATGGCGATCGCCGCAAGGCAATGCTGGGCGATCTGGCGACGTTGACCGGCGCGACCGCCGTCTTCAAAGATTTGGGAGTGAAGCTCGACGGCGTGCAGCTCTCCGATCTGGGCAAATGCAGAAAAATTTCCATCACCAGCGACAAGACAACGATGGTCGGTGGCGGCGGTAAGAAGGACGAGATTCTCGGCCGAGCCGAGCAGATTCGCCGCGAGATTGAAACGACCGACAGCGATTACGATCGCGAAAAATTGCAAGAGCGGCTGGCCAAGCTGGCCGGCGGCGTGGCCCAGATTAACTGCGGAGCCGCAACTGAAACTGAGATGAAGGAGCGCAAAGCCCTGCTGGAAGACGCCCGAGCCGCGACACAGGCGGCATTGGCCGAGGGGATTGTCGCCGGTGGCGGCGTCGCTCTACTCCGTTCGGAAAAGGCGCTCAGCAAACTTGATCTGGAGGGCGACGAAGCGCTCGGGGCCAGGATTGTCGCCAAGGTGCTCGATTACCCGCTGCGGTATATCGCGGACAATACGGGCGTCGACGGCGCGGTGGTAGTCAATCGGGTTCGCCAGTCGAAAGGCAAGAACGAGGGCTACAACGCAGACAAAGACGAGTATTGCGATCTGTTGGCCGCGGGAATCATTGACCCGGTCAAGGTCGTACGGGCATCCCTACAAAACGCGGCCAGCGTTGCCGCTCTGTTGTTGACGACCGACTCGCTCGTCACTGAGATTCCCAAAGAAGAAGAGGAGCCTGCCGGTGGCGGAGACCACGACCATGGCATGGGAGGAATGGGCGGCATGGGCGGCGGTATGGGTGGCATGGGCGGCGGCATGCCTGGCATGGGTGGTATGGGCGGCATGGGTGGCATGCCCGGAATGATGTAAGGCGCCGCCAATTAGCTTGAAGCCGTTGGCTTAGAGCTGAAACGTTGTCGATCGCCTTGGCTAACTAACAGCTTCGCAAGAAACCGAAATCTACTGAACCAACAAATCAATCGATGCTTACCAAGTAAGGAAATAACAATCATGGCCAGAATCAAATTGCGACCGTTGGACGATCGCGTCGTCGTCAAACCTTCCGACGCCGAAGAAATTACTGCCGGCGGCATTGTGTTGCCCGATGCGGCTCAGGAAAAACCGCAGCGCGGCGAAGTCGTGGCGGTCGGTGCAGGCAAGCTGCTCGACAGTGGCAATCGAGGGGAGCTCTCGGTGGCCGTGGGCGATGAAGTGATTTACGGCAAGTATGGCGGATCGGACGTTGAAGTCGACGGCGACGAGCTGAAGATCCTCCGCGAAAGCGACATCCTAGCCAAAGTCGTCTGAACCCGACTGGCCAGTAAACCCTAAAACCCTAGCCAGACCGCCGCGCGGTTTGGAACACCTAACTCACTACAGGAAACAATGCCGTGGCAAAGCAATTGATGTTCGACGACTCCGCTCGTAGCAAGCTGATGGCCGGTGTCAATAAATTGGCCGACGCGGTGGCGGTGACCATGGGTCCGACTGGTCGCAACGTGATTATCAACAAATCGTTCGGCGGTCCGAGCGTGACCAAGGACGGAGTGACCGTCAGCAAGGAAGTGGAGCTGGAGGATCCGTTTGAAAACATGGGGGCCAAGCTGGTCCACGAGGTAGCCGACAAGACCTCCACCCTGGCTGGCGACGGCACGACCACCGCCACGGTGTTGGCCCGGGCAATCCTTCGCGAAGGAACTCGCAACGTGGTCGCGGGTAGCAACCCGATGGCCGTGCAGCGCGGTATTCGCAAGGCGGTCGACGCTGCCGTGGAATATCTGGATTCGATCTCCAAGGAGGTTTCCAGCAAAGAGCAAATCGCTCAGATCGGCTCGATCAGCGCCAACAACGATCCGCAGATCGGCGAGCTGTTGTCCGACGCCATGGAACGCGTAGGTAAAGATGGTGCGATCACCGTCGAAGAAGGCCGCACCATGGAGACGACTCTCGAGTTGGTCGAAGGGATGCAATTCGACAAGGGGTTTCTCTCCCCCTACTTCATCAACCAGCCGGCCGACATGGAATGTGTGCTGGACGATGCCTATATCCTGATCCACGAGAAGAAGATCAGCAACCTCCGCGATCTGCTGCCGATACTCGAGCAAGTGGGCCAGAAGGCCAAGCCGCTGTTGATTATCGCCGAAGATATCGAAGGCGAGGCGCTGACTACCTTGGTGGTCAACAAGCTGCGCGGTGTGTTGAATATTTGCGCAGTGAAGGCCCCCGGCTTCGGCGATCGCCGTAAAGCGATGCTAGGCGACATCGCCACGCTAACCGGCGGCCAATTGCTCAGCGAAGATTTGGGCGTCAAGCTGGAGAATATCACCTTGGCCGAAATGGGTCGGGCGAAAAAAATCACCGTCACCAAGGAAGGCACTACCATCGTCCAAGGCGCTGGCAGCACCGCCGAGGTGAAGAAACGAATCGACCAGATTCGCAGAAGCATCGAAGACACCACCAGCGATTACGATCGTGAGAAGCTCCAAGAGCGGCTGGCCAAACTGACCGGCGGTGTGGCGATTGTCTCGGTCGGCGCTAGCAGCGAGGCCGACATGAAGCAGAAGAAGGCCCGTGTGGAAGATGCGTTGCATGCCACCCGCGCGGCGGTGGAAGAGGGGATCCTGCCCGGCGGCGGCATCGCCCTGCTCCGCTCTTTGGAAACCGTTCAAGCTGCTCGGAGCAGTGCCCGGGGCGACGAGAAGATCGGTGTGGATATCGTGGCCAGCGTGCTCGCTGCCCCGTTGCGGCAGATTGCCGACAATTGCGGATTGGACGGTAGCGTCGTTGCTGACGAGATCAGCCGCAAACCGCAGATGACAGGCTACGACGCCAACAACGGGGAGTATGTCGACATGATCAAGGCAGGCATTATCGACCCCACCAAGGTTGTGAAGACGGCCCTGACCAACGCCGCGAGCATCGCCGGATTGTTGCTCACGACCGAGGCACTGGTGACCAATTTCGACCAGAAGGACCACGATAAGCAGGCGGTCTCTGGTAGCATTCGGTAGCCCGCTTGCAGGTTGATATTTTTCACGCTGGGCCACTTGGCTATGGTAGCCGGTGGCCCGCTTGCATGTTTGTCCTGTAGCGCCATGCTTCGCGTGGCGAATCTTCATGCGGAGCATGGAGCCACAACGACCCATGTCTCCGCACCGCGAGAAGCCGAAATGGCCAATCCACGCGATTATTACGAAGTACTCGGAGTGGAGCGCAAGGCGTCACAAACCGTGATCGCCACCGCGTACCGCCAGCTGGCGATCAAGTTTCATCCCGACAAGAACCCGGGCGATCAAGAAGCAATCGATTGTTTCAAGGAAGCCTCCGAAGCGTTTGAAGTCCTGCACGATTCCGACAAGCGAGCGCGTTACGATCGCTTCGGTCACGCGGGCCTCAACGGCCAGCATGGGTCGGGCCATTTTTCGGACGTGGAAGACATCTTCTCCGCTTTTGGCGACATCTTCGGCGACCTGTTTGGTGGCGGTGGGCGGAGCCAGCGGCGTGCTCGCAAGGGACGCGACGTGCGTTGCGACGTAACGCTCACCTTGCAAGAGGCGGCCCAAGGAGTTCGGAAAACGGTTTCCTTTCAGCGGCATGAACCGTGTGCCAAGTGTGAGGGCTCGGGCGCGGCGAAAGGGAGCAAACGGGTCTCCTGTTCCTACTGCGGCGGACATGGTCAGGTAGTTCAGCAGGCGGGAATCATCCGTGTGCAAACCACCTGCCCCTCGTGCGGCGGCGAAGGTTCGTCGGTAAGCACACCTTGCCGAATCTGCCGCGGGGCGGGCCACGTGTTGCGCAAGGTGCAGGCCGAGGTGGAGATTCCCGCTGGCGTGGACGACGGTATGCAGGTGCGAATCAGCGGGCAGGGCGAACCGAGTCCGACAAACGGGCCGCCGGGCGACTGTTACTGTGTGGTCTCGGTGTTGCCCCATTCGCTATTTGAGCGGGAAGGGCAACACCTTATCTGTCGCGTACCGATCGCTTATTCTCAGGCCGTGCTGGGAAGCAAGCTGGAGGTGCCGACCCTCAACGGGCCGGGCGAAGTAACCATCCCGCCAGGTACGCAGTCGGGCGCGGTATTCCGGATCGATGGGCAGGGCCTGCCTGATTTGCGTGCCGCCGGCATGGGGGATCTGTTGGTACAGGTCTCGATTGAGGTCCCGAAAAAGATTTCCGAAGAAGAAGAAGCCTTGCTCAGAGAACTGGCCGAGCTAGAGCACAAGAACGTCGCGCCAGCCCGCAAGAATTTCTTTGAAAAAGTCAAAACGTATTTTACTGACGACCAGCCGAGCGATTAACTCAGGAGTATTTCACCGATGGCGATCGAGCGTACCACCGAAGAGGACGCCCAACAGCAACCGATCGACGCCGAAGCGATTGCCAAAGCGGTCCAGCAGGCTTGTTCTCAGGAGGCAGAGGGCAATCTGGAAGAGGAAGTCGATTTGGAGGCGGAACTGGCGGTTGAGAAAGAC
>Ga0315336_1004236_pt1 | contig 17387 bp, 15 predicted proteins | sample ASW5metaG_FD_204512 | JGI IMG/M metagenome (GOLD analysis project Ga0315336, IMG submission 204512) | Ammonia-oxidizing marine archaeal communities from Monterey Bay, California, United States - ASW #5 | ecosystem: Environmental > Aquatic > Marine > Intertidal zone | place: USA: California... | reverse complement strand
CGCCGAAGACTTCGTAGCCCTTATCCAGCAGAAATTCGGCGAGATACGATCCGTCTTGCCCGGTAATGCCTGTTATGAGTGCGCGCTTCTCCGCCGATGCCGCCATATTGAATTGCTCCTTTGCGAATAAGGGCGAAGTATACTAAATATTTTCCGTAGGCTTGTACTTTGTTGCAAACGTGAATCAAGTCCCAACAACGGTACCTTTCATCCAATCAACTGCTCCTCCGCCGTGCACTCAAAAAACCGCCACCGTATGCTATCATGGCGTTGGAAACACCCGCAAAAGATGGTGCGGATCGTGTGAAGGTGCGTTCGCACAGCTGAAAACATTTTGAGACACGTCCAAACGAATTATGATGACACAAGACGGCCCCCCTCCCATACCCGTTCAAACGGCACCTCAACGGCGCCGGCGGTTGGATCGTGTCATCGTCCTGTTGATCCTTTCGGCGATCGCGTTCGTTGCGTGGACAATTCAAGCTGGGCCACCACGAGTCGGATTTCGCAAGGAGGCCGATATCGCGGAAGCGGGTGTGACGAACGTTGTCGCTGCTTTGGTCACAGTTACGGAGGACGCTAGAGTCACCAATCTGCGTGAGTGTTTCAAGGATCCCTATTCACTAGAGCGAAGTTCTATTGAACAGACGCTGCACTTCCACACCGACATCTCGTATCGATTGTTGCGGATGGGAAGCCGCGCTTCGCTTGACCTCAGGCCGATTGCCCGGGCGGGGTTGTATCAGGGCTACATTGATTTGGGCCATGACCCCTGGGGCCAGCAATACTACATCTATTTAGGACCACTATCGGATTCGGAAGACACCACGGAAATCGACAATGTGTGGAAATTCGAGTTGCCAAGCAATTCTGAAATCGCCGACTCACCTCCTGGGTCGCCGGACCCCGATACGCCGCCGCCATTCGTCGCATGGCCGGGCGCTCATAAGGATGGTACCGTGGCGAGAGCCGTGCCGGCCCCTGCGGGCCTCCCGTTCTATGTCATCTGCGCAGGCCCGAATGGCGTTCTTGATCAACCCTTTATGAATGGAGGAATTGCGCCTTCGGAAGGCGATGACATCACGTCCTGGGACGGTTATGCATGGGAAGTGGTTCGCGGAAACCGGGAGTAACCAGAACCGGTGTTTGTCTCACGTATGTCGTATAATAATTAATCGGTTACCCGACCGATCTTTTTGGCGCTAAATGGACATTATCACTATAGCGACCAATAAACCCGTAGTAACTTAGGAGAGCCCAATGGCCGGTAGTTCGACGGCGTCAGCTCAGCCCAATAACACACGTAACCCATTTCCTGGAAAGAGGTTATGGGCCGTGATTGCCGTTATAGCCGTAGTTGGAGCCCTGTTGTTTTGGGGTCGGATGGGAAGCCGCGGTGATGATATTGGTCTGACTTTTACCGCGAAAAGGGGCCCGTTGGATGTCAAAGTCCTAGAGGGCGGCAGTATCGAATCACTGGATTCCCAACAGATTAAGTCAGAAGTCGCGGGTTATCAAGGCGTCAAGATTCTTCAGATTGTGGAGGAAGGCTACGAAATCACCGAAGAAGACATCGCGAATGAGAAGCTGATCGTAGAACTCGACAGTGCAGAATTTCATAAAGAGTTAACGCAGGCAAAGATTACTTTCAAGGGCACCGAGGCGTCACTCACGGAAGGGCAGCAGGGCTACGAAATCCAGATTAACAAGAGCGAGAGCGACATTTACGAAGCTGAGCTGGCAGTCAGACTGGCAAAGCTTGAGCTTGAAAAATACTTAGGTGCCGACGTAACGCAAGAAGTTCTCCAGGAAGTCGACCTGTTTCAGTCTAGATGGGAAGACGATCGCATTTTAGAAAATGCAGAACAAGGCATTGTAGAAAAAGTGGTGGAGGCTGCATCAGGGATCGAACCCCATGTCGAGGGCGGCGGTGATATACAACCCGGGCCCGCGAATGAAGTAGTCGAAGAGCCGGAGGGCGGCGGTGATGTACAGCCCGAGGCTTCGGATGGCGCGTCCGAAGAATCGAGTGGCGATCCCATCGAAATCTCGATCGACGAACTTCGGATGACGCATCCGAATATCCCGTGGTCGGAGTATGCGAAATCGGAAGTTCTCGGTGATGGCGAAGCGAATCAAATGCTGAGCACGAACGAGGACGAGTTGCTTCTGGCCCGAAAGGAACTTGGGACCAGTCTTCAACAACTTGAAGGAACGCAGCGGCTATTCGATAAAGGATTCGTAAACCGAATCGAATTGGAAAATGATCAAACGGCGCACGATCGGAACCAGATCGGTGTGAAGGCGGCGGAAACAAAGCAAAGCGTGTTCATTAATTACGAGTTTCCGAAGCAGTCTGAGACGTTGTCATCGGCCTATATTCAAGCAGAGCGCGCACTCGAGCGGACCGAGAAGCAAGCATTGTCAGAGATTGCCAAGGCACGAGGCGCATTGGCGTCGGCTGAGGCGCGATACCTCATCGAGAGCAACCAACTTAAGGAATATGAAGAGAACATTAGAAAGTGCAAATTGATCGCTACACGCCCGGGATTGGTGGTCTATGGTGGGGGCGGCGACCATTATTGGAGGGAAGAGCAGATCAAGGAAGGTGCGACGGTCCGAGAAAGACAGACGATTATCACGATACCGGATATGGCGAGCATGGCGGTGAAAGTGAAGATTCAAGAAGCGGAAATTAAGCTGGTGAAAAAAGATCAGACGGTCCGAATTGTGGTGGATGCTCACCGCGACAAGTCGGTGACGGGCGTGGTTTCGAAAGTGGCGGTATTGCCCGATTCTGAAGATCGCTGGATGAATCCGGATCTCAAAGTGTATGAGACCACCATCAAGATCGATGGCGTTCACAAATGGCTGAAACCGGGAATGACCGCGAAGACGGAAATCCTGGTCGAAAAACTGAAAGATGTGGTTTACATCCCTGTTCAGTCGGTTGTTCCCGATGGCGATGAACAGGTTTGTTTTGTTTTGAAGGACGGCAAACCGGATCGGCGAGTCGTTACCGTCGGACCTTCCACCGTCGAGTTTATCGTGATTGAATCTGGACTGGATGAAGGAGAAGTTGTGATCATTCGCCCTCCGGATGGGAGCCGTAACGATAAGGCCGATGGCACGGATAGTGAATCGGAAACAAGCGATGAGAAGTCGGTGCCGCAACCGGCGGAGACGCAGGTCGTCGGACAAGGTTAACAGCATTCACCATGGATGTACCCAAGTCATCGATCGTCCATTCGCATAATTCGTATGCCAATCGGCGTGCGCTCGCTCGTACGTTTCGGCTCGGCCTAAAGAGCCTCTGGTTGCACAAGCTCCGCTCATTTCTCACGATGTTGGGCATCGTATTCGGCGTGGCTTCGGTCATCGCCATGCTCGCTGTCGGTGAAGGCGCCAGCCATGCCGCGCAGGAACAGATCCGGCAACAGGGTAGTCAGAACATCATCATTCGCAGCGTGAAGCCCCCGGAAGACGAAGAGGGATCCGGAGGCCGAACGGCGATGATCGAATACGGCATCACCCACAATGACATCGACCGGATTCGTGCGACCCTATCCACGGTGGAGGTTATCGTACCGGGCCGCGTGATTCGAAAGAAGGTTTGGAATGGAGGGAATCGTCTCGATTGTGAAGTGATGGGCACCACCACGCGGTATCCAGAAGTAAACAATCGTACAATCGAAACCGGGCGTTTTTTTAGCGAAGCGGAAATGGAACGGCGCACCAATGTTTGTGTGTTGGACGCGGAAATCGTACCTACGTTGTTTCCGCTGAATGCGGCGGTTGGTAAATCGGTGCGAGTGGGCAGCGATTTCTACAATGTTGTGGGCATTTTGTCGCCGAAATCAGGTGTCGCCGGTTCGATCACTACGACCAGTGACGCAAACACGGGACGAATCTATATTCCACTGACGACGGCGCACGCCCGATTTGGCGAGATTACCATTCGTCAATCGAGTGGTAGTCAGGAAATTGAACGGGTCGAGTTTCACGAAGTTACCGTTGCCTTGACGCGCATTGAGGATGTCATCCCAACGTGGCGCGTGATCGAGGACATGATGGCCCGGTATCACAAGAAGCAGGACTACACGATCATTGTGCCGCTCGATCTGTTGCGCGCTGCCGAGAAAACCGCGCGCATTTTCAATCTAGTGCTTGGCGCGATTGCCGCGATTTCGCTGCTGGTAGGCGGAATCGGCATCATGAACATCATGCTCGCAAGTGTGACGGAGCGCACACGGGAGATCGGTATTCGGCGAGCGCTAGGTGCGCGTCGCGCGGATATCGTCCTTCAGTTTCTCGTAGAGGCGGTCATTCTGTCCGGCATCGGCGGCATCATCGGCGTGACAGTTGGCGTGATCATTCCTCTGCTGATCTCCGCGTTCTCGTCGGAGATGACGACTATCGTAACGTTCTGGTCGCCGATCCTGGCGTTCTCCATTTCAGCCGGTATCGGCGTTGCATTTGGGCTATACCCCGCGCTGCGCGCTGCGGATATGGATCCCGTCATCGCACTACGCCACGAATAGCGTTTCTAGCGTCTCGTGACCGCCGCAACAATGAAAAATACGGCGGCTTGCAGCAGCACAATCGCGGGGCCGCTGGGCAAATCGGTGTAGTAGGAACCGAGAAGGCCGACGACAGTGCCGCCTATGGCGATGACACACGACCACCCCGTCATTCCGGCAAATGAGTGAGCGACCAGGCGGGCTGTCGCGCCGGGCAACACAAGAAACGCCGAGACCAACAGAATGCCGATAATTTTGGCCGACACTACAATCGCGACGGCGACCGAAATGACGAGCGCGAGTTCGATGCGTTTAACGCTCAGGCGGTCAACTCGAGCAAGGCGCTCATCGACGGTTGCATATGCCCAGACCGGCCACCATCGCGCGCAAACGATCGTAAAGATGGCCAATCCCGAAGCCCAGACGAGGTCGGCGGATTGCACGGCGAGAATCGATCCGAATAGATACGTCATCACATCGCCGGCGTATTGTTGGGTGCGGGACAACAAGAGAATGCCCAGTGCCATCGCAACGGCGAAGAGGATTCCAACAGCGGTATCGCCGGCGAGCTCGGTCTTTTCGCGGATGAGGACGATACCAATACCGATGAGTACGGTGAACGGCAGTGCAACTAAGACTGGATCGAATTGCAAGACGATGCCGAGTGCTACGCCGCCGAACGCTGCGTGGGCGAGTCCACTCCCGAGGAAGGCCATGCGCCGTTGCACAATAAACGGGCTGAAGTAACCAGCTACAGCGCTGAGTAACACGCCCGCAATCAATGCGCGCTGCATGAACGCGTAGGTGAGTGGTTCAGGCATCGTGCGCACCGTGCGTCTGCGCGAGGTGGCCGGTGTAACCGAACATTTGTAACAGTTGTTGTTCGGTAGCGGCTTCGTCGGCAGGACCGAAAGCCACGACCTTCTTGTTCAAGAGCAACACGTGGCTGGCATGATTGCGCGCGCCTTCCCAATCATGAGTGATCATCACTGCGGTCGCGTTATGCTCGGCGATGTAATCTTCAATGATGTGATGCATGGCCGCCGCGCCGGCTACGTCAAGCCCCGCGCCGGGTTCATCGAGGATCAATAATTTCGAAGGCCGCATCAAGCAACGTGCGAGGTAAACGCGTTGCAGCTCACCGCCAGACAGCGCGGACAGTGGACGTTCAGCAACGTTCGCAGCGCCGGTGCGTTCGAGAGCATTCATAGCGGCGGCGCGGTCCGCGGATCGCAACCGCCATGGCCATTGTGGACGCAACCCTGTCACGACCAATTCCAACGCCCGCGCAGGAAAATGACGATCGAGGGTTTTCACTTGGGGGATGTACCCGATGGCGTCACCGCTGAGCGATGCCGGGGCCTCGCCGAGCACGCGAACGGTTCCATCGCTCGGTTGAATCATGCCGGTCAACGTGTGGAGCAAAGTCGTCTTGCCCGCGCCATTTGGTCCGATGATGGCGAGAAACGCTCCCGGAGGGACTGAGAACGTCAAGCCCTGGAGCGCTGATACCGATCCAAAGCGAATGGACAGATCGTCGAGTTCTATTGCTGTTGTCATTGCATCGCTTTCGCTAAGCGATTCGCATTCTGTCGAATAAACGCTTCATACATCACATCGCCATCGCCGATCGGATCCATTTCTACAATAGGGACTTTGCCCGCCGCGAGGGTTTCAAGTCCAGCACGCGGCAATTGAGGTTCAGCAATGACCGCGAAAACCGCTCCCTCCGATACCGCATCAATGAGTCTGGCGAATTGTTGCGGTGGCAGCGCAGCTCCAGGCGTCGATTCAAGGACACCGATCATGGGAATCTTGTATCGCTCGAAAAACAAATCCCACGAAGCATGGGCTTGAACTACGCCGCGGCCGCCCACGTTCTCAAACGTCGATTGCAATTCGGCATCCAACTGCGTCAACCGCTCACCGAATTGTTCGGCATTCGTTTGATATGCAGATTCACCATCGGGATCAAGTCGAACTAAGATTTCGCACAACTCGGGCAAGAGTTCACGAACCGCGATGGGATCGAGCCATACGTGCGGATTGTGGTGATGAGACGCTTCGTCACCGGGATGTGTTGATCCCGCTATGGCAACCGCTCGATCACCTGCGAGCTTGGCTGCCCAACCATCGACTTCGAAATCAAAAAAAAACGTTGCCATCGAAACTTCGGCTAGGCGCGCATCGCTCGGTTTCGGTTCGTAGTGATGGGGCGAAGCGCCATGCGGCAGAAGCACGCGCACGTCGCCACGATCGCCTACCAGCTCTCGAAGAATCATCGCGGCGGGTTCTATCGATACCGTGAATTTTGGAGCAGCGGTTTCGAACGTGCAGGCCATAGGGAGCACAAGGCACAAAAGGGCTGTACACCAACCCTTATTGAGAATACACGTATATTTTGGTCTCGAATTCGACACTATGTTATCCTGTACGCAATGCTAATTAAAGTTAATGATAAATCAATATCAAGAAAGATACAAGCCCCATGGCCATGATTCGGGATACAGCACAACGACGTGCCATTCGCAAAGTGCTCGCCGAAGCCGACCGCCCTTTGAGTCCTGAAGAAATCTTGGCAGGCGCTCAAAGCATCGTGCCTAATCTAGGCATGGCGACGGTGTACCGCAGTGTGAAGTCGCTGGTCGAAGAGGAATGGCTGGTCCCAGTGGATGTCCCGGGCGAATCGCAACGATACGAGCAAGCGGGTAAGGCGCATCATCACCACTTCAACTGTCGCGTTTGTGGTCGCGTATATGATTTTCATGGATGCCCGACGGGAATGGACAAGCTGGTACCGCCGGGTTTTGTGATGGACGACCATGAAATCTACCTCTACGGAACTTGCGCGACATGCACTTAGCGGCACGCGAATACAAAATCGCCGGCCTCGATTGTGCAAATGAAGTGTCCGCGCTGAAGCGCGTGTTGGATCCGCTAACAAAATCTGAAGATGCGCTGCAGTTCGACTTAATTCAGGGCAAGTTGACGGTGATGTCGACCGTCGAAGATGAAGCGATTGAACGCGCTGTACGTTCGACTGGGATGACAGCCATACGCTGGTCGAACAAAGAAGACGAGCCAGCGACGGGGTTCTGGCAGCGGCATGGCAACTCGCTGATCGCAGGCCTGAGTGGCAGCGCATGCGCTTCCGGCGCAATCTATCATGGCGCCGCAGAAGGATGGCGATCGATCCTTGAGCCCGTTTCGACCGGGCCAATCCCTTATCCCCCGGTGACCGCTGCGCTCTACCTAGCGGCCATCGTCTCGGGCGCCTATTTCTTTGCGCCACGAGCTTGGTTCGCATTGCGGGCGATGCGGCCAGACATGAATCTGTTGGTATTGGTCGCGGCGTTGGGTGCGTTGGCGTTGGGCGAATGGTTTGAAGCCGCGGTCGTGTGTTTTCTGTTCGCCGTTTCATTGCGCCTGGAACAATGGAGTGTGGGCCGGGCCCGTAGCGCCATTACAGCTTTGATGGATTTGACGCCGCCCGTGGCGAGTGTGCGGAATGCTAGAGGTGAGTACGACGAAAAGTCCGTGGACCAAGTCAACGTGGCGGACATTGTACGGGTACGTCCTGGAGATCGGATGCCGGTGGATGGCGTCATGACATCGGGACGGACAACCGTGAATCAAGCGCCATTGACGGGCGAATCCATTCCCGTGGAGAAGACCAACGGCGATGAAGTATTCGCGGGCACGATCAATCTTGATGGTGCGATCGAGTTCCAGTGTACGAAACCGGCCAGCGATTCGAGCCTCGCCCGTATTGTGCGGATGGTGGAAGATGCGCAGTCTCGCCGCACCGAAGCGGAGCAGTGGGTAGAACGATTCGCGCGTGTGTATACGCCGACAATGATGGCCATTGGCGTAGCGATAGCGATTCTTCCTCCAATCATAATCGGGTGGACCTTTCGCGAATCTGTGTATGCGGCGCTCGTCATGTTGCTCATTGCGTGTCCCTGCGCATTGGTCATCTCCACACCTGTAACCATCGTAGCGGGACTCGCAGCAGCAGCAAGGCGTGGCGTGCTCATCAAAGGCGGTGCCTATTTGGAAGCACCCGCACGGTTGAAATGCATGGCGTTCGATAAGACCGGCACATTAACGCGTGGTATGCCGTCCGTACAGTCCGTCGTCCCATTAGACAATCACTCGGACGACGACGTTTTGAGTGTCGCAGCAGCGATCGAGTCGTCGAGCACTCACCCCCTCGCACAAGCGATTACCGCCTGCGCCAATGAGCGCGGCATCGATTATCAACCGGCGGAATCGCATCGGGCGCTGGAGGGCATGGGAGCGGAAGGCGTCGTAAACGACAAGACATTCTGGTTGGGGAGCCACCGGCTGGTCCATGAAAAGACACCGTGCAACGAAGCCGCTGAGGCGTGTGCCGCGGAATTCGAAGCAGCGGGACAAACCGTCGTCATGCTGGGAAACGATGACCACGTGTGTGGACTATTGAGTGTGGCAGACGCGACACGGGATGAAACCAGCGACGTGCTAACCGATGTGCGATCAGCAGGTATCGACTGGTGCGTGATGCTAACGGGCGATAACGAAGGCACCGCACAAGCGTTGGCGAAAATCACGGGCGTGGACGAATACCAAGCAGGACTCTTACCCGAGGACAAACTAAACGCCATCGCCGATCTGCGCGCGCGCTACGGCCCGATCGGCATGGTCGGCGACGGCATCAACGACACACCCGCCATGGCTGCGGCGGATGTTGCCATCGCGATGGGCGCAGCGGGATCGGATGCAGCGGTGGAAACCGCGGACATCGCATTGATGGGCGACGACCTTTCTGCAGTGCCGTGGCTGCTACGGCATTCACGCCGCGTGTTGAGAATCATCAAGCAAAACGTAGCCATCGCTTTAGGCTTGAAGATTGCCGTATTCGTCCTCGCGCTCAGCGGTTACGCGACACTTTGGATGGCCATCGCCGGCGATATGGGTGCATCGTTGATCGTCATCTTTAACGGGCTGCGTGCACTACAGCGCTAACTCGAGCCGGGCCCTGATCCTACCTTCTCAACCGCTACGAGAAATACTAGTTTTCCTAGTATGAAACTAAGGGTTTCAACTCCGGCCGCGGAAACTCGATGGTCTCGGCTTCGACCGTGCCATCGCGGAAAAAATTGGCGGCAGCGTTGACGGATTCTTTGGAAGTGAAAAGGCGCGGATCGTGTCCGGCATTTTTCACGATGATGAGCCGACTATTGGACAAGCCGGGCATTAGCTCGCGTGCATTGGATTCAGGTGTACGCGAATCGAGGTCGCCACATATCAGCAATACGGGCACATCGCTTTTCAAGGCGCCACGAAATTCGTCTCCGAGATCTGGTGCCTCCCAGCAGTCACAAATGTCGGGATAGGGGCCGTTGACCACGTCGCCTAGAGTCGTTTCCCCTGCCTCGCGGGTGATGCGCTTGCGCCGTGCCTGGGTCATGCCGGAAGCGCAATCGGTGATGGGAGCCATCGCGGACTGAATGGTGATCCGTCGCGTTTGCACGACGAATCTTGCGAGTTCGTCAAAGTCGCCGTGATCCATGGCGTAGTAGGCGGCGGGGACACCGACCATCGACGAATTTCGTCCGATATTGTTGGCAGTCCAATACTGGACGTCTGTTTTCGAAACGGTAACGGTCTTCATGCCCTGTGTCTTGCCCAAGTCAACTTCGACTTCGCGGGGTTCCGTATCGAGCTTTTCGAGTACGCGTGAGACGAGTGCAATAAAATCGGGGATTTTTTCGTTGAGCGCTGGATCGGCAGCGACCAATGCAGCGACTTTTTCGAGCCCGGTTTGGATTTGGCTCGGCGTTTTGAACGTGTGATCCGGTCCCTCAATGCCTTGAAATACAGCGCTTGCAACATCATCACCATGGCGTCGCATAATCGATAGTCCTAGATGCGAACCGTAACTTCTACCGAAAAGTCGCATCGATTCGTAGCCGAGCGCTTCTCGCACCGCGTTGATGTCATCTGCGGATTCTTCCGTCGTGTATCCTCGAAGGTCAACGCCCTTTTCCTTCCAATAGGCCTTCGAATCTTCAATCACTTCGCAATAGGCGGCAAGCACTTTTTCTCGGTCAGTAGGTTCATCGAACGGAAGCACGCGAAAGAAAAAGCGGTTCAAATTTGGACGCGATTTGCTTACACCGCGTTGATCCACGCCGACGAGATCGCCCAACGCCAGCAGTTTTTCAGAAGCGTTGAGGTAGTTTCGGAGGTTTTCTATGCTCGAACCGCCGGGTCCGCCGGCGAGAATGAAAATCGGCGGTCCCGGATTGTCTGATGTGGATTTCACCCGCATGATGCCAAGTTTGATAACGTTGCTATCAGGATTGGCGCGATTTTCAGGAACGGTAAAGGTTCCCATGTCCGCCATGTATTCGCGACCATCGGGGGTCTTCAGCCGCCGTTCCGTGAGTTCGACAACACCCAGTTCTTCGCCCAGCGAAACCGTCGCGATCGCCATGGCCATGCCCGTCAACACGCTCATACGCCACATTGTCATGTGCCAATCCTCTACGTTAAACGATGCCCGACTAAGCGATTCTACCCAATTCCTCTGATTGCGGGAGGCGCCGTAAGGTTTACCGAACCTGCTGAGGTTGCCACAACCGCGCTACCGGATTACAATACCAACGCGTCATCGGAGTTGTGAAGTAGGGGGACACCGTTCGATGCATTGGGGAAAATTGCCCGCACGCGGGCCCATCGCGCGAAATTCACTTGTCTATTCGATAGTTGTGCCTGCGTATAACGAGGGTCGTAATGTCGGCCGGACATTACACGCGCTCAGTGAAACGTTGCGTGGCGAGGGAATTCCGTACGAAATTATCGTTGTGGACGACAACAGTGTAGACGATACCGCTGAGGTGGTATTGAATTGCGCGCGCGATCTGCCTGAGATTCGACTCGCTCATAACAGCGGACCAAACGGGCTAGGACGCGCCATTCGGTGTGGACTTGGCCATTACACTGGCGATGTCGTGGCGATCATAATGGCGGACGCTTCGGATTCACCGATCGACGTCGTTCGTTGTTATCGCAAGATTGAAGAGGGATACGATTGCGCGTTTGGTTCGCGGTTTATCGCCGGCAGCAACGTGACCGCGTTTCCGCCCGTGAAACTAGTCGCGAATCGTATCGTCAATCATGCACTGCGGATCATGTTTTTCACCCGGCACAACGACCTCACCAACGCGTTCAAGGTGTATCGCCGGGAGGCCATTGATGCGATTTCGCCGTTGCATGCGGCGCATTTCAACATCACAATCGAAATGTCCCTTTCCGCGCTCATTCGAGGTTACTCGATTGCGACGCTGCCGATCTCGTGGAGTGGCCGCACCTGGGGCCAATCGAATCTGCGCTTGCGCGAAATGGGACGACGCTACCTCTGCACACTCCTCAAAATTTGGTTCGAGCGCCTGCTCATCCACGACGACGTCATGGCCGATGCCGAAGCCGTCGAACACGCGCAACGATCCGAACGCAAAGCGTCCTAGCGTAGCGAGGGTTTCCAGCCCAGGTAGTGATTGATTCCGCTCTTCCGCTCCTACATACTTCCCGTCTGCCATTTTATCGGGGACACTGCGGAATGCCGGGGAAATCACAAGCGGTAGCATCAGGACGGGAGTTACAGGATCGTGTCGTCGATCTCGGACGCGATCTAGGGCTCGACGTGAGTATCGAAGTCATCGTCGGCCGCCGCATTTGGGGCGCGAAACGGCGCATCGACGTCGTGATGAAACACGCGGAGACGCGTGTAAGTCTAGGCGTCGAGTGCAAGTACCAAGGCGGCAAAGGCAGTGCGGAAGAGAAGATCCCTGCGACGATCGAAGACATTCAGGCGTGGCCGATTCGCGGTATCGTCGTGTATTCCGGCGAAGGATTTTCGTCCAATATGGTGAGTTACCTACTCTCGACGGGCCGCGCTGTGGAACTGGATGATTTACGTGCCTGGCTTGAACTGTATTTCGGATTATGACGGTACGTAGAAATCGATTGACGACGCCACGTCCATTCTTAAAATGGGTGGGCGGCAAGGGCCAGCTACTGCCGAAGTTGCTAGAACGTGTTGATGAAGTGGGGACGTTCGGCCGGTATCACGAACCCTTCGTCGGCGGCGGCGCTTTGTTTTTTGAAATGCAACGAACCAACCGCCTACCACGAGCGAAAGCATTTCTCAGCGACAACAATGATCGGCTCATCGAAACATATGTCGGCGTGCAAGATGAGGTCGAGCGCCTCATTAAGCTCTTAGAGAAACATCGCGATCGGCACAGCGAGAGTTACTTTTACGAAGTGCGGGCGAAGGTTCCGCGCGATCCCATCGCCCGTGCAGCGCGCATCATCTTCTTGAACAAGACGTGCTACAACGGATTGTTCAGGGAAAATCGCAAAGGTCAGTTCAACGCGCCGTTTGGCCGGTACAAAAATCCTGCCATATGCGATGCCGTTAACTTGCATGCCGTATCAGGGGCGCTAGGACACGCGAAACTCGAATGCCGGCATTTCAATGAAGTGCTAAAGCACGTGAAGGCCGGTGATCTCGTCTACTTCGATCCGCCATACCATCCAGTATCAAAGACAGCATCGTTTACCGGTTACGACAAGAGCGGATTCGGCGAGGACTCGCAGATTTTGTTGGCGATGGTATTCGAGGAGCTGACCGATCGCGGAGTTAAGGCGTTATTGTCGAATTCGATGACGGGGTTCATCCAACAGTTATACCGGGATCGTCGTTTCAAGATTGAAGAAGTACAAGCCCGGCGAAATGTGAACAGCCGCGCAGACCGACGCGGACCAGTGGCGGAAGCATTGATTCGGAATTTTTAGGACTTAAACGGTTTCGCCGTCGAGCTTGTTCGATTCAACCAAACGCACCGCAGTAGCGACAACGTCGGAGTCAAATTGCGTACCACTACCTTCGCCGAGTTGATCAACGACGGCGGACGGCGAGAGCGCTTTTCGGAACGGCATGTCATGGGCCATCGCGTCATACGCGTCGGCGACCGACACGATGCGTACAAGCGACGATATCGCGTCGCCTTTGAGCTTGTCTGGATATCCCGATCCGTCCAACCGCTCGTGGTGACTGCGCACAATGTCGAGGTGTTTCGGCGACAATCGCTTCACCTGTTTCAATATATCGAATCCAATAATAGGGTGCTGACGGATGGCTTGCCATTCGGTGTCGGAAAGCTTTTCGTTTTTCAGCAAAATAGTATCCGGCACACCGATTTTTCCAATGTCGTGAAAATGACTGGCGACGGTCAACGTGTCGATTTCATCTTCCGTAACGCCAAGTTCGCGGGCGATGGCCAGTGACGTATTGCACACGCGACGGCTGTGGTCCAACGTTGTCGGGTCTTTGGCCTCGACGAGCCGCGCCATTGCGTGGATTGTTTCAAGATGTGCGTCGTCAATGTCGCGAATAAGGCGAGCGTTTTCAATCGCAGCGGAAGCGTGGTTGGCGATAATGCTAACGCGTTTTAAGTCGCCTTCACTGAATGAACAGTCTTCCTGTTTTTGCGTGACATTCAGAACCGCAAGTACGCGCTGAGTATCTCCATCACCCGAAATGTCCGGCTTGTGTTCGAGTGGTACCGAAATGAACGATCGGTTGTTTAAGTGACGACTGCGCTTTTGAATCTCAGGGTCATCGGCAACATCTGTCATCAGCAACGCCGCACCCTTCTCAGCGACAAGGCCAGAAATACCCGTACCCATGGCGATTCGTTCGTGTTTGGCTTCTTCCGGCAAGCCTTTGCTCGCGGCAATGCTGAGCGCTTTTCCGTCCTCACTCGTTAACATGATAGAGCCTCGCGAGGCGCCAACACCGGACATCGCAGCCTCGAGGACGTATTCGAGCAGTTGGTGTTCGTCGTGAATGGATGCGATCTGTTCGCTAATGTTGAACAGTTCGTTCATGGAATGAAGATGAACATTTTCGTTCGCGAGTTTATATCGCTCTAGCGCGTTGGAGACCGCCATCTTCACTTCGCTAAGGCTGAACGGCTTGAGGACGTAGTCGTAAGCGCCTTCACGCACTGCAGCACGTGCCGTTTCCAACGTGGCGAATCCAGTCATGACAATAGGGACCAGCGCTGGACGCATCTGACGGGCACGGCGAATCAGTTCGATGCCGTCCATTTCGGGCATGGTGATGTCGGTGAACAACAGGACGAAGTCATCGTCCTCCTTAAGCGCATCTAACGCCGCAGGCGCATTCGGACGTGATTCGACTGGATAGCCTTCGTCCTCAAGAATGTCGATCAATAGCTCACGAATAACCGCCTCGTCATCCACGACGAGGATCTTGTCAGACCCACCCATGAAGTTCCCCCAAGATTGACCCCTACTTGGCGGATAGTACCACATTTCCCCGCGAAAAATAAAAAACTGTTGACAAATAAATCGCAAATACGCTATGGGTTGTAGGCAGCGACAAATAGATGACTATATGGGCTGCAAGGATCGAACGAACGTGAGAGAGCGTCGACCTCGAAAAATCCCAATTTCATCCCGAATTTCGACCATCGAACCGGTGGTCACGGCAAACGCCGCTCCATCGCCGTCGCCTTCGTGGTTTCGACGTAATTACAGTCGCCCTACCGCACGTTTCAACGCCGCCTTCACCCGTCGCGGAGCGGTGCCGCCGGGCTGATCGCGTCGGCGTAACATAGCATCAGGTTCGATTGCTTTGAGTACGCTTGCATCGAAATGTTTAGAAAATGTGTGCAATTCTTTCACGCTGAGCTCAGGCAAACGTTTCTTATTTTTCGTGCAATACAGCACCAGCTTGCCCACAATGCCATGCGCTTCTCGAAAGGGAACGCCGCGTTCGGCAAGGAAATCCGCCAGGTCGGTCGCTTCGAGAAATCCATCCCGGCAGGCATTCGCCATGCGAGCGCGGTCGACCTTGATGCTGGGAATCATCTTTGCAGTTACAGCGAGACAGAGTTGCAGGGTGTCCGAAGCGTCGAATGCTGGTTCTTTATCTTCTTGCAGATCGCGGTTGTACGTAAGCGGCAAGCCTTTCATGAGCACGAGCATCGCGTTCAAATCGCCGTAGACGCGCCCTGTTTTCCCACGCACGAGTTCCGCGACATCCGGATTCTTCTTCTGAGGCATGATGCTGGATCCCGTAGTAAAAGCGTCGCCGATTTCGATGTAGGCGTATTCTTGCGTGGACCACAACACGAGTTCTTCGCACATACGAGAGAGGTGCATCATCGTTGTGGAGGCATGCGAACAAAACTCGATCGCGTTGTCACGGTCGGACACCGCATCCATACTGTTCGCCGTAACGCCATCAAAATCGAGTTCTTTCGCCACCATGTTGCGGTCAATAGGGTACGGCGTACCGGCAAGCGCCGCAGACCCCAGCGGGCAAATGTTCACCCGTTTACGAAGCTCGGCAAAACGTTGGCGATCGCGGGCGATCATTTCGAAATAGGCGAGTTGGTGGTGTGCGAACAACACGGGTTGGGCATGTTGCAAGTGCGTACACCCCGGCAAAATAACGTCGACGTACTTCTCCGCAAATGTTACAAGTGCTTTCTGGAGATCACGCAGAAATCCGTCAATCGCGTCGAGTTGGTCACGCATCCATAGGCGGAGGTCAAGCGCGATTTGATCGTTACGGCTACGCCCCGTGTGAAGCCGCTTGCCTGCAGCACCAATACGTTTAACAAGCGCCGCTTCAATGTTGGAATGAACGTCTTCCATCGCGGGGTCGAATGTAAATTTGCCGGAACTAATGGTCTTATCAATCGCCTTCAGGCCCGCAATAATTTTAGTGGAATCGCCTTTCGTAATAATGCCGCAAGCACCAAGCATGCGCGCATGCGCAATGCTTCCGCGAATGTCCCACGGCGCTAACCGCGCATCAAACGATACCGACTCGCCAAGTTGCTCGACCAGCCGATCCGTCTTGCCTTCAAATCTACCGCCCCAAAGTTTTGACATTTATATCGCTTTCGTGATTGCTCAACGCCGCATTCTTTAAACAGGTGTTTATGCGCACGTGCCAAATCCTGGAAAATTGTCTATCCGAGCGTGCGGGAGAAATCTTACCAGGCTCTCGCAGCAAAAATCCCGGACGGACATAAACTGTCGTGAATATCTCAAACGCGAGACTTCAATAATGCGCAATGATACAGAGGTCTGTGCGCTTAGCGGACTTCTTCGTGTTCGAGATCGAGACTATCCGCACGGGTGAGGGCGTTCCAATACGCTCGTTCGAGCGTAGTGGAGAATTGATCTAGGCTGAAAGGCTTGCGGATGTAACCGTCGGCGCCGGCGCGCATGGCGGTGGCTCTTGTATGGTTCTCGGGGTACGCAGTCATAAGGATGACGCCAATGGCGGGTTGCTCATCGCGAATTCTTTCGAGAAATTCGAAGCCATTGAGTCCGGGCATCTCGACATCGCTGACAATCAGATGGAAAGTCTGCTCATCGATTTTCTGGAGGCCTTCGGCCGCACAGGATGCGACCGTTACGGTATACCCTTTGCGTTCGAGGAATATGCCCAACAGTTCGGTGATCACCGAATCGTCGTCTACTACAAGTACGTGAACATGACTAATCATGACGTCAACAGATTCCAACCCCAAGTCAGACTGGTAACGGTACTGTGGGTCGACAAGAAAAGCAAGCGACCTGCCTAACCACAAGAAAGCACAGTATTTACAGTTCTAGTAGCCTTCGCCGCTGTGGGCGTATAGCCGGGCCTGAGCTCGCTGGAGGGAGGTTTCGGCGCGGGCCAAGTCGTGATCGCCGGAAATGGCGGTGAGGCGCTCTTCAGCCCGTTTTTGCGACGCATTGGCCCGTTCTGTATCGATATCGTTTCCA
>Ga0315336_1004235_pt1 | contig 17390 bp, 17 predicted proteins | sample ASW5metaG_FD_204512 | JGI IMG/M metagenome (GOLD analysis project Ga0315336, IMG submission 204512) | Ammonia-oxidizing marine archaeal communities from Monterey Bay, California, United States - ASW #5 | ecosystem: Environmental > Aquatic > Marine > Intertidal zone | place: USA: California... | reverse complement strand
ATGACTGTATCATGGAGCAGTTCAAGCAACCGGCTATACTCGCTATGGTACACGACCAATCTTACGGACACAATTTCGTGGGCGCCTGTTTCGCAGATGACCAATATCCCTGGAACTGGCGGGATCATGGTCTATACCAATCTACCCACGGACCTCCTCAGGCTCTTTAAGGCCTCCGTGTCCCTTGCGGAATAGCACCAAGATGTCCCAATCGATGTCCTTGGGGGGACTTGGGGTCACATCTTAACATTTAACATTTCGAATTCCGACAAAGAAAACGAAATGTTAAATGTTAAGATGTGACCCCTATTTCGATCTATTTCGATCGACTATTTCGACGCCTCTGCGGGATGACAACGTACGCGACGACATCGAGACGGATCTCGACGATTTGAATAAGCTTAAGGTCGGAAAGACGATTCCGGTGAAAGTCACAACTACGCTCGGTCCCTCCCTGACCGTGCGTATCGACGCCACCGAGCGGGAAGACCAGGGCAGCACATCTACCGTTGTAAATGACGTGCCCGAGGACTTCAACGGAGTCGGAGACGCGGAATCCACGATGGTTCTGAACGGCAACCATTTCCAGTACAACCTGGACACGGATGGTTTCGACACTGGAACGATTAACGATCCGACCATCTTCTTCCGTATTCACGTGACCGCGGAATTCAACACCGACCCAACGATCATCGTAGGAGAGGAAGATGCTCTGCTGGAAAGCAAATAACCTGAGTCATGAAACGCATCTTGATTACATTCCTGGTTGCGGGCATGGCAGCCCTGGTTGCCCTTGCATTTTGGATAATGGATGCGAGAGCACCAGATTCTGAGAGGGGTTCTCAGCATTCTGTCATTCCGGATTCCCTGCCCTCTGCGGACCAACTGGAGGACGAAAGCGGAATCAAACCGGACAGTGTGCCGCTCCGAAGATCGTCGCCAGCAGCAGGAGGAGAGGAGACCGAATCGTTGTCTACTCTTACAACTCTGGTCCGTGAAGAGCCGACTGAACTTCTGCCGGTCTACGAGAATGTCGAAGATGGCCTACAGGGACTGGTTGTCGCAATGGTCAACGGAACAACGATCAAACTAGAGGACCTGACGCCCCATTTTCGTGAGACAGAGGATGTTCACAACCAGATGTCTCCGGTAATGTATAAAGATCGCCTACGGCGAGCCATTGAACGTGAATTGGTTTTCCAGACTGCGGAGTCGATGAACGTGCAACTGTCTGAAAAGCAGGTACTGGAACTCACCCATCGTCGAAGGAACCGGATGAATGATGAAGGGGTAGTGGACTCAATTGGCGATCCGGAAGCGAAACTGCAATACGAACTGAAGCAGGACTTGGCGTACATGCTTGAAAAGATGATCCTGCAACAGCAAGGCGTTGCACTGCCCTACGTATCCAAGGAGCAGGTCGAAGAATATTATTCGGAGCACAGAGATGAATTTGCAGCGATTGACGAAGAAGACACGGAGAAACTGGATGCCGCTTGGCACGAAATTGATCTGAAAATTCGCCGAAAATTCTCGACTGATCTACGAACTGAATACCAGCGCGAGCGTGATTTATTTTTCAGCGCCCTCAAGGACCAAGCAGATATTGTCGTTCAAATAAACGATTGACCATCTACCTGTCGGTGCGTCTGGCCTTCACCGCAACCTAACGTCTAACTTCCTGTGCTCTACTGATAGATTACAGGGAGGAAGAACCACAATCCGAAATTCTTCTTCGTTCTCTTTGTTCCCTTCCGATTTTTGGGGATTTTTGGGGTCACATCTTAACATTTAACATTCCGAACTCCGACAAAGAAGACGAAATGTTAAATGTTAAGATGTGACCCCTATTCCCTCTGACTTGCACCCCTATCCTGAGGTCAACCTCGGGATCGTCGGCCGGAGCGGTTTGCTCGCCAGCAGGCATGCGCTGAAGGCGGAAGCAGCCGAGGTCCCCGAGGGGAACGGCGAGGATCATCGTGTCGGACGTCGCGACGAAGGCCTGTTGCAAGCGCCAGGCGTCCGGGGCGACCCGAGGATCGGGCGTGGTCTCAAGGTGGTAGTTCTTACCGGCGGTGAGCGAGCCGGTGAAAAAGTTAGGCAACCCCTTCGAGGGCACTGGGATCTGCACTGGACCCTCACAGCGGGAGCGTTTTCACTATAGTTTGCCTGACGGATTCCGGTATAGTGCCAGACCACTGATTTTCCAGGAGGAGTACACCGTGAAGTATCGATATCTAGGTGAATCCGGATTGATGGTCTCCCGCGTTTGTCTGGGCGCCATGGCCTTCGGGATGGATGACTGGGGCTGTGACCAGGAGACCGCTACCGCCATGACCAGAGCCTTCATCGAGGGCGGCGGGAATTTCATCGACACCGCGGACATGTACAGCAAGGGCATCTCGGAGGAAATGGTCGGCAAAGCGATTCGGGATTATGACCGGGATGACCTCGTGCTGGCCACCAAGGTCTGGTTTCGCATGCGGGATTCGGCCAATGCTAAGGGGCTCTCCCGGAAACACATTTGCGAGGCGGCCGACGCGAGCCTGAAACGCCTCGGCACCGACTACATCGACCTCTACCAGGTGCACGGTCCCGACTGGTTTACCCCCATGGAGGAAACCATGCGCGCCCTCGACGACTTGGTTCGAGCGGGCAAGGTTCGGTATATCGGCTGCAGCAACTACTACGCCTGGCAGATCGTTAAGGCCAATGGCATTGCGGAACGCATGAACCTGGAGCGATTCATTTCGGCCCAGCACATGTACAACCTGGTGCGCCGAGACATCGAACGGGAGATTCTGCCAGCCTGTGCCGACCAGGGCATGGGCATGCTCTGCTGGAGTCCCCTCGGCGGCGGGTTTCTCAGCGGACGGTACAAGCGCGGCGAGGATCCCCCGGAAGGATCACGCCTGGCCTTCCGGAAGGCAGTCGATATCCCCCGCTATTACGGCGACACCGGATTCGACGTGATCGAGGAGGTGGCCAAGGTCGCGCAGGAGACGGGGAAATCACCCTCACAGATCGCCCTGGCCTGGTTGCTGCATGACCGCCGGGTCGCTGCAGTGATCGTGGGACCGCGACGCGTGGATCACCTGGAGAATAGTCTCGAGGCTGGCGATTGGAGTCTCTCGGACGAGCAACACGAACGCCTGACGAAGGTCGTGGAGTTCCCGGACGGGTATCCGTTCGAGTGGGTCACCCTCTCGTTCAAGAACATCGGCGGCGGCGAAGACTTCCCCCCGGCACACTACCGGGATCTCCGCGACCGAACGTAACGGGCGTTGAGTACCGTAGGGACGCGTCGCCTTTAGTAAGGCTTGCGGACCCAAATCAAGTTTGGCTAGACCCCACGCAGATCTTGGTGACCCCAATAGAGCCTGGTTGGATCCAGAATCGAACCTCGTGGAACAAAAATGAAATCGAATTGTCGGCGTGGAAGAGGTGGCCGCGAGGCGTACTACTTCGACAGACCTAATCGAACGTCCTGAAACCATCTTTTATCGTGTTGTAAGCTCTGTTGTAAAAAATGGAAGCCCAGCAAAGCTTTATAAATTCGTAAGCAGTTTGTATGTAAAGAGTTATGATGCGTGGTACACCCGGCGGGGGTCGAACCCACAACCTCTTGCTCCGGAGGCAAGCGCTCTATCCAATTGAGCTACGGGTGCACGATGAGATGGAATGCGTAGACGGGGTGGATTATTGGATGATCAGGGTCCGGAATCAATCCTAACTACCCATTCTTTTTTTCGAATTCCCGCATGAAATCCACGAGCGCATCCACTCCTTCGGCCGGAAATGCGTTGTAAATCGAGGCGCGAATTCCTCCCACGGAACGATGCCCCTTGAGACCCTTGAGATTCTCCTTGTCTGCGGCATCCAGAAAGGAGTCTTCCAGCGCCTCCGAAGGAAGTCGGAATGTGACGTTCATTGTCGACCGGTGATGAACTTCCGCGGTTCCACGATAGAACCCGCTCCCATCGATTGCGCCGTAGAGTTTTCCCGATTTTTCGTCATTCCGCTTGTGAATGGAAGCAAGGCCGCCCTGGTGCCGCAGCCAGCGGGTCACCAGGCAGACCAGGTAGATGGAAAATGTCGGCGGGGTGTTATAAAGGCTGTTCGCTTCGAGATGCGTCTTGTACCTGAAAAACAACGGAACCGACTCCGGGGCCCGCTCGACCAGGTCCTTCCGAATCACCACCAGGGCTATGCCGGAAGGTCCAAGATTCTTTTGTGCTCCCGCGTAGATCAATCCGAACTGCCCGATGTCCAGGGGGCGGGAAAATATGTCGGAGGACATGTCTGCAACCAGGGGGACATGAGATCGGGGAAACGCTTTCCACTGTGCACCGGAAATTGTTTCGTTGGAAGTGATGTGGAGGTAGGCGGCGTCTTCCCGCACATCCAGATTCCCTGGATCCGGCACGCGCGCAGGTACATCCTGAGATGTATCGGCGGCGATATGAACCTTTCCGACGACTCCGGCCTCCTTGATCGCCTTCGACGCCCAGGCGCCCGAATGGGTGTAGTCCGCTGTCTGATCCGGCCCGAGCAGATTTAGAGGCACCATCGCGAATTGCGCAGTGGCGCCACCCTGAAGAAATAAAACACCGTATTCGTCCCGAAGCCCCAGCAGTTTTCGAACATTGCTCACCGCCTCTTCGTGGATCGCTCCGTAATCCCTGCCGCGATGACTCTGCTCCATAATTGACATGCCGGAGCCCTGGTAGCTGAGAAGGTGTTCCTGCGCCTCGAGAAGCACGGATTCAGGAAGAATCGCGGGTCCCGCGGAGAAGTTGAAGGCTCGAAAGGCTGGGTCGAGTTCAGAGTTCATGATGCACCAGAGTACGACGCAAACGGGGTTCTGTCAGTACCGAAGCAGATGCAAAGAAAAATTGGAGTGCGGGGAATACGGGTCGGTTGGATCTACGAAGACACCACCGCGTCCCGCGGTTCGTATCCGAGGTTGGGCGCGAGCCAGCGCTCTGCTTCTTCGAGGGGCACTCCCCTGTTGGCGGCGTAATCCTCGACCTGGTCACGGCCAATCCTGCCGAGACCGAAATAGGCCGCTTCCGGGTGAGAAAAATAGAACCCGCTCACGGAGGCCGCAGGCATCATGGCGAAGCTTTCGGTAAGCTGTATTCCCGCATGATTCGTTGCGTTCAGAAGATTGAAAAGTCCGCCTTTTGCCGTGTGATCGGGACAAGCAGGGTATCCCGGTGCGGGTCGAATCCCGCGATACTCCTCCCGGACCAGCGCATCGTTGTCCAGGTCTTCATCCGATGTGTACCCCCAGAATTCCTTTCGCACCCGCGCATGCATCTGTTCCGCGAAGGCCTCCGCCAACCGGTCCGCGAGGGCCTTGGCCAGGATGCTGTTGTAGTCGTCATGGTCTCGCTCGAATCGTTCGACAATTTCCTCCAATCCAACCCCTGTGGTCACCGCGAAACCTCCGATAAAATCCTGCAGTCCACTGGAACGCGGCGCCACAAAATCCGCGAGAGAGAGGTTGGGACGGCCCGGTGGCTTCGGCATTTGCTGGCGCAATGGCTGAATCAGGGTTCTGACCGCCTGCCGCGAGTCGTCCTCGTAAATCTCAATCAAATCCCCCGCGCTGTTGGCGGGCCAGAATCCAATCACCGCATTGGCGGTCAGCCACTTCTGATCCACCAGGGTCGAGAGCATCGCCTTTGCGTCGTCGAAGAGTCGCCTGGCCTCCGGGCCCACGATCTCATCATCCAGAATCCGGGGAAAGACACCCGCCAATTCCCAGGTTGCGAAAAACGGACCCCAATCGATCTGATCAACGATCTGCTCCAGGTCGTATTCCGAAAAAACTTTGATTCCGGTTCCGGCCGGCTCCGGCGGCGTGTAGCCGTCCCAATTCAACTTCACCCGGTTGGCCCGCGCCTCGTCCAGGGTCACCAGATTCGAACGGGTGAGGCGCGCCCCATGTTGCTCCCGCAACTCTTCGTACTCCTGCCGAACGGACTCGACAAACTCATCCTTGCTGGAATCAGTGATGAGCTGCTGCGCAACACCCACCGCCCGCGATGCATCGGTAACGTAGACCGTCGCGTCGGGCCGATTCGGCGCAATCTTGACCGCGGTGTGAATCTTGGAGGTTGTCGCCCCGCCGATCAGGAGGGGCATCCGAATTCCCTCCCGCTCCATTTCCCTGGCTACCCGGCACATCTCGTCCAGGGACGGAGTAATCAATCCACTCAACCCAATGATATCGCAGGACTGTTCCCGTGCCGTATCAAGAATCTTGCTGCAGGGAACCATCACTCCCAGATCAATGATTTCGAAATTGTTGCACTGCAGCACTACGCCCACGATGTTCTTCCCAATGTCATGGACATCCCCCTTCACGGTGGCCATGAGAATTCGGCCATTCGTTCGCCGCGCACTCCCCTCTCCCTTTTCCTCTTCAATGAACGGTACGAGGTAGGCAACCGCCTTTTTCATCACCCGGGCGCTCTTCACAACCTGGGGAAGGAACATGCGACCAGACCCGAACAGGTCGCCCACCACGTTCATTCCGTCCATCAAAGGGCCTTCGATTACATGGAGCGGACGTTCCGCCTTCTGCCGGGCCTCCTCGGCATCCTCCTCGATGAAATCGACGATTCCGTGGACCAGCGCGTGGCTCAACCGCTCATTCACGGGCACTTCTCGCCAGGAAAGATCTTTTTCTCCCTTTTTCTCGGTCCACTTCACCGAATCCGCCAACTCGAGCAACCGCTCCGTCGCGTCCTCCCGGCGGTTGAGCACGAGGTCTTCCACCCGTGTCCGGAGCTCCGGTTCGATGTCTTCATACAGAGCCAACTGCCCGGGGTTGACGATGCCCATATCCATACCGGCCTTGACGGCGTGATAGAGAAACACGGCATGAATCGCCTCGCGAACCCCGTCATTTCCGCGAAACGAGAAAGAGACGTTACTGACTCCCCCGCTCACCCCGACATGCGGCAAGTCGCGCTTGATGGCCTCCACCGCCTCAATGAAATCGATGGCGTAGTTATTGTGCTCCTCTATGCCGGTTCCAATCGCGAAAATGTTCGGATCGAAGATGATATCCTGCGGCGGGAAGCCGATGCGCCCGGTCAAGAGTTCGAACGATCGGGCGCAAATCTCGATCTTCCGGGCCACGGTATCGGCCTGGCCGGTCTCGTCGAACGCCATCACGATCACCGCCACCCCGTATTTGCGAATCTTCCGGGCCTGCTCGAGAAATGCAGTCTCGCCTTCCTTGAGGCTGATCGAGTTGACGACACACTTTCCCTGGGAACAGCGCAGCCCCGATTCTATCACCGTCCACTTGGAGGAATCGATCACCTGCGGGACGCGGCTGATCTCAGGTTCCGAGGCGATCAGATTCAGAAACCGGGTCATCTCGGCTTCCGAGTCCAGAAGGCCTTCATCCATGTTTATGTCGATAAGCTGCGCCCCGTTTTCGATCTGGTCGCGAGCAATTCCGAGCGCTTCCTCGAAAGCCTCGGACTTGATGAGCCGCGCGAACTTTCGCGAACCCGTAACGTTGGTTCGTTCGCCGATGTTCACGAAATTGGAATCATCGCGTTTCTCAAACGGTTCAAGACCGCTCAATCTCAGCCGTGGCGTGATGTCCGGCGGCCGACGGGGAGGAAGGCCACGCACCGCGTCGGCAAGGGCCCGGATGTGATCCTGCGTCGTGCCGCAGCACCCTCCCACGACATTTACAAGTCCTCCCTCGGCAAACTCGCGCAATATCGTGGCAAATTCGTCCGGAGTCTGATCGTACGAGCCGAACTCGTTCGGCAGCCCCGCATTGGGATGGACGCTGACAAACGTATCCGCAACCCGCGAAAGCTCTTCCGCGTACGGACGAAGCTCTTTCGCACCGAGGGCGCAATTCAAACCGACAATCAGCGGCTCCGCATGCGACATCGAATTCCAGAATGCTTCCGTCGTCTGCCCCGAGAGGGTGCGCCCGCTCTGGTCGGTTATGGTACCGGAAATCATCACCGGCATTCGAATCTGCTCTTCCTCGAATAACGTCAGGATCGCGTAAATCGCGGCCTTTGCATTCAGAGTGTCGAAGACCGTTTCCACCAGGAGCAAATCAACGCCGCCGTCAACCAATCCGCGCGCGGCCTCGAGGTAGATTTCCGCGAGTTGTTCGAAGGACACATTCCGGTACCCGGGATCATTGACATCAGGTGAGATCGACGCGGTGCGATTCGTCGGCCCCAGAACGCCGGCAACAAACCGCGGCTGTTCCGGACTTCTGTTCGTGGCATCCACAGCGCAGGATTTGGCCAGCTCCGCCGCCGCGTGGTTCATCTCGTACGCCAGCTCGGACATGTCGTAGTCCGCCAGTGAAATTGCATTCGAATTGAAAGTGTTGGTTTCAAGAATGTCCGAACCGGCGTCCAGGTAGGCGTTGTAAATCGAGTGAATGATCTCCGGCTGGGTCAGCACCAGAAGATCGTTGTTGCCCGACAGGTCCGATTCGTGATCCCGGAATCGCTCCCCGCGAAAGTCATCCTCGCTGAGGCGATAGCTCTGGATCATGGTGCCCATCGCCCCGTCGAGTATGGCGATTTTGTCAATAAGGAGTCGTTGAAGATCTGCGTTCACGGTATGTATGGGTCGGATTTGAGCCAAATCAGGCGAGTTTTCACTTACTGAATATATATTACTATATCCGGTTATGCGGATATAGCAAGACCTTTTCGGATTGCCTGGGTAGGTTGAGCTTCCAGGCCCGAGCATCGCGAGAATAAGGTCATGGAGAAAAAAGAAAGTAGGCATCCACCTCCGGGGGATGCGGAGGCTGAATTGAGCGTGGAGGGCGGAAAGGTAGAGCCATGCTCACATCTTCCTCATTTTACGCTCTCCCCTGCCTCCCGTCCCCCGGAGGTGGACGACTACTTTGCTCCGCCTGGGCTTCGAAGCTACGGAGAGAAAATCGCATGGACCTGAAATGAAAGACAAAACTGAAAATTCGCGGTCATTGAATGTGGCGATCGTAGGTGGCGGACCCGCCGGTTTCTTTTGTGCTGAGGCCCTGTTTCGGGGTGAGCCTGATGCAAAAGTGGATATGTTCGAAGCGCTACCGGTCCCGTTTGGCCTGGTTCGCTATGGTGTCGCGCCCGACCACCCGGAGATCAAGCGAGTTACCAAGGCATTTGAACGAACGGCGGAGCGCCCGGGGTTTTCGTATCTCGGGAATGTGGAGATCGGAAAAGATATAGGCGTCACCGAACTGCAATCTGCATATGACGCCATCGTTTTTGCCTATGGAGCCCCCCGCCACAGATATCTTGATATCCCCGGCGAAGAATTGCCGGGCAGTTTCGGCGCCGATGAAGTTGTCGGATGGTACAACGGAAGTCCGCAGCACGCAGATCTGTCGATCGATCTCACGGTGAAGACCGTGGCGATCATCGGGAACGGAAACGTAGCCTTGGACCTGGCGCGAATCCTCGCGAAAAACGGGGAAGAACTCGGATCCACTGATATCACTTCGCACGCGATCGAGGCGCTCAAATCAAGCCGGATCGAGACCATTCATGTCATCGGGCGGAGGGGCCCGGTTCAGGCATCGTTTACCAGCGGCGAACTTCACGAACTGGATCAACTCGCCGGATTTACGCCGGTCACCTGCGGTGAGGACTTCGACCTGAATTCAGCGAGCCGGGCGGAGCTGGAAGAGATTGATGTGCAACGGAGAAGGGCGTACGAAGTTCTTCGCGAATTCTCCGCGCCTCGCGCGCAAACGAAAAGCGGTGTCATTCGTTTTCACTTCTGCAGGAGCCCACTTGAAATCCTCGGCGAGACGGGAGTGACGGGACTGCGGCTGCAATCCAACGATCTGGTCGCCCGGGACAATTATGTGCAAGCCATACCGTCCAGCCGGCCTCCGATAGATCTCCCGGCGGACATCGTTATTCGCAGCATCGGCTACGTAGCCGACTCCCTGGAGGGCATGCCCTTTGACGAAAGATCCGGAACGGCACAGAACATCGAGGGCAGGATTCATCGCAACGGATCACCGGTTCCCGGACTCTATGCCGCCGGTTGGATTCAATACGGCGCGAAGGGGCTGATCGGATCGTCCAAAAAGGCGGCGGCACGGACGGCCTCACTACTCCTCTCAGACCGGGATCTGCTCCCGGTGCGCGAAGAGAACGGACCCGGACGGATTCGCGAGCAACTGATGGAGCGCGGGGTCCGGGCCATCTCCTGGAACGACTGGAAATCCATTGATCTTGCCGAGTGCAGCGTCGGGGGTGAAACCGGAAAACCCAGGGAAAAATTCACGTCCGTGGAGGCGATGCTGTCCTGCTTGAAAGAGCAGGAGTAGGCACCCGGGCACGATGGCCCGATCTGCGCCGGCGAAAGAGTGTCCGGTCAGGACTTTTTGCAGTCCGGACGAGCCATCAGCGGGTCGCTGGTGTCGACAATCACAGGCAGAGTCTTGCATTTTTCGGCGTTTTCCTCGATCGCCGAATTGTACTCAGCCGGAAGGTCCTCGACTTCGAAAATGGCCTCTTCGGGGCACTCCGGTACACACGCAGCACAGTCGATACACTCTTCCGGATCGATCCATAGAGTATTGGGTCCTTCGTGGAAGCAATCCACGGGACAGACCGCGACACAGACAGTGTGCTTACAATCAACGCAGCGGTTCGTGACTACATGTGGCATAGGTCAAATTTTCGGTGTTCAGGTTTCAGGTTTTAAGAATTACGCCGTCGACTTATAACTGGGAGTGGAAATTGATCAAGTTTTTTAGGAAAGCCCGCCAAATCGGCGCCGGATGTCGGCAAAACGCCCATGATTGAGCAAAAACAGGAACTTCCCGTGCTCCTTTACGATGGCGAGTGCGGGTATTGCCGGCGATGGGCGGAGAGGGGTACGCGCTGGTTGGCGGGCCTCGTGGTGTTCCGGCCCAGCCAGGAATCCATGGCGGATTACCCCGAACTCAAGGCCGAGGCCCTGGCCCAGTCTGTCCACCTGGTGGGTGTGGACGGGACAGTGGAGAAGGGCGCGGCCGCAGCGTTGCATGCGCTCGCATACCGGCCCGGCTGGGGCGGCCCGTGGTGGTTGTACCGCCGCATTCCCGTGTTCGCGTCCATTTCGGAGTTTGTCTATCGTTTCGTCGCGCGAAATCGCTACGTGTTCTCCCGCATCGACGCGGCGCTGTACGGCAAACATCCGGGCCCGGTTCAGTACGGAATCATCCGCAACCTGTTTCTTCTCGGCCTGTCCATCGTTTACCTGGTTGCGTTCCTTTCCTTCTGGGTCCAGGCGGACGGATTGATTGGAAGCAGGGGAATTCTACCCGTCGCGGAAACGATGGAGATCGTCGGTGCGAATCTCGAGGGGGACGGAGTGGGTAGGCTGGAAGGAATCCTCCGCTTTCCCACCGTATTCTGGGCTGGGAGTAGCGATGCCGCAGTCCAGATTGTGTGCGTGGCGGGGACACTTGCGGCCCTGGTTGCCGGACTCGGCATTCTGGGTCCCCTTCCCTTCTTCGTCCTGTGGCTGCTCTACCTGTCCATCTGTACCGTCGGGCAGATTTTTTTCGGATATCAGTGGGACATCCTGCTCCTGGAAACAGGTTTTCTTGCAATTTTCTTCGCACCGTGGCGCGTGAGGCCCGGCATCCGGTTCGTGCGGGAGCCCTCTCGCATTGTCCTGTTTCTATATCGATGGCTGCTGTTCCGGCTGATGCTCGGTTCGGGGCTCGTAAAGATCGGCAGCGGGGACGAAACGTGGTGGCCCTCGATGAGTGCGATGTCCGTTCACTACGAGACCCAGCCGATCCCATCGTGGACCGCGTGGTATGTACACAACCTGCCCGCCGGCATGCACCGGCTTTCGACCGCGGCAACACTCTTTCTGGAACTCCTGGTCCCCTTCCTCCTGTTTGCCCCGCGCCGACTCCGCTTCGTGGCGGCATTCGCATTCATCGCACTGCAGATTCTCATTCTCTCCGCCGGGAACTATACCTATTTCAACTGGTTAACGATCGTGCTCTGCATTCCCCTGCTGGACGATTCCATCGTGCCGGCAAAACTTCGAAGTGGAATCGTCCGCATGGACACAAAGGAAGAATTGCGATGGGTCCGCACGGGATTACGGATCGTCCGGGCGACACTTCTCTGCCTTGTCATGACTGTCTCCTGCGGCCTGTTCTTCAGCCAGGTGGACCGGTTTCTGGCCAGGTTTCAGCACGGTGGCACCTACCGGATGGCCGAATCGATTACCGTCCTGTACTCCTCCATCTCACAGTTTCGTTCCATCAGTACCTACGGGCTCTTCGCGGTCATGACCACGGACCGGCCCGAAATTACGATCCAGGGCAGCGCCGACGGGATCGAATGGAAAGACTATGTATTCAAATACAAGCCCGGCCCCATGGACCGGGCGCCGCCGTTTGTTGCCCCGCACCAGCCACGGCTGGACTGGCAGATGTGGTTCGCTGCATTGCGATCTTTTCAAAACCGCTCGACCCGCGGCTGGATGCAGCCATTCCTGCTTCGGTTGCTCGAGGGATCAGAACCGGTGCTGGGGCTGCTCTCGGAGAATCCGTTTCCTCACCGGCCTCCAAAGTACGTTCGCGCGATCGTCACCGAGTACCGGTTTACCGACCCGGCCGAGCGAGAGGAAACCGGGAATTGGTGGCGCACCTCCGATGAACTCCCGTTCTCCCCGCCGATGAGCTTGGCGGAGGAACCGAAGCCGGCCGATTGATATTCAGAGAGTTTCACACTGCAAATCAACCGCCGGATCTGGCAGAATCAATACCGACATGATTTTCACCGTACTTCTCGTACTTTTCGTCACCATCCCGATTCTCGAGATTGCCTTGCTGTTGAACGTGAAAGAGTTCATCGGATTCGGTAACACCCTGGTGCTCGTGGTAGCTACTGCGGTGTTGGGGGCTTGGCTGGCGCGCTGGCAGGGGCTTCGTCAAATCGGGCTGATTCAGAAAGAATTGGAGACCGGCCGCATGCCTGCTCCTCAATTACTGGATGGCGTCCTCATTCTCATCGCAGGCGTGGTTCTCCTCACACCCGGCCTGATTACCGACGCGGCAGGGTTCTTCCTTCTGCTGCCCCCGGGACGCGCGGTGATTAAGCGAATTGTAAAGCGGGCCATCGAGAAGAAGATGAATTCGGGAACGATAGACGTCGTTTCGTGGGAGGAATAATAGCCGTCCGCCTCCGGGGTACGATGCGGCTGAAAAGGCACGAATACATGGAAGCAGCGGGCAAAGCGCTTTCCTTCCTCCACTCCCGGCCCTCCAGCCTCCCCTATAGTAGTCGTCCACCTCCGGGGGACGGTGCGGCTGAAAAGACAAGAAAGAGTGGAAGCTGGGGGCAAAGCGCTTTCCTTCCTCCACTCTTGCCCATCCAGCCTCCCCATCCCCCGGAGGTGGATGACTACTTTGCGGCTGGAAAGACAAGAAAGAGTGGAAGCAGCGGGCAAGGCGCTTTCCTTCCTCCACTCCCGGCCCTCCAGCCTCCCCATCCCCCGGAGGTGGATGGCTACTTTTATCAATGGAATTCCCGCGTTATATGAGGTAGTGTTGAGATCATGCTGAAGGACGGATATGGACGGAAGATAAACTATCTGCGTATCTCATTGACGGATATGTGTAATCTTCGGTGTGTCTACTGCATGCCGGAGGACATGACGTTCCGCCCGGACCCCGATCTGATGACCGAACGGGAGGTCATTCGCCTGGCCGATCTTTTCGCCGGCCTGGGGTTCAATAAATTCAGACTCACCGGGGGTGAACCCACGTTGCGTCCGGACCTGGTTTCCATCGTGAAGCATTTGCGCGGAACCCCGGGCGCGAACTCGGTTGCCATGACAACCAACGGCGTGCATCTCCGTCACCTGGCGGCACCGCTCGCCGAGGCTGGAATGGACCGGGTCAACATCAGCATCGACACCCTCAACCCGAAGAAATTCAAACAGATGACACGCTGGGGCAACGTCGAAGAGGTGCTGGACGGCATTGAAGCGGCGGAAGAGCAGGGGCTGGAGGTGAAACTTAACGCTGTCGTGGTCCGCGGGTTCAATGACAAGGAGGATGTCCTGGAACTGGCGGCCCTATCTCTCAATCACTCGTGGCAGATTCGATTCATAGAAATCATGCCTTTCGGAAGCGTGGCTTCGTTCCAGAAAGAACATGTCGTATCAGAACAGGAGCTGAGAACGACCATCGAAGGCAAGCTGGGGCCGATGGCGCTTCAGAACGACGGGATTCTTGACGGGGAAGCCCGCCTGTTCAAGTTGGAGAATGCACCGGGAACCATCGGATTCATCAGTTCGGTCAGCGCGCCATTTTGCGCCGGTTGCAACCGGGTGAGATTAACAGCGGACGGGAAATTGCGGCTTTGCCTGCTGCGTGACCGGGAGGTCGATCTCCTCACACCCCTTCGTGCCGAAGCGGATGACGATACATTGCGCGACCTGATCTGCCGCGGCATCTACAACAAACCGTGGGGGCACGGCCTGGCCGATGACGTTCATCCACAACTCCGAGTGATGTCCGAAATTGGAGGCTAGGAAATCTATGGCCATTGACGAAGCATCCAAGGGTGGGGGAATTCTTGATTCTGAGTACGCCCGTTTCTTCGGTCCTTGTTTCATTGGGCATTTCGTCATTCGTAGCTTCCCATGATCTCCGTCCAGGAAGCAGAACGCATCATTCTCGAGTCCGCCGCGAAACTTGAAGCGGCCCGCGTCCCCCTGGAGGACGCCCAGGGCCTCGTGTTACGGGAACCTGTAAACGCCGACCGCGATCTGCCCCCGTTCGATCGCGTGACCATGGACGGAATTGCGATTGCCGCGGACGCTTCGCGCAGGGTCAGAACCTATCGCATTGAGGCGATCCAGCCGGCCGGCGCTGAGCCGCTGGGTTTGGTCCACCCGGCCGACGGCTGCATCCAGGTGATGACGGGCGCAGTGCTTCCGAGAGGTTGCGACACGGTGATCCCGGTAGAAGAGATTTCGATCGACGGCGAGTCTGCAACGGTGGCGGCGGACCTGAAATCGACGAAGGGACAATTCGTGCACCGGCAGGGCTCGGATGATCAAATGGGCGCCACGCTGTTGGAACCGGGCTGTGTATTGACTTCTCCACGAATCGCGCTCGCCGCAACAACCGGAATCGCAAAGGTCCTGGCCACCCCCTTTCCGAAAATCGCCATTGTGTCGAACGGGGACGAGTTGGTGGACATCGGTACGCCTGTTCTTCCACATCAGATTCGTCCGTCCAACAACTACGGGATGCTCGCGGCATTGAAGCGGCGCGGTTTCGGGCATGTTACCAACGCGCACCTGCCCGACGACCCCGTGATCATCGAAGAGGGCCTGGCCCGGCTGCTGGGAGAACACGATGTTGTTGTCCTGAGCGGCGGCGTGTCGGCAGGAGATCGGGATTACATCCCACGCGCCCTCTCGAACATCGGGGTAACAAGCCTCTTCCACAAAGTGAGCCAACGCCCCGGGAAACCGATGTGGTACGGCAAGGCGGATACCGGGCAACCCGTGTTCGCGCTGCCTGGAAATCCGATTTCGACGCTCGCCTGTTTCCATCGATTCGTTCTGCCCGCCCTCAATCACATGATGGGGGCGGCCCCGACCGATCAAGTCTTCGCACAGTTGGATGAATCTGAATCATTCGATCTCCCTCTTACGTACTTCCGCCCGGTTCGGGAATTGCCTGGACAGGACGGGGTCCTCCGCGTCATCCCCGCGCGCTACCAGGGTTCGGGAGACCTCTCCGTGCTCGCGAAGAGCGAAGGATTCGTGGAATTGGCGCAAGAAGTCGACGCCTTTCCGGCAGGAACCGTGGTTCCATATACCCGGTGGGCATGAAAGTCGGCGCCCCTGATCATGGTTTCCCGTGTTTCAAAGTCCTGATCGCAATCCTGATCGATTAGGTGAGCCTGCCCGGAGGGGCAATTGCACTGAATCCAAAGCCCAAATGTTGGAAAAAATTTCCAACGCTCGGATTCGCCCTTTACCTGGGGCAGAATTTCCAGCACTACATCATTTAACCTGCGATCAAACATGAACACCCAGAATCAGGATTTTACTCACCTCGACGGTCAGGGCCGCCCGCAAATGGTGGATGTCAGCGCCAAGGAGGAATCAGTGCGAACTGCCACCGCACGCTCCGTGGTGAGACTGCAACCGGACGTGCTGAAGCGCCTTGTCGAAGACAATCATCAGAGCCCCAAGGGGCCTGTATTCCAGACCGCAATCCTCGCGGGGACGATGGCGGCGAAGAAAACATCGGAATTGATTCCATTGTGTCACCCGATTCCGCTCGAAGCCTGTCGAATCGAAATTCAGATCGAAGGGGATAGTGACATTGCAATCATTTGCACGTGCAAAACCTCGCAGAAAACCGGCGTTGAAATGGAAGCTCTCACCGGCGCTTCCGTGGCAGCGTTAACGGTGTACGACATGTGCAAGGGGCTGTCGCACGGAATGGAGATCGTTGAGACGGTGTTGCTGGAAAAGTCGGGCGGGAAACGGGACTACAGGCGGCCTGAATCCGGATAGAGTTCATGCAGGATCAAAAGGCACATACCGTCACCGTAACCTGGCATGCCATGCTGCGGGAGAAAGCGGGGCGGGACCAGGAAGAGATCGCGACCCACGCGGCAACACCGATTGAGCTGTACCGGGAACTTTCCGCTCGATATGAGCTCATGATTCCGGCTGATTCCATTCGCTTCGGGGTGAACGACGAAATCGTGTCCTCTGGGGATGCGCTTCAAAACGGCGACCGGGTATCGTTTTTGCCTCCGGTCAGCGGGGGATGATCCGTTGACCTCTTTTCTTCTCACCACTGATCCCATCGAACCGTCTCTACTGGAGGCGGAATTAGAGAATACGGTTACCGGCGCCCTCGTCACTTTTGCGGGCCGGGTTCGAAACAGGAACGAAGACAGGGACGTTCTCCATCTTTTCTACGAAGGTGCGGACGGAATAGCGCGTACCGAGTTTGAGCACATCGAGAAAGAGACGCGTTCTCGATTCGAGATTGAGGACATCCGCTGCGTGCACCGGATCGGCAAGCTTGAACTCGGGGAGATCGCGGTTTGGATTGGCGTGAGCGCGCGGCATCGCGGTGCGGCGTTTGACGGCTGCCGATACCTGATCGACGAACTGAAGCAGAGATTGCCCATCTGGAAGAAGGAGCACTACGCGGACGGGGACTCAGGCTGGATCAATCATCCGTAGCTTTCGCCGTGGCACGGCGGCTCCGCCCCGTGTCTGGACAAGGGGGGAGGAAGGTTTGTGCCTGGAAGGAGTGGGCTCCTTTCGTGCTCTCTTCTTCCGCTTTCCTTGGGCCGACACGGGGC
>Ga0315336_1004234_pt1 | contig 17393 bp, 14 predicted proteins | sample ASW5metaG_FD_204512 | JGI IMG/M metagenome (GOLD analysis project Ga0315336, IMG submission 204512) | Ammonia-oxidizing marine archaeal communities from Monterey Bay, California, United States - ASW #5 | ecosystem: Environmental > Aquatic > Marine > Intertidal zone | place: USA: California... | reverse complement strand
CTCAGGTCTATCCGCTGCATACCTTCCAAGGTGGAGATATAGACACTGTTGAGCGGCACACTGACATCAATGCCCTTGACATTTGATGGGGTGCCATCTGCATGGAATCCCCTGGTGGGAATTCGTTTTACGAATTTGTGATCGTCGTCTATGTCGAAAACCAGCAATCCGTGACCCCCATAGCCCAAATAATCTATGATCCCAGGAGTCGCTACATACAGGTAGCGGCCGGTACCCCCGGTTGGCACAGGTTCATCTATGGGTGGAGAACTTGGTGTCATCGAAGCGGTGCTAGCGGCCAAGTCCCCCGACGCTAGGACCGCTCCCGCGATCACGATGCTCGCTCCGTTCAGGAAGTCGCGACGGTTGATCTCCCGGTCCATGCCCAGCTCGCGGTCGCTCTTCTTCATTTCATGTCTCCTCGAGCATTAAGTTTGCCAACGACGATGTTACTGGAGAACTCGAGTCTACCGCTGGCAAGCAGGGGACACTGCGACGAGCGGTTAGCTAAGGTTACCTGGCTCTTGAGCCGCATAGCCAAGAGCGCGTCCACGCCAGTCTTCGTCAATTCGCACACGTTCAAGTCCCGCCTCGCGATACCACGCTTCGACGTGCTCACGTCGGTAGTAGTTCACCAGTGGTACTGACAACCCATCGAACCAGTCGGTGTGAAGGACACGAAAGGGATACTGCGCGTAGAGTGTGAACGGAATGTGCCGGGCGAGTCGTCGGGTCGCTCGAAAACGGTGCAATAGCCGATACGGCATGATCCACGCAAGCCACTGTCCGGTGGCAATCGCGAGACACGCTACATTAAGCAAACGCAACGGCACGCGCGTCGAGATCGCGCGCATGAGAGAGAACGCGGCGATCTGACGGCCACGGTGCCGGAGGTAGACCCAGATGAATATGGGCGCGTCAGGCTTGAGCAGTCGCGTCAGTGTCAAAAAGCCTGCCTTGGGATCCGGCAGGTGATGCAGAACGCCAATACTGTACACGAAGTCAAGCACCGCCGGTGCTAGGGGTGGGTGGAAGATATCGCCCTGGACGAGATGCACATTGGGCAGATGGCGCGTGTTGTCACGGGCCGCCTCAATGGCCTCGCTCAGGTCGAGACCGAACATCTCGGCGCCATACGACGCAGCGTACCGAAGAGAACGGCCGAATCCACACCCCGCGTCAAGCCCACGCTTGCCCGGAAAGAAACTGGGAGTGATCGGTCTAATCGAATCGAGAAAGACCTGCTCCCAGTGTGGATACATCTCCTTGAATTTCCGCCACTGGTAACTGTAGCTCCTGATGGTACGGCGCTCCGCGCTCAACCACCTCGTCCGTGCCGGCTTTGACGAGCGGTCGATGAACGAGTCCGGGTCAAGTTGCCATCGGCGAAAAAAGTCCGCGTGATACTGGACGACCACGTGAATGTATACATCTGGCAGTAGACGTGGAATCGCGTTGATAATCGGAAACGTACGGTCGCAGAAGTCGCACGTCAGCATGCCTTCCTCGACCTCACTGGTCTCGTCAAAAGCACGCAACGTCAGGCACCCCGCACACTCGGGACACCTGAGCACTTCAAGAGCATTTCTCTTCACGTCTGCAGTAATTTTAGCAGTTATAAAAAAGGGAGGCGATCACGGCCGCCTAATCCCGTGGGCCAGCCGTGGAGGGTTCAACGCTGATGCTCCTTCGAGTACTGCCATAGCGCACGATCCAAAGTTCGCATATCGACTCGATTATCTCTCGCTAATCCACGGCAATATTTCACATAACTCCACCAGAACTGAAAGTTGTACTGCGCCGGTGGCTCCAGCCCTACGGACCACAATGCCCGAAAGTCAAGAATGGGATAACGGCGACGATGAAAGAAATGCAATATTACAGACGCAGTCGGCCAAGACACTCCATCAAGAAGAGTCAGGATTTCAATACGCGCTCGTTCAGATACCGCTCGCAAAGCAATCGCAGTAACTTCCTGCACATATTGAGGCGGATTCCGTTCCATGTGCCCCGCTGATCGTGGAGCCTTCCAAGATGCTACAACGCGGAGTTGCCGTTTTGTGAGGAACTGCCGAGCAAGCACCTCTGGAATGAGTGCTCTTAGAGCCTCGTCGTCGATTCCATAGTCGTACTGATTCGCCAGTAATCGGATGTCAGAGGGCCGGAATCTTAGCGACGGTTCCATTATCTAAGCTAGAAGCTCCGGAGAGCTCGATTCTACTGCTGACTGGTGGAGGGTTCAACGCGATTAAGGCGTGTTCCAATTTGTTCCACGAATCGGATCATCTGTGCACACCTCTGACCGGCTGTGGCAATTTTTGTTAATAGAGACAAGCTCTGACCGCGTGTGACCACCGATTGCACACGACTGAAAATCGTAGTGTCGGCAGTTCAATTCTGCCCCTCGGCACCATTTTTCCTAGCAATTCTTCACGGTTCTGATCGACACAAGATCGCGTCACACACTGTGTGGCCGGTTTGTGGCCATTCGGCAAATAACTCAGTGCAATTCAGTCCGTGAGGCGACTCAGCTACCTCATCAGTCGGCTCCGATGACGCTTCCATTCGTTCCAACGCTTCGTCATCTGGCGGCTACGGGAACGGCTCCAACTTTATTTTTTGAATTCCGCTACGTCGTCAGGGAACTCACGCGCAATATTGAAAATGACTACGAGGAGACTTGCGATCATGGCACCAACGAATACAACAGTTCCACCCGCAAGAACTAAAACACCCAACCCGTCAAAAACGTCGCTAAATGTAATAGGCCCAGACCCCCACCATTCGGTAGTAGTGGAAAGAAGCTCCGGAATTCTTAAAAGGTCATCGCCATCGAGATGTATCAAAACATCAATGTTGGAATTTCTAATTAGGAACGCCACCATTCCTAAAAGCACCATGATCACTACGACTTTTAAGAAGATCCTGTTGATGATCTGTAGAGCAGTGTTTGCCATGCGGTCACCTCAAGAACGGCGTTGCGAAGAAAGGCGAAAGATCAGAGTCTACCGCTGGCTGGTGGAGGGTTCAACGTGATTGAGGCAGGACGGCGTAAACGTTAAGCACTGGTGCCGACCTTGTCAGGGTTCGACCGACGGACGCGCTTGGACTGCCGTGATTCTGCCAGTGGAAGGCACCTGGTTCCACAACGGGATGAGCAGTAGGCTGGCGACGAGAGCGGCGGCCGCAAAGCCGTAGAAGAGCATGAGTGTGGTGTCAGTACCTGGGAACCACGCTATGAGATAGCCTGGGAGTGCTACGCCCAGGACCTGCCCAAACGAGCCACACCCGTTGATGAAGCCGGCCGCGCTTCCTGCGCCCTTCTTGGTCCCGAAATCGACAGCAGCAGTCGCACTCACCATCGAGTCCGGCCCGTACAGAAAGAAGCCGATCAGGAAGAACGCGACAAGCATCCCCCCACTACTACCCGAGCTCGTGAGCGGCCCGAAGAGGAGTAGGACGACCGACAGGAGGAGCAGGCTGAGCACGCACGCTGGAAATCGGCGCGCCTGAAAGAGTCTGTCGGACACGAACCCGATGGCGATCGGCGCGACAAGACCGGCCGCCTCGAACGCGGCGGGAAGCGTGGCGGCGAGGGCGAAGCTATCGGAGGCGATGCGCTCACTGGCGATGACGGGCCCCCAGAAGAGGATCGCGTATCGTGTCGGCTTCAAGAGGAAGTAGACGACCGCCATGACCACCACAGGAGGGTTGCGGAACACCTTGCCAATGAGCTCCCAGGATCCCTCCTCCTCCTCTTCGGGTACGTCGCGGGCATCGACGACGGCCATCTGCTCGCCGCGGTACTTTTCGATCTCTTCGAGCCCGACATCTCGTGGCCGGTCCCGCTGGAGGACGTAGAACGGAATTGCAGTCAGAAGCAGCACGGGGGCGCCCGCAAAGAACGCCCAGCGCCAATCGTCGAAGACCGAGTAGGCGAACCACCCGGCGAACGGGGATGCGACCATCCCGCCAAATGCGTAGCTCGTGCTCCACGCGCCGATCACCCTGCCCCGTTCCTTGGACGAGAACCAAAATCCCAAGTTCTTGGTCAGGGGCGCCCACCCAGTAGATTCGCACAGCCCTTGAACGAAGAAGAAGACTCCGAGGAGCGCGACCGTGGTGGACATCCCCATGGCTAAGGCGATGGCGGTCGACGTAAGCATCCCCGCGAGCACAATTCGCCTGGGGCCGAATCGGTCGGCAGACACGCCCCACAGCAACTGTCCCGCACCGTAGGCGACGCTGAAGGCGATGTCGATGTTGCTCGCCAGGATCGGCGAGAGTCCGATCGCCGGGTCCTCGAGCATCCCGAGCTTGGCAACCGAGAACCCCTTGCGCGTGAAGTAGAACCCTGCATAGGCGAGCCAGGTGACGCCGAAGATCCGCCAGCGCCATCGCTCGTAGACCGGATCGGTCCTCGCCACGGCCATTCACCAGGAGATCGAATCTTCGATGGCGGCGATCAGCGACCGTATGTCGTTGGGATAGACGTGGCCGATGGTGCCGATGCGGAAAGTGTTGGCCCCAGTCACCTTTCCCGGGTAAATGACGAAGCCCTTGCGCTTGAGATCGGCGTAGAACCTCGTGAACACGTAGGTGCTCGTATCCGGATCGTGAAAGGTCGTGATGATTGGAGACCGATGTGCCTCGCGGAGAAAGCACCGGAAGCCCAGACGCTCCATCCCGTCGACGAGAACGCGGTGGTTCTCCCGGTACCGCTCGCCGCGCTTCTCGACGCCGCCCTCCTCCTCAAGCTCGACCAGCGCCTGGGCGAAGGCGCGCACCGTGTGCGTGGGCGAGGTGAAGCGCCACTTGCCGGCCCCCTCCTCCATCGCCCTCCACTGGTCGAACAGGTCCAGCGACAGCGACCGCGCCCGACCTTCGCACGCTGCGAGCGTATGCTGTCTGGCCAGAACGAAGCCGAACCCGGGTACGCCCTGGATACACTTGTTGGCGCTGCTCACGAGAAAATCGATGCCGAGCTCATCGAGATCGAACGGGATCCCACCAAAGGTGCTCATGGCATCGACGATGAAGATGCGACCCCGGCGTTGAACCACCTCGCCCACGGTGGCAATCGGGTTGAGCATGCCGGTTGAGGTCTCGCCGTGGACCATGGCGACGTGGGTGATGGCGGGATCCTCGGCCAGTGCCTTGTCGACCTGATTTGGATCGGGGGGATCACGCTCGCCGCTGTCGATGACCGCGTGGTCGATGGCCAGCACCTGCGCGATCCGAGCGACACGCCGCCCGTAGGCGCCGTTGGCCAAGACGAGCAACTTGTCATCACGAGCGATGGCGGTACCGACCAGCGCCTCGACGACGAACGTACCGCTCCCCTGCATCAGCACGCTCGTGTAGCCCTCGGCCCGTGTCGCCAGCCCGACCAACGTGCGTCGAATGACCTGCACGACGCCCTGGTTGTAATCGTCGTCCCACGTACACCAGTCACGGAGCATGACCTCCTTCACGCTCCGGGTCGTGCTGAGCGGTCCGGGGGTGAGCAGTAAATACGGATTCTCGATGTGGGGGCTAGTCACGCTCGATTATCCGCGCTGAGGGCGTTCACCGCGGGCAAGTCGAGCATCGATGTCGTCAAGGCACGGAAGTAGGTCCCAGATACCGTCGATGACGTAGTCGGCGCCCGCCCGCTGCATACGCGTGTATGCGCGGGAAAGACGGCGCTCAAACTCGTCTGCCGGCAACAACTCGATCTCACGCTCGGTCAACCCGATCTCGTTGCCCGACTTGGCCAGCCCGACCGTCCACATCCCGGCGTTGATACCCTCCTCAATGCCCGGCACCGTGTCGTCGACCTTCACTATCGCCTCGAGGGGGTAAACCCCGAGATGTTTCGCGTTCTCCAGGCACATCCACGGCGCCGGCCGGCCTTCGGGGACCTCGGCCGCCGAGACGCTGTGGTCCGGTTCGTACCCGCGCTGGGCGGCCTCCTGCCCGATCAGCTGCATCATCTCGACCGTGTAGCCGGTGGTCGAACCGATCTTCAATCCCCTTTTGCGTGCGGCCGCCACGAAATCGAGAGTGCCGGGAATCAGCTCAGCATAGTCGGCGAGGCAGTTCAGCTGCAGGGGCACGAACGCCTCGAACATCGCCACGACGTCCTCTTCCGTCGGCAGCCGGCCATGCGTCTTCTCCCAACGGGCGGCCACATTCGGATCCTCGGAGATCCGACGGATGTGCACCTTCTTATGGGCGCCCATCGGTGCACGTGCTTCCTCCATCGAGATCTCGACGCCTTGGCGCTTGAACACCTCGGTGAAGACGACGGCCGGGGCGCAGCACCCGTAGTCCAATGTAGTCCCGGCCCAGTCCAAAATCACGGCCTTCAGTGGATCACGATAGCGGCGTGCGTAGGTATATGTCATTCGTGCTCGCTCCCCGAATTGCCATCGTACACCACCTTGCCACCGACGACGGTCGTGTCGACCACAATGTCCCTAATCTCATCGACCGGCACCGCGGTCGGATCGGCCGACAGAATCACGAAGTCGGCTAGCTTCCCTAGAGTCACTACTGAATTGCCACCCATAGACGCACATCCTACTGCTGACTGGTGGAGGGTTCAACGTGATTACGGCATGTTCCAATTTGTTCCACGGATCGGATCATCTGTGCATACCTGTGACCGGCTGTGACTAGGCTTGGCAGCAGACTCTTAATCTGAAGGTTCCCGGTTCAATTCCGGGGCGGCTCACCACTTTTTCCTAAGTAAACTGCAATTGGTGGGAAAAGTTGGCGCACTCAGCACCATGGTGGCGAGAACGGTCAGAACGATGAGCCGTGTGTGGCGACCGGTCATATGAGTTACCTCTAACGCCGCCGACGATGTTACTGGAAGAGTGCGCGAACCCGTTCTACAAGGTGCTGGGCGAGCTGACGGTTACCTGATGGCGTTAAGTGCATGGAATCCCACGTCTGCTCAGGGTCGAAAAGGTTCAACGTCGGACCGAGATTAGCAAAGTGGAGCTTAGGCGCACCCCTGAACTGCTCACGGAGGAATGCGCTCAACAGAGTTTGCTGTTGTCTGTGCCGTTCGCTTCGGTACGGTTGGGTAACCACAAGTGCCAACTTGTCTCGATCCAGCACGAATTTGACTGCCTCAGCCATTTCGCCGCAATACTTACGCCAATGGCTACACGATGGTGCCATTTGCCCCAAATCAGTAAAGACCGACTCCGGAAGTCGTTCGGTCAGTTGTCTTTCAAGCGAGTCGCTGATGCTAGTGGCGGTCTCAAGTGCAGTGGCAGCCGCACGATCAACCAAATTCAGTTTAAAGACCGTCTTTTCGGATAAGTCCGCGGCGTTAACATCACCACCGTGCCTTAGCGAGAGTGCTTTCTCCCGCATCACGACCGGCAAAAGCGGAAGGTATCCAGTCAGGCGGAACACCGGTGAGTTGTGACGAAATACAGATGTGTTTAGATCACTGAGGTTGTTATAGCCGCTGTAGAACAGCACCGCATCGTAGTCAAGATACTCGTAATCCTTCAGGGTGAACCTAAACGAGTGCGCCCCCTCGTTGTTATACCCGAGGTTCACCACGGACACCTTCCCATCGGTTAGGTCCCTACCCTGGTTTAATAACTCTTCGAGTACCGCCGGGAACGCTTCAGTCGGTGTCACGCCGTATCCGAACGTTGTACTCCCGCCTACAACGACGATCCGATGTTCACCGGCCTGCTTTGTACCCACCACCGGACCCCGATAACCCCAAATGTTGGTTCCAGAAATGCCGCTCCTACCAACATAGTCATCAAACTTGGCATGAACATAGAGGTCAAGGGCCAACAGTACAGCCGTAGCGCCAGTGAAGGACATCACCACCGACAGAATGACGAACACAATCTTTCGCCTTCGAGTCATCTCAATCACCGTAAAAAATTTAGTCTAGCGCGGGCGCACGGTGTCCCACTCGCGGGCGCGACGTTGGGCTTCGGCGATCTGATTGAGGGTCATCCACTGCGCGACGGTGTCCCGTGACCGGATCACTGACTCCTGCAACTCTCCAGTCGAGCGTGCAGCCGCGAGGTCGAGCCACATGTGGGTATTCACATCGTCCTGTCCAACACCGCGGTCGGCGGCGAACGCGTCCCCGAGACTGAACTGCGCCATCGCTCGTCGGAACCACCGCACCGCCTCCGCCTCATCCTGCGCAACACCGCGGCCGGCGGCATACATGACTCCAAGGGTCAGCTGCGCCTCGGCATCGCCCTGCTCGGCCGCTCGGCGAACCCACCGTACCGCTTCCACCGCATACTGTGCGACCACCTGGTCGGCGGTGTACATGACTCCAAGGACCTGCTGCGCCTCGGCATCGCCCTGCTTGGCCGCTAGCAGATACAACCGCTCCGCTTCGCTTGCGTCCCACGCCACGCCTCGCCCGTCGAAATACATACTTTCAAGAGTGAACCGCGCGTCAGCATGCCCTTGCTCCGCCGCCCGCCGATACCACACCACCGCTTCACCTGCGTTCTGCGCCACGCCTCGCCCGTCCAAATATATACCTCCAAGAGTGAACCGTGCGTCAGCATGCCCTTGCTCCGCCGCCCGCCGATACCACACCACCGCTTCACCTGCGTTCTGCGCAACACCGTCGCCATTGTCGTAGCTGAGCCCGAGGGTGAACTGCGCCACGGCATGACCCTGCTCCGCCGCCCGCCGATACCACGCCACCGCTTCACCTGCGTCCTGCGCAACACCGCGGCCGTCGGCGTACGCGACACCGAGACTGAACTGCGCCATAACATCACCCTGCTCCGCCGCCCGCCGATACCACCGCGTCGCTTCCACCTCGTCCCGTGCGACCACCCGGCCGGCGGTGTACATGACTCCAAGGATCTGCTGCGCGCCGGCATTGCCCTGCCCCGCCTCCCGGTGAAACCACGCCAACTCAGCATCGCCTTGCTCCGCCCCCCACTCCTCCTCCGACCCTTCCTCGACCGCGCGGCGATTCCAGGCCACCGCTTCCACCGCATCCTGTGCGACACCACGGCCGGCGAAATACATGCCCCCGAGGCTGACCTGCGCTTCGACCAAGCCTTGCTCCGCCGCCCGGCGAACCCACCGCGCCGCTTCACCTGGGTCCCGCGCGACCACCAGGCCGGCGGCATGCATGCCCCCAAGGGTCAGCTGCGCCTCGGCATCGCCCTGCTCGGCCGCTCGGCGAACCCACCGTACCGCTTCCACCGCATCCTGTACGACCACCTGGCCGGCGGTGTACATGACTCCAAGGACCTGCTGCGCCTCGGCATCGCCCTGCTCGGCCGCTAGGCGATACCACCGCACCGCTTCCACCGCATCCTGTGGGACGCCACGCCCGGCGAAATACATGCCCCCAAGCTTGACCTGCACCGCGACATCCCCCTGCTCGGCCGCTAGGCGATACCACCGCACCGCCTCGCCCGCATCCTGCGCAATGCCTTCGCCCGTGTCGTAGATATCTCCGAGGCTGACCTGCGCGGCGAGATCATCTTGCTCCGCACGTGCGCGTAGATCGGCGATCTCTGGGTCAATGAGTTCCTCCAGCGGCGGGGCTTGCGGCACCGATTGCCGCCATCGGACGGCTTCCATCTCGTCTCGTACAACACCTCGGCCTTCGGCATACATCTCCGCAAGACTCACTTGCGCTGCCATCGAGCCCTGCTCTGCGGTGAGGTGAATAAACGCCAGCACCTCCTCATCACCTTGCTCCGCCGCCATCCGATACCACCGGAACGCCTCGGACTCATCCCGCGCCACACCCCGCCCATTCAAGTATCTGCCGCCAAGTCCGGTCTGCGACGGCAGATGCCCTTGCTCCGCCGCTTGCCGCCACCACCGGACCCCTTCATCTGTATCCTGGGGCATCCCACTCCCGGCGAAATACCAGCCTCCGAGGGTCACTTGCGCGGCGGCATCACCCGCATCGGCCCGAATGTGCATTTCAGTAATTTGTTGCAGAGTTGGTGTTTCCTGCAGCGCATCACTCGGCGTCCTCACCACAGCAACAGCGAGAACGGTAAGAACGACGAGCCGTGTGTGGCGACCAGTCATATGAGTTACCTCCGACGCCGACAGCGATACTTGTTGGAGGACCTAGAGTCTACCGCTGACTGGTGGAGGGTTCAACGCGATTGAGCCAGGACGGTGTAAGCGTTAGAGCTTTGGAAGTGGTGGTAAGTGTCGTTCAGGGACGCTGGTTTGCCGCCCGACCGAGATGAACCACGATATTGAATTCCGCCTTTGTGACCGGTTGGATGGAGAGGCGACTCCCTTTCTTGGTAACCATCATATTGCGAAGGGCCTTGGTGGCTTTCAAGGTTGACAAGGGCAGAGTGTCTGGAAATTGCTCAACGAACGAGATTTCGACCATATGCCAAATCGGGTCTGTTTTGGTGCTCTTGGGGTCGAAGTATTTGTGGCCCTTTTTCCAGGCGTAGTGATCGGGATGGGCCTCCCGTGAGACTTTCGCAATGCCGGTGACTCCAGACGGCTCTGCATTGGACGCATAGAATAGGACCACATCTCCAACCTTCATTGTGTCGCGCATGAAGTTACGGGCCTGGTAATTACGGACCCCTTCCCAGCTTGTGGAACCATCACGCGCCAGATTTGCAATCGTGTAGGCCGTAGGTTCACATTTCATTAACCAGTAGTTTCGAGCCATTCGATATTCTCAAAGGTCATCCTACTGCTGACTGGTAGAGGGATCAACGTGAATGAAGCGTGTGCCCTTTTGTCAGTCACTTGCGCGTACTTGTGACTAGCTGTGAAACTTTTTGTTAATAGAGACAGGGTGTGACTACCTGTGACCACCGATTGCACGCGACTGAAAATCGTGGTGTCGGCAGTTCATTTCTACCCCTCGGCACCATTTTCCCTAACAATTTTTGTCGTTTCTGATCGACGCAAATTCGCGTCGGGCGATTTGTGCAAACCATGTGCAAATTTGTCCAAAAAACTCAGCGCACAGCATCGTAGAAGTAGACTTTCCTGCGGCAGGTGGTGACGGACTAGCATGGGCTAGTAATGGTGGATTAGTGTCTACATCAAACAATAGAAGTGCTGTTATGAAATACCAGAGTGATGACCATTGGAATTCAGCTCGACTCACTGGTATGGCGACTTTTAAAGGCCAGGGAACTACGGCAGCCGCAGTAGGCGATGATATCTTCGTAGTGCAGCCGCATTTCGCAGATACTGAGCCACCTGAGATTCTCAGGGCTAAGTTTTAATAGAGCAGAGATCGCTACTTTTCTTCTTGAATTGACAAGCAATGTCCGATAGCCAGGTTAAAGATCATTATGAAAATCTCGTAGAGTTGAAATATCAACTCTACAACAGCTTGTTTCTTACTTTGCCCTTGGATGCGGTAGAGCAAACAGGACTGCTACTACCTTTACTTGAAGAAGTAAGTCACAACGGTTTAGCTGTAGGATTGAACCCAACTGAAATTTTGCGGCAATTTTTTCGATCTCACCGACCAGATTTAAACGAAGAAAAGCAGGCACAGTTCTTATTTAAGATAATTCAATATGTCGAGCGCCAGGTTGTTCTAATCGATGCGCTTGAGGATGCTGCTTATACAGAAATTCATCGTACAGAGGAGTCAAATAAACTAAGGCAACTTACCGAACGGGTTGAGGCCGAAGGAAAACAAGAAGGTTTAAAAAAGATATTGTCTTCTTTTGGTGCGCGAGTAATTCTTACCGCCCATCCTACGCAGTTTTACCCAGGATCTGTGCTGGCAATAATTACTGATTTAACTGACGCAATAAAAGCCAACGATACAGGCTTGGCTCGAGAGCTTTTGCAGCAACTCGGAAATACCCCCTTCTTTCAAAAAGAAAAGCCAACCCCTCTAGACGAGGCAGGGCAACTAACATGGTATCTGGGGAATGTGTTTTACCCGGCAATAGGAGAAATTCTCGATTATCTTCACGATTATCAGGAGTTTCGAGACGCCAATCTAGAGCAGTTATTGACTATAGGATTCTGGCCCGGTGGAGATCGTGACGGAAATCCATTCGTTACCACAGAAATTACCCACCAGGTATCTGAAAAACTTAGAGCGAAAATTATCGAGTGTTATCACCGAGATTTAAGAGAGCTTAGACGACGCTTAAGCTTTGTTGGGGTTGCTAACCAGGTAGAGGTTATAGAAAAGAGGCTTCACCAGGAGATAACTCGCGAAGTGGACTACTGCTTTGACTCTCCACTAGATCTGATTAATGAATTAAGTTCAATTCAAAATACTTTGGAAAAGGACTACCAAGGCTTATTTGTCGATCGATTAGTTTCGTTTAAGCGCAAAGTTGCAGCATTTGGATTTTATTTTGCCAGTCTAGATATTAGGCAAGATTCACGCATCCTCACTAAATGCTTAAAGCATATAGTGGAAGTTAAACCAACTATTCTTGTGGAGAATTTTGCGAAGCTTAATGACCAAGAAAAGATTGAGGCCTTATTAAATATTTCCGAAACAATAACAGTCAGTGAGCTTTCTGATTCGATCGCTGTCGACACAATAGAATCACTGCAAACCATGAAAGAAATACAGGCGCAAAACGGAGTGCGCGCCTGTCATCGTTACATCATTAGTAATTGTCGTGGGCCAATTGATGTTGCCATATTAATTGCACTGTTCAGACTATCCGGCTGGGAGCTGAATGAGTTAACTATAGATATCGTGCCTCTGTTTGAGACTATAAATGACTTACATGGTGCAGGGGGGAACATGGAAATCCTCTATGCTCTTGCTGAATATAAAAACCATCTAAGTAAGCGCGATAATAAGCAGACTGTAATGTTGGGCTTTTCTGATGGCGCTAAAGATGGCGGCTACTTAATGGCAAATTGGGCCATTTATTCTGCTAAAGAATCTTTAACAGAAGTGTCAAGGAAACATGGGATTGAAGTTTGTTTTTTCGATGGTCGGGGCGGACCTCCTGCGCGAGGTGGCGGAAGCACTTATAAGTTTTATGCAGCGCTGGGGAAAAATATTGAGTCTAATCAAATCCAACTGACAGTTCAGGGTCAAACTATCAGCTCATATTACGGAACTCAGCTTGGTGCGACCCATAACTTGAGACAGTTATTAGCTGCCGGACTAGAAAACAATCTCTATGATCGTCCAAAAAGGGAATTTAGCGCTGAACAAAGAGACTTAATGACTGAATTGGCAAAACTCGGTTATGAAAAATACCTAGCCTTTAAAGCTCATCCTTTATTTCTGCCTTATTTAGAACAGATGAGCACCTTAAATTACTACGCCCAATCCAATATCGGAAGTCGACCAGCTAAACGCGGTAGTAGAGAGGAGTTGAAGTTTGACGACTTGAGAGCTATCCCATTCGTCGGTGCATGGGGGCAGTTAAAACAGAACGTGCCTGGATATTTTGGATTGGGAACGGCACTTAAAGCAATGGAAGAGAAAGGACGTCTAGATGATTGCATCGCTCTATATCAGAGCTCGGGTTTTTTTCGGGCTCTGGTAGGCAATAGTATGCAAAGTATGAGTAAGGCGAATTTCTCGCTTACTAATTACATGAAAGCAGATGAAACCTTTGGAGAGTTTTGGCAGTTAATTTATGATGAGTTTTTATTAAGTAATGAGATGGCCTTAAAAGTGTCAGGCCAAACAGTACTACTGGAAGATCATCCCGGCAGTAGATACAGCATAGGGCTACGCCAACGTGTAGTTTTACCACTCTTAATAATTCAACAATTTGCCTTGATGAGAATTAAAGAGCTTTCTGAAAGCGGCGACAGTGAAAAGATTGAGCTATATGAAAATATGATAGTACGAAGTCTTTTTGGAAATACCAATGCATCCAGAAACTCCGCGTAACATTAGTTTTTCAAACTAATGCTTCGTATTTGGAATCCAGATGTCCGCGTAAGAAAAAGCTTCGAATAAATCCTGATCAATCACTGAATCCGATTCACCAAGCCTTTCCAGAGCTTGTTGGGCGCCCTACCGTGGCTGATGAGCGACGGTAAGGCGTGTGTAACTTTGTGCAAAAATGTCGGACAGTTGTGCGTATCGGTGACCACTCAGGAACTTTTTTGTTAATAGAGACAGCCTGTGACAAGCTGTGATTAGGTAAGGAGGAACTATGTCTGACAAACTAATTGAAGCAGCGAAACAGAATATCATTGCCTACAATGAGAAGGACTGGGACAAGGTGGCTGCGAGTGTCACCCCAGGCTACGTCTACGACGAAGTCCCAACCCATCGAAAGGTTGAGGGCCTTGCTGCGGTCTTGGACGTGTGGAAGGGTTGGGCCTCCGCCTTTCCCGACTCGAAGGCAACGATTGACCGTGCTTACGCGAGCGGCAACACGGTGATCTTCGAAGTCACGTGGAACGCAACTCATACCGGCCCGATGGCAACACCGAACGGCGAGATTCCAGCAACGGGAAAGAGCGCCAGTTTTCGGTCTGTCTTGGTGGTTGAGATGGAGGGCGACAGGGCTTCGGCAACGCGTCAGTATTACGATCTGACCACGTTTATGTCGCAGTTGGGTATCAACTTGACCTAGCACGCAGTCTTGGTCGGTGGCGGGTTCAACGTGATTAAGGGATGTGCCACTTTGTGCCACGGATCGGAAAAAACTTACTGCAATTCACTGGCGTGAGGCGACTCAGCTACATCACTAGGCGGCTCCGCTGACGCTTCCAGTCGTTCCAACGCTTCAAATTCATCCGACATCCTCCGAAAGCGTTCCTTCAGTTCCTCGCGAGATTACTGCACTGCCTTTCCAACCAAGACAAATCCGATCAAGATTGTGACAGTTAGTAAACCAAGACGTTTAGGCATGACTTCCTGCTCCCCAAGTCGCTAAGGGTTCCCCCAGTATCTCAGTGCGAGGTTGAATCCCTAACCCAGGCTTTGTACTCGCGACCATTCGCCCCTCATGACGCTGGGGTGCGCCATCAGCCGTACGCACTGTCACATAACTGTTAAAGTCTGTCGCACTGAATAAAAATTCTGATGGTGTGCTGTGCGCTAGGTGTGCGATTGCGGCCGTCGTGATGTCGCTGCCCCAGCTGTCCTCAATGGTCATCGCCAAGCCAAGCGAGACGCATAAATCTCGCACCAGCCGTGTTTTAGTTAAGCCACCAAACTTGCTGATTTTGAGGTTGACCGCATCCATTGCTAAATCACTGTGTCCACGCACAAGCATCTGAACGCTATCCATGCACTCATCAAGCACGAATGGATGATCGATATTCCTTCGAACAGATAAACACTCTTCGTAGGTGGCACATGGTTGCTCAATAAACACATCAACGTCCTGAACTGCTCGAGCGACTCGTATCGCATCTTTCATCAACCAGCCAGTGTTGGCATCAGCGATGAGCACATCGTCCTTCTGGAGTTCCTTACGGGTGCAGCGAATTCGTTCGATATCCGTTTCGGCGTCGCTGCCGACCTTCAATTGAAATTTCCGGTAGCCTTCTGCACGGTACTGACTGACGCTCTCGGCCATGGCGTTCGGTGTATCCCTGGAAATCGCTCGATAGAGAGCAAAATCCTCCCCGAAACGACCGCCAAGCAAATGACAAACCGGCTGTTCTACAGCTTGGCCAAGAATGTCCCAGCAAGCAATATCGATCGCCGATTTAACGTATGGATGCCCCTTGAGGAGTTCATCCATTTTTCGATTCAACTTGTTGAGCTGCGTTGGATCCTGGCCGATTAAATCTTGAGCAATCTCGGTAATCCCCGCACGTACACCATTGGCATACGCTGGAAGATAGACAGACCCTAGTGGGCAAACCTCCCCGTATCCCGCCAAGCCTGTGTCCGTCTCAATTCGGACAATCGTACTATCAAATACTTGGACCGACTTGCCACCCGACCAATTGTAACTGCCCTCGTGAAGGGGTAAGTCGACCTGAAATAACGCGATTCTCAGAATCTGCATCAAAGCCCTCTTTTATGGGTTTCATTACCGCCAAGGGTCTACAACGTGCACGTCCAGAGTTGCCGCCCATAGGAGGTCATCCTACTGCTGACTGGTGGAGGGTTCAACGCTGAAGGAACGCAGCTAGAACCGATGGTCAGAAGGCGCTATCGTATGAGCAATCAATCTGGAGGGGTTATGACGAACAACAAATACTTCCTTATCGGCGTGTTAATTGCCGCGTTCCTATTCGTGGTGTCGTACTTTTACTTCCTTTTTGACGCAATTTCCAGCCCCACATAGATAACCGGACAACTGACTAACGTCGAAGCGACCTACCATGGCTGATGAGCGACGGTCAGGCGTGTGGCACTTTGTGGCACGAATCTCAAGAAACTCAGTGCAACTCGGTCGCGAGAGGCAACTCAGCTACTTCTTCACGGGGGGAGAATTTTGGCTTCGGAAAACAGTCCACCCTCGGGATAGAACTTCTGCTTCCCTGATGGGAAGTATTTTCACTCAATCGGCGGAGTCATTATGAAAGAACTTAATTATTTCATCATTCATAAAGTTGAGATCGTTTGAGTCGAATCCAGCTCCAGCTATGTGGCCCCACAGAGTAGGAATTATCCGTAACTCAACTCTTGGTATTTTCTCAGCCTCAGCTTTTAAAGCATCTATATGAAAATACAAATCAGTCTCACTGGGCATATATAAGACCCTAGCCTTGATAGAGTTTAACGCTGCTGTGGCATTTCCATTAAAGCCCGGTGAGTTTCCAATATTATTATTCTGCCAAGTCCTTGCAAGAGAGATAAGATCATTAGCATCCCAAGTTAAAACAAACTCCTCGAACCAATCGATGACTTCTTCTGCGGAATTAAGCCCCATTTCCTTATAAAGTTCTTGCCTAAACCATTCTTGAGACCACCCCCAACTAGCCCAATGCGTTCCTCCGGCCCTTAGACCCACTTCAGGAGGTTGCCTATAGTTCCCTTCCATAAACGCGTTATCAGCTTTAATCGCTGAAATAAAACCTTCTAATCTTACTTTTCCATGAGGGTATTCAACTGCTGATCCGGCTATTCCGACAATTGAATGAACAAAATCAGGATAACTAACGCCCCACTGGAAAGCTTGTTGAGCTCCCATGGAAAAGCCTACAACAGCATGAATTTGTTCTACACCAAACTTCTCTGTAACTAATCTATATCCAGCTTTGACATTGTCTCTGGTCGAGATCAAAGGAAAATTGGGCCCATTAAATGGTGCGGGCGTATTACTTGGAGAGCTTGATAAACCATTTTGGAACATGTCCGTTGCTACGATAAAGAATTTTTCTGGATCTAGCGCCATCCCTTTTTTTATTAAGAAATCAAAACCATGATGGTCGCCTAGATAAGCTGACGGAACGACTATCAGGTTATCTTTCTCTTCATTAAGTTTTCCATGAGTTACATAGGAAAGTTGCGCGTTCGT
>Ga0315336_1004233_pt1 | contig 17396 bp, 23 predicted proteins | sample ASW5metaG_FD_204512 | JGI IMG/M metagenome (GOLD analysis project Ga0315336, IMG submission 204512) | Ammonia-oxidizing marine archaeal communities from Monterey Bay, California, United States - ASW #5 | ecosystem: Environmental > Aquatic > Marine > Intertidal zone | place: USA: California... | reverse complement strand
CCAAATGAGCAGAATCACCATCATTGCAGCGGTGCTGTTCAGCGCAGGACTGATTTTAATGAACGCTGGCCCAGCATATGCGCCGTCGATCATAGACAATTCATCTACAGCCTTAGCACCGATCGAGGAGCCGTCGATCATAGACAATTCATCTACAGCCTTAGCTCAAGGACAAATCAAGGCGGGGGTTCTGTCGGGTAATAAAGCTATGGAAAAGGCCAAGGCGGCTGGGGCGTCGGTAGCGGCGTCGAAGACGGCTGGGATAAAAGCCTGTAGGGCGGCCGGTGGCAAATCGAAAAATTGTGCGGCTGCGGCGAAGACTGGTTTCCTTTACGACACGACCGGTGGCAAGAAGTGACATTCAAGCTCTCGTTGAGGCCGTTTCCATCGCCGTAATATTGATGACACCCTCCAACTTAGGGCCTCTCATTTCACATTGAGCACGAGATTCGGGGATCTAATGCATTGATTTTGTTACAGGGCATTTTTGGGTCCATTTGGCCAAAACCCCAAAAACCCCCATTTTCCTAGAGAGGGGGCATAAAAACATAAAGACTATGATCCAGCATCCCCCCCTTAACAATCCCCCCCTGACCCTTCGCTTCGCTCAGGGTCGAGGCCCTTCGGGCCTCAAAACCTTTTTATCGCGAATGAAAAAATGGAGAGGCTCAAACGGCAGCCTTCAGAACCAGCAGGCCTGCCTTATTAGGGTTCATATTATTGGCCTTAAAGAGAGGCTAAAATAGTGCGCCAGAATGATCCTGAGAGGCCATAGATGATCCCTGTGAGGATCTTTTATCGGATGCGCCCTCGGGTTCTGCCGCCTGAAACTCGGATCTAAGATCATCTGCAAGGCTTGGTTCTGACTCGGCTGACTCCACTTCTAGAGTGCCGGATTCATCATCAGCCATTGACTAACTCCTTAATCGGGGCGTTTTGCCATTCAAATGAAACGTGCGGGTCATCGGACGATTCTTTGCGGCCATCCGGGACATCTTCCATCGTGCCGCCGTGCGATCTGATGTAACCGCCCTCTTTCATCCAATCGGGTTTTTCGGTTCCCATCTCCAAACGAGAACCTTTCACATCAAACCTGATGGATAAGATCTCACCAGAAGATTGGTTAGACTATGCTTACAAATGGTCTGGCGATGATGACCCGTTTAATGGTTGGGGTTTCATTCATTCGCCTATGCCCCCATCCCGCGATTGTCTTAATGGACGCCCCCAACTAGTGAGCGCATCCAGGCAAATGAACAATCGATAACCGGCTTCCTTTACTGACTCCGTTCTTGTGCAGTCCCAAGCCCCCGTGAATTTCATATGCAGGTTTATGGGTGCACCTAAACGGCCAAGGTGGACCAGCATACTGACCATGTAGTAGTTGAGACATATGGTCAGTTGGCACTTTAGTCAGTGCTTTCGCTGTCGCTATAAGACCCTTTTTAGCTGCCGTTTTCGCACCGGCAGATAACATGGCACCTAAGGATTCCCCTCCGGTAAAAAAGGCAAGGGCTACTGCTCCGACCACCTTAGCCACCGGCAAAACACATTCTTTCATCACCTGTGTTGTGGTTTTTTGTTTGCCATCAGGTTGGATGTGAGCATTGATTGTAAACCAAACTGCTCCGGTTTTTACATCCCACGTCTTTCCCGGTTTAACCGTTTTGTAATAAAGACATCCGATCTGGTCTAGAGAAAGTGATAGGGGCCAGGCCGTTTTATTAGTGATTTTAAAACCTGGGCTACCGTCTATGTCAGCTCTTTCCTCAGCTCTCTCTTGCTCGGACATAACCCGATAATGCCCGTTCCTCCAAAACAGGTGAAACTTCGAATATGAGGTGCCCGATGAGTGATAGCTATACATAGGCTTTCCACCAGGACCAGTCCTCATGTTGACCTTAAAACGTTTTATAAGACATCCGCCTCGGCGGCTTGGCGCATGGGATACGCTCGGAACGAACTTGTCTTTTGCAATCCTCCCCGGAGGAATTATCCATGAATCTCGACGGCATCCGCCGAGATAATAAACATAGGCGTGCGCCTCGTAAAGAGTATGGTTATAGATTTTGGCACGGTCATAAGCCCAGCTTGGGCTTGCCCAAAACGCTAGTATTGTCGGGATCAACAACATGGCCCTTAGTAGATTTTTTCTCATAGTGCGACCTCCTGTGCATCGTTATTGGTTATAGATAAGGTAAGGTAAGGTAAGGTAAGGTCATACAATGCAACCACTCTACTCTTGTCGCTCCCTCAGTGTCTAGCTCCACATCATTCTTTTTAAGCACAGCATCCCGCACCGTCTTTATCCGACATTCCCCAGATGACATCCAAATCCGTGGAAATCGTGCCACCGTTCCACCGCACAGGGAACGGCATCCCTTCTGCAGCCATCCGATGGCCTGATTCTGGAGATTGGCCCTCGTCCGGAAGGCCATTGCCCGAATTTTCCGCCATTTAGACAGACCCCACCTGTCGTTTTCACCTGGCCCTCGACTTTCCCGGCCTACGCCGGAACGGGTCTTCGTCGTAGATCATCGATTAGACTCAGGATTTTCCGGAACAGTCCCCTCGGCACCGCGACCTCGGCCGATTGGAACGTGACGTATCGACCATGTCGCACGACTTTTGCGCCGATCTTGACCAGCTTCTCCACGCGCTCCATCACAAACGCATCAAACTATTCTTGTACCCCGTCCGATGCAACACCCACTAAGGCCGATGCAAGTGCTCTACGGGATTTTTTGTTGGTGAAGGAGAACAGATCGCCCACACAGATGGCCATCGCATTTGGCGTGCTAAGGAGATCCGTTTCAAACGCTTCAAATGCGGATCGGGAAAATCCTTCCCCATCTCGATGCAATTGTTTCGGCGAAGCGATTCCCGGTGGGCATCACGCGTCATGATCCAATCGCCCACCCCGTTTTCATCGCAGTCCACCACGCTCTGGTAAGGAGTGAAGGGCTTGATCACCTTGGGGGCTTGCCCAAACCGAGGAGGAACCGCGCTCTCCGGCGGATAGGGCCGAAAGTCATCCGGGCCGTGCCGCCAGAATCTTTTTCTCATGCATCGCTCCTATTTTTCTGGCACAATTCCAGGATGAAAAAAATCATTTTGCTCGCCACCTTCCTATCTTCGTTGGGATTTACATCCATCTGTTTTGCTGAATGGACGTTTGTTACCCATAATTCCCGTGGAAAAAATAGTTTTTTTGTCGATTTCAAAAACATCCAAATCAAAAAAAGGTCTGTGTTTTTTTGGTTATTAATAAATTTTCCAATAACACCAAAATCTGGATATTTATCTGCTAAATCTTTCATAGAGGCTGACTGCGGGATCCCCCGAAAAATAAGAGGCCTTTCTGTCAGTGTTTACAAACGACCCATGGCTCAAGGAGAGCCGAGTAAGTCAAAAAACAAACCTTCCGAATGGAATTATCCTTCTCCAGGCTATTCGATGGAGATTATTCTAAATCATGTCTGTACCCGGGCAAAAAAGAAATGAAAAAGCTCATCCTGATCTCCGCATTCCTATCTTCATTGGTGTTTACGACCGTCTGTTTTGCTGAGTGGACGTTGGTTAGTACAGATGTCAATGGGCGTCGTTTTTATGTCGATTTTGATCACATCCATACTAAAAGCAAAAGGTCTGTGTTTTATTGGCAATTAAGTGATTATGCAAAACCAGCTAAAACTGGAACTTTATCTGTTAAAAGTTTTGAAGAGGTTGACTGCGGTATCCCCCGGAAATTGAGAATTCTTGCTATCAATTTTTACCCACAACCCATGGCTCAGGGAGATTTGAGGAAGATGATTAACAAACCTACCGAGTGGCTGTATCCTCAGCCGGGCACTTCGGGGGAGACTGTCCTAAAAACAGTCTGTCCCTTGGCAGAAAAGAAATGAAAAAGCTCATCCTGATCACCACATTCCTATCTTCATTGGTGTTCTCGTCTGTCTGTTTTGCTGAGTGGACGTTGGTTAGCACACATGTCGATGGGCATCGTTTTTATATCGATCTTGATCGCATCCAAATTAAAGACAAAGGATCTGTTCTTTATTGGAACTTAACTGACTTTGCAAAACGAATACAAGGAAATTTATCGGCTAAAGTTTTTCTAGAGGCTGACTGCAGTATCCCTCGGAAAGTAAGAGTTCTTATTTTCAGTCACTACACCCAACCCATGGCTCAAGGAGATCCGAGCAATACGATGAACAAACCTACCGAGTGGCGCTATCCCCCGCCGGGCTCTTCGATGGAACGTGATCTAGATAAAGTCTGTCCCTTCGCAAAAAAGAAACTTAAATAACGTCCTCACGCCGCACTTCTTGTGGCCGATTCCGCGGCCTTGATTTCAATTTCCATCCGCTTTAGCGCCACATCCGCTTCCATTTTCTCGCGCTCTAACGCGATCTTCTCGCGCTCTAACTTGATTTTCTCGGCAGCGATGGCTGCATCCGTCTGCGCCTTTGCCTGATCTGCTGCGGCTTTCTGGGCCGCTTCTGCCATCTTGGCGTTGGCCTTGGTATCTTCCTGGGGAAATCACTACAAGTCCGGCGAATGCCCACCAGCGGTTGCTACCAGTTCCTGATCTTTTTTCACCTCGTATCCCAGCTTCCTGAATGCAGCTACAATCTCTTTTTCACGATTAGCACTCAAACAAAGAGCAGATCCGTCGAGAAAGGTCGACTCCAGCTTACCAAATTTTTTCTGAATGGATTCCGGAACCCAATCAACCATCATTCCTTTAGGCCAGACCTGAAAATATACCCCATCCCAGTATCCCCCCACGGATTTAGATGAATCAAAGGGATCTTTGTCCAATGGTACTCGTTCCTCAAACTTCTCATATTCCAAGCGGGCCTCTTCCCCGTCTTCCAGCTCTCCGAATTCCAGAAAATCCTCGTAGCTCCACCATTCTTCATCTCCCGCGATGTCTTCATATGTCTCGGCCCAAACCAGATCCCTGAACTCCCCCCATGTTTTAGCTCTGCAGATCGCATCACAGGCGTTTGCCAGTCTCTCGGCCTCTGTCTTCTCGATGAACACAATAAATCCTTCTTGTCCTCCGTAAACACCGTAGACAATCGATTTTTCTGGTTTCTCAGCGATATTCATTTTTTCCGAGGACCTCTTCCATCGCTTGCCGACCCAACAAAAGATCTTCTTGAACGTCTCTGGCACTGGCATGTTTTCCTCCATTTCATGAACTCACGGCCCTCAGGCCGCTTTAAGCCAGGCTGACGCACGGCTCTCGCGGCTTTCATGAACCGGGAAGGGAGAGACGCCGTAAAACATTGTCGGGCGTCTCCCCCTCCCATATGATAAATCCCTCTTTCTCTACTCCGCCGCCGGTTCTTCCGACGTTGAATCGGGTTCGACCGGCGCCCTTAACGTCCCCCCGAGTAGACCTATGAACGTCCCGTTTCGGAGCGCGAAACCTTCTTTTGCCCAGTCGGTCGACGCCCTCAGATATAATTCCGTCATATCCATCTGCATCAACGAAGGTTCCGTCTGCTCGTTCCCAGATAACTTTGGCATTGTTGAATGTCTCCCCTAGTTTCTTCACTTTATCCGCGAGTGCTTGCGCCCCCTCTGGGTCAAATATCACCAAGGTTGTCGCGTCATCATTTGGATTCATCTGTACTCTCTTCCGGTGGGCGAAACAGATTTTTCCCTCCCCCCGGTCGTGTCCCACAGAATCCGAACATCACTCCGGATAGCTCCTCAGTAACGTCGATTATCACACTGGATTCCTCCGGCGGTGGCGTTGAGCTTCTCGCGGGCCCTCGGAAGGCATCTATCCATTTCAGTGGCCTCTTCGACGCCTCGTCCGATATCGGTAGGTATTTTCTCCACTTTTCCGGTACTCGCATGTCTCTTCCTCCTGGTTAGGGGGAGGACACCGGTGGGTTTTTTCGCGCAACGCAGGGGGATGAGCCGCTCGATCAGAGCGGAATTCGAGGTCTAGCACAAAAAAAGCCCGCCATCCTGCATCAGGAAAGCGGGCACTTGTGCTGGACACTTGGTTGTTGCATGCGACTTCCGCTGCAACCACATCCCCGCTCGTTAGCGGGAAGGCACCTTAGGGCGTCCACCCAGGTTGCCGGACCCTTTATGGGTCGCTCCTGATGTTGGTCGGGATACTACCTTCGAAAAAGGATTTGTCAAGAATTATTTTTGGTTTTATGAAAAATTCATCTGAAAGAGACCCTGGAATTTCCTCATCTATTTCTCGCAACCCCAGGTGAAGTAGCCGATGATGGGCATCTCGAAAATTGGCTGATAACCATTGGATTGTGTGGCCATAAACATTACATTTTGTATCCGTATAAATAAATCATTTTGATTACGAGAAGGAACTTACATTAGACTTGCACAATGACAGAATCAAACAAGAAACTCGTCAACGAGAAAACTGTAGAAATTCTTTTTAACCGCTATTTTCTTTCGGCATTTGGCCTGAGAAACCTTAAGCTTTTTGCCCCAACGTCTGTCAAGGAATATCGCCTTGGGTACGACGCAAAGTTCGTTGGGCATAAGAGCCTTCGTGAGGTTTATCTTCAGTTTAAAGCGCCTACCCGTTATTCAGACAAACATAATCGATTTACAATACGCATAACTGAACACCAACACGAACTATTAAAGAAATATCATCCAGACTCTGCCTATTATGTTGCACCAATGTTTCGTTCATTTGAAGAATTGAATGAGGTTGAATCCGCGATGACTAGTTCTGAGATTTTTCTTCGTTTCTTTGCGTGCATTGAGATTTCGAACTTGCCAGACAGTATTTCTTATTTTCATATTAAACCGCCAGACAAGAACAAAACAGCTCCAGATGCGCGATATAATTTAAAGGAAGATCCAAACAAAAAGAATGCCCGTCATCCGGTTAAAGGAAAAGACTTGGTTCTTTTGGGGAATTGGTTGCTAAATAGGCTGAAAGATAAAAAGGTTGGTGCTGTTCTTGATACATCGAACGAAGGAATATCTGAAGATCTTGAGATTATAAATAAAAATGAGAAGGAAGTATCTAACAAAAACGTTTGGAATCCTCGAGCATCAGGTGCTTTCCAAACTGTCGACAAATATGGGAATAAAAAAGACTTCGGTGTAATGCTGAGAGCATTCGAGTAGAAGATAGTTTAAACGAATTAACAGGAAAACGAGTAGAAATGAAAACTAATGGATCTTATCGTGTTAATGAGGATTGTTTTATTTTAAAATCTAAATTCAACAAATTATTCTGACCTCAACAATTGGATAATGTAAAAAATAGAAATCAACTTGGGAAGTTAAAGAAGCATCTTATAAATGCTACATCCTCTCATTGAATCCATTCTCCGCACTCTTTGATGCAACAATACACGCTAAAAAGACAATCAGAACAAGGTTCGGAGGAAGAGCTGAACCACTTTCCTTACAGTAGCATTTTATTTCTGGCAGCCCCAGATGAAGTAGCCGATGATCAAACCGAAAATGGTCCCTTCAAGACCTTTTAGACTGATACAAATAATGGGGTAGTTCCTGATCCATTTTCGGCAATATTCGATGAACTTCATTTGGCAGATCTCCATTGCGGTATATGCAACTGCAAGGACAGAAGCGACTTATTTTTGATTCTTCATCATCCAGCCTCTCGCGAGATCTTTTGCCTGCGCGATCTTCGGTGGAGTCATTATTTTTTCAATAGCATCTCTGGCTTTGATTGAAATTTCATTTCCGTCTGAGCCCGCAAGACTGAACCACATATGTGCCAGAACATTGTTTCGAGGAACGGCGGTTTCTTGAGAGTGCAGTAATCCCATATTGAACTGTGCGCGTTTGCATCCCCGCCCGATTGCTTTTTCATAGCACCAGATGATGTCTCTATAGCCGAGGGCCCTGCGCGAATACAACCATTCACCCAGAAGACATTCCGCTTCGGCAATCTGTGAGGAATTCATTTCCGTCTCAATAAGACGTCTGCTCTTTCCAGCCTCCTTTACATCAGGATCTGCTGCGCCAAACCACATATGCGCACGAGAGTAATCCTGAGGAACGCCCAACCCTTTTGCGTACATTACACCCAGACGGAAACGTGCACGTTTATTCTTTTCAGCCGCTTTTCGGTACCATTTGAAGGCTTCTTTGTAGTCCTGCGAGAAGAGGATTCCTTCTTCAAATTTCACTCCGAGCCTGAACTGTGCCGGATTGCTTCCATTCTCCGCAGCTTTTTTGTACCAATTCGCCGAAGCTTTTTTATGCCAGCTCGCCGCTTCTTGATCGTTTCGGGGAATGCCCCATTTGCCGTCATACATCTCAGCAAGTTTTAATTGAGCCCCTTTGTATCCCTGCATTGCTTCTTTTTGGCTCCACTTGAACCCTTCTTCTTGAGAACTATAAAGACCAAATCCGAATTCAAGGCATACAGCCACTTCGTACTGTATATTTGCGTCACTATATTCCGCCGCTTTATCCAGCCACTGCATAACTTTTTTAGAGTTTCGGGGAACGCCGAGTCCCCCCGCAAACATTTCATCAAGGACCACCCGCGCATCTTTGTTTTCCTTCTCCGCGCCTTTTCGGTACCACCTCAACGCTTCCTCATAGCCATGGGGGATGAAGAATTTGGATTCTTCTGCATTGCTTTTCTTGCGGAGCGAATCCTTATCTCCTTTCTGTGGTGAAAAACGCCAGCCCTGGTCCGGTCCTGGTTGAAGGTGATTGATAAGAATGCGGCACATGAAAACGCAGAGTTCGGAAGGGTTCGATTGTTGCACCTCCGGATCAGAGGTTTTTTCGTGATAAGAACGTGGTCTGTCTGGATGCCGCAGAGGAACGAGCCAGTCTGAGGATGGCATATCCGATATACCTCCCGGGCGGAGGAGGCCATGCAGGAAAAAAGTGGATGTAAAAGAAGTCTAGCAGAGATCGTTCAATCTAGGTAATTTCAGGGCTATTCGACTCCTGTTGCACCTAGGAGAATTTGAGAACCTGGTCCCATCCTACAAAATCTAGTAATATCATAACTCACCCAGAAACAGACTTTCCCGCGCACCTGTTCCGGAAGAACGCACCGTGCGGAAGATGCACAAATCCTTTTGGGAAATTGGATTGATTATGTTTGTATAGTCAGTTTTCGTGAGTGCCAGTGATCGATTTTAGTTAGGGGATTCTATGGGATTTGGTCAAAAGTTTTTTTATTCCTACATAATGGGAATGATCACAATTGGGGTCAAGATTGTAGACGTCCATTGAATTGCATGGATACCTCTATCACTCGTAACTGCATCAATGTTCATTAACTCATTCAAGAATAGGGGTTAGGGATTTTCACCAACGATGTGTGTATTTGCATGCTCGACGTAAATAGAACATTGAGGAGATGTTAGTTAAACATGAATGAATGAGCAGTAGGAGGATAAGATGGTTGAAGTAGTGATACTGGATAAATTTCTGCAAGAAACCATGGGTGGGTTTCCCCCACGTGCAAAAATGCATATTTGCGAAGGTGTCCTTTACGAGTGTGGTTGTGGGAAGACCCATAAATACTCAGAAAATCAGATTGAGGTTATTCGAGAACTTGAGGACATGAAATTTGTATTTGTATGTCACAATGATTATGTGACGTTGGTCAAACTAAAAGGTGACCTCTCATTAAGATCAAATTATAAATTTATATCCTTATTGAGTGCAAGAAATTTCGGTCCAAATGAAGATCAAAGTAAATTTGACAAGATGTCTGACGAGGAAGTCATGGAAATTTTAGGGCATAAAGACCCAAGGATGACGGTGAGGTATCAGCACCTCGCTCCGGGCCATCTCAGGGATGCGATGGGAGCCTTGGACAAGACATTCGAGCGGGACTCATATCAGGAAAAACAAGCTTCAGGCGAAGCTCATTTAGGCACTATTTAGGCACTAGCATCTAAAATCGAAAACAACGCAACTGCAAGTCACTGAATTGATTGGTGGGCGGGACAGGGCTTGAACCTGCGACCTATGCCTTGTAAGGGCACCGCTCTCCCAGCTGAGCTACCCGCCCTTAGGGTAATCCAAGGATGAAGATACCATCTGTCTGGCTGCAATCCAACCGCCAGCCAATGCGCCAAATAAAATATTCGATAGTAAAGGTGCCTATACGGGTTACTCGTTGACGGTCTTTCTGACGACGATTGGCCATGAAAGAAGAGCAGCCAAAAGGCCCGCAGCGAAGCTGATTAACAACGGCCGTGTGACCTCAGAATCCATGTTCCGCCAAACGACGACATGGGCGCTCTGACGGCCAGAAAAATGAACTTCGGTCCGCGCAGAGGTCAAAACGCCATGAATTTCTTTTCCTTCCGTCCCATGGGAGGTGGCAGGAGCCGAGGCCAGCGGATAGCCCTTTTGGTCGAATATCTCTATCCGCTCGAAACCCAGCGAAACTCGCAGGCGCTCCATATGTGCTATTAGCGCATTTACTTTGACAGAATTTTCTATAAGTGCCGATACCGGTCCCGTCGACAGAACGTGCCCCAGATGGTTCACCTTCCTTTGCGCTAAAACGATCTCGCGGGATAATCCCAGGAGGAGGCTTATAAAAAAAACGATCCCAAACACCCGGGCAATTTTCTGCTGTAATTTCATGGAAAGCGGTGCCCCTCTATCAACCTATATCAGAAGTCGTGTAATAAATGGTTCAAATTTTGAGCCTGCCGTTCTTAGAAAATAGCCGGCCATCGACCCAAACCTCTCCACCTCGGCGCAAGTCACACACCATATCCCAATGAAGGGCGGAATTGTTTTTTGACCCACTTTCTGGATATCCTTTGCCGAGAGCTAGATGAAGCGTACCTCCGATTTTTTCGTCAAACAGGGTGTTTTTCGTAAATCGCTGGATACCCCGATTGAGCCCGAATGCGAATTCGCCTACTCGGCTCGCCCCCCGGTCCATCGCAATCATTTTCCTAAGAAATTCTTCGTTTTTCTTGGCGGAAGCCTTGACTACCCGACCTTTATCGAACGTAATCCGGACATCTTCAACCTCCCGGCCTGATAAACAAGCCGGAAAGGTATAACGAATTTTTCCGTCAACTTTCGACTCTTCAGGACCGGTGAAAATTTCACCATCGGGAAAGTTATGGTTTCCAGAGCAGTTAATCCACGGCCGACCCGCAATGCCAACACAAAGATCCGTGTCCTGCCCCCCAATCTCGACCACCTTTCGCCCCTTGAGGTATCTAATGACCTCACTTTGACGTTTATCTATACCCTTCCAGCGCTGAACAGCCCCTGTCTTATCGGCAAAACATGCTGCAAAGACAAAATTCTCGTATTCGTGAAGAGACATCTCCGCATCCTGGGCATAGGCCTCTGTGGGAAACAGGGTAAGAGTCCAACGGAGTCCTTTTTTTCCGCGCGTTCTTTCATGCTCAGCGGAACGTTTCATAAATTCTTTCATAATAGGCTGGCGGGCAACTGACGTCGTTGTTTGCTTCTTAGGGTCCACCTCAGAAAGTCTTTTTGTATTCGTCTCAGAGAGCACACTAATCAAAACGTCCACACGACTAACTTCGAATTTTGATATGGGTGAGACAAAGGAAAGCTGCTCTTTATTCGCGTTCCGGAGGAACATTTCGTCCATCCCAGGAAGCGAAACTTGGGTGTAAGGAAATGCCCCCAGCCTCAGGCACTCCTCATAAAGCGCCCGAACCAACGGCGCAGCAACAATCCCGCCGCGTATGCACACCAAGTCGCGGGGCCCTACCTTTGAAGAGTAGCAGGCTATCGTCTCCGCCATGCGCTCAATTCGGATATCTTCCATTACAAGGACGCCATAATTTCCTCAGACGCTCAAAAAACCCATGCGGGGAGGGGGAGATTATCCCATATTCGCCAAAAATTTCCCATCGATCACTGCCAATCAATAGGATATAATGTAGTAACTGAACTACCCGGCAAGAATCCACACTCTGGAGGAATGCCAATATGAGAAGAGCGCACAGAGTTCGAAATTTCAAGCCATACCTCATGCGTTATGTACATAATAATGACCCTAATTACGAGCCGGTACTCCGCGAATTGCTCGATCACGAACATGAGGTCTACGATGAGTTGACTCTCACCAAAAAAGAGATGGGACGTGGTGAGCGTGAAGGCAATACTTGGGAAGTTGTCTTTGCCGAACTCACAGATGTTCTTACCCCAGTACAGATTGAGAAGTTATTCGACCGGATGGAAAAAGACTTCAGATCCACCTGTGCCACTTTCGCGAAATGGCTGAATCCCAGAAGCTTCTTGAGCAAGACGAAGGCGGGGCTGGATAGTCTTTACGTCCTCCAAGTCTTCGCATCATTTTTTCATTCAGGAGAGATTAGATGGCAACGTACGGTTATGACCATTTGCATTTCAGAAGCGAAGACCCCCGGACAGCCCGAACATTTTGGGAAAGTATGTTTGACGCCACCCTCCTTCAAGAACGTGAACTTGGTGGGGCACCATCGTTCCACATGGACCTAAATGGAATGAGTTTTATCGTTTCGGGCCGCGCCGAGGGAGAAGATCCTGTCCATTCGAGCTCCGATCCACGCTATGGACTCGACCATTTCGGACTCCGGGTAAGCAACATGGATGAAGCGGCAGCGGACCTGCGCACCAAAGGCGCAGAGTTTATTTGTGAGCCTTGGGAAATACGACCGGGCGTCAAAATCGCATTCATTAAAGGACCAGACAATATCAGCATTGAATTGGCACAGAGGGATTAAGCCAAAATGCTCTCAGGGAAAGCCGACCCGCACACGCCCTTTCTTGTAGCCGAAAGCAGCCCCGTTCACCTCTCCGCCATCAAGGAATTTTTTGACGACTTCTTATTTAAGAATATTACCTTTGTTAAAGATGGGTATGAATTTTTCGCTACGGTCCATGAAAAAAAATACGGGACGATCATTCTCGACTACCACCTCCAAAAATCGAATACCCTCAACACGATCGCAGATACCTTGAATAGTGGGATCAATTCCAAAACTCCAGTTATTTTTACCTATGATAACAATATCGAAAAAGAAGAGGAAAAATATATTCATGACAATGCCAAGTCGGTAGGCGTTTCAGCCATTATCAACAAGCCCTTCTCGAAGGAAACTCTTTGGACTACAATCGAAAATGCATTAGACATTTTCATTATCCCTGCCTCGGAGCAAATTATGCGATCTAAAAAATCGTTGGCGGCGACCAAAACGGCCATTGGCCTGGCAAACAGTCTCAGAGAATCTGGAGATTTCGAGAAATCCGAAATAGTATATCTAGAGGCCACCATGAATGTCTTGTATGGGATCGCGGAAGCATATCTGCTCAGCGGAAAAATAGATGATTGCGATTCGGTTCTGACCGAAGCGCTCCAGATTGACCCCCAGGCTAAAAAACAATTCAAGGGGCGGACAAAAGATTTTATTTCTCGAGGAAACGAAAACCTCAAAAAAAATAGACATCGCCTGGCAATATTCGAATTCGAGGCAGCGACATACCTCATGCCGGAAAGCCAAGGAGCCCTTGTCGGACTTGGAGAAGCACTCTTGGCCCTAAACGAGAAAGCTGTCGCTCTACAGTCATTCAAACGGGTCCTCACAATTAAACCGAATAAGGAAGCCCGCGACCTCTACAAACGGATTGGAACAATTTTGTTTCGGCTTAAGGAATACGAAATTGCAGTCAAGGCATTCGAAACCGCCGCTATTTTCATAAAAACCGATCCAGAGCTATTTTACTTTCAGTCTCTAATGGACGTAGCTCTAGGGAAATTTCCGGAGGCCCTAGCCAACATTGACAGGGCCCTTAAGCTGAAAATTCCTTTTATCGAAGCACAAAAGGCCAGAGAAAAAATTCTTGTTTGGGTGAAAGCCGCCGAGGAAAAAAATATACAACCCTCCACGGCAACTTTATAAGATGGACATATCGGCGGAAACCTTGGCGGGCAAACATCAGTTTGATGCCTTCTTCGAAATTGGAGCAACTTAAATGGCAATGAAGCCAGAAGAAAACCGATCATCCCCCAGATATGTTCTCCCGGTCGTGGCTCACATTCCTGGTTTCTCCGCTCTCCCCCTTATCCCCGAGGATGTTAGCTCCGGCGGATTCAAAGTTTTGGTGACCATTGAGCCCCGCTTGGGCGATCAAGCTGAGTGCTCAATTCAAATAGCCAACGAAATGTTCGATAATTGCCAGGCAACGGTCGCTAGAGTCCACGACAACGGCGACGGAACGTGGGATATTGGAGTTTCTATAGAGTCCCTTACAGAAGACCGAGAATATCTCAAAATAGCCCTAGAAAAAATCATCAAAGAACATCGTTAACTATTCCCCTCCAGTCCTTTGCAGGCAATCTTTCATTACGCTGTTCTCACGGATACAAGGCCTGCTGAAGCTCCTCCCGTACCTTGTCAGGGTTGACCCCGTTCGCGCGCAACAAGTCACCAGCTTCGGCGAGGACGCGATCCATATCCTCGTAGAGCTTGAACGTCTTAGTGCGGTCCGGATACTCGAACCCCATGGCCTCCCCGAGAATACTCATAAAATTTTCGATCTTAACTGGATGATTTAGCTCTTCGCCGCACAAAGAACGGTGGCAACCATGGTAGATTGTCACTATGGAATCCGCTCCGGCCGACTCGGCGGAAGCAAAAAGTTTTTCGCGCAAAGCCTCTCTCGCCCCTGGAACTACCAGTGTCGGACACTGATATCCGTGATCGGAAAGCTGTTCAATCTCGATCAGTTCCAGACCCGGCACGCTCCTCAAAATCGTCCGAACGTCATCCTCCACCCCTTCAATACCACCGTGTAGATGAACCACGACACGCTTTTCCACCGGGTGGACATAGAGCGACTTTAGAATCTCGATTCGCTCAACCAAATATTTAGAAATATGAATAAAGGGGAGAGATTCGCCGTCCGGTCCCGCGTACAATTGGATGTAATCAGTATATTGCATCTGGCAAGTGGGGCAAAAGGTGATGACACTCTCGGAGCCGTAAGACTTGAAAAGGTCGAGAGAACGCTTCCCCATGGCTGCACCAGTTTCCAAATCTCCTCGGCGTATATGGTTAATGCCACAACAATGGCCCATCCCTCCCGCCACCTCATAGTCGAGGCTCATTCGGTCAAATACATCCATGCACGAAAGAAGAATGTGGGGTGTCTGAAGGATATTGCAGCCAAAATAAAACACGGCATCGGCTTTGGCTTTCTTCTGCCCATGAACAGCGACCAGGCGCTTGTACAGATCGGGCTCTAACTGAAGGCCAGCCATGAGGCGAATTGTGCGGCTCAGAAAACGAAAATAATTCCGGCTATCTTCCTTGATGCCCTCCGATTCCCCGTCGGCGATTTGCAATTTAATTCTTGCATAGGAAATCATTTCACGTGGGTTGACGTCTTCGGGACAGGCTTCTATGCAAACTCCACTTTTCTGACAAGTCTCGACCCACCGGACAGCATCGAGTGCCCCGGCCTGGCCATTGATGATGTCGATCACCCCACGTGTCACGCTTTCGGAATCGCTTCCGTCAAATTCGGCATACACGGTCATCGGGCAAGCCTCAAAACACTTCCCGCAGGTCGTGCAGGCCTCCGAGATAAGCCCGATTCGCTCCTCCATAAATTCGCGATAAATGTCGCCCGTCTTAACCGTCATGGTCACAGGCCCTTTCACACATTTAGATATCTCTCAATAAAACCATAAAAAAAAGAATCTCACGGACAGGGTAACATAAATGACAGCGATATCCCGGCAATTCCACCGAGGGGCCCTAAATCGACTACATTCCTAGCCGAACCAGGCCAAATTTTGGAAAAGCGTGTAGGCGGGCAACATTGAATCATCCAACTATAGGAGTGGGGTGAAGCACGTGTGAGAGTCACTCCCAAAATCTGAGAAGGGATAACACCCCCTCCAGAGTGTGCTTCACAAATCTTTCAAGATTGCTTCTGAAACAGACGCACCACCATTGGCATAGATCCGCATCCTAGCCAATCAAATCGCGGGAATGAGCGACTTAACGTTTCCCGTACCTGCCATCCGAACACGCCGATAGTCCAACACATCCCTCAATAATTTTTTCGGCAGCAAACTCTCGAAGTGTCCCGCTCCACAATCAATCTCACCCGCCCACCTGATACCCCCAGTCTGCACTGGCTGCTCCTTTTCAGTTGCCCATAAATGTGCAACGGGTTGGGTAGATTTAGTGCAACGGGAAATTCGATGAGAATGCATGGGACTTGCTCAAGATATATCCGCTCCTGCCTCCGGCCGCCAAGTGAATCGGTACAGGCAAACCCTTCCTCCGGAAAAGGGGCGAGACCATAGCATCCAGTACGAACCTCTAGGGCACATTTACCTTTGAGTGCCAGTTCCACGCGGTTTCGGCAATTTTGTCTAGCCCAGATAAGCGGGGCCGCCACCCCAAGGATCCAGCGGCACGTCGGGCATCTGCAATCAATTCGGCGGGGTCTCCCGGCCGTCGGCCCTTTTCCTGCGAAGGCACCTCACGCCCACTGGCCCGGCCCACCGCTCGAATCACTTCGCGGACTGAATGGCCCTTTCCGGTGCCCAGATTGAAAGCCGACGAATCGCCTCCTCGTTGGAGATAGTTTAGGGCCAGCCGATGAGCCTCAGCCAAATCGCACACATGCACATAATCACGGACGGCAGTTCCGTCCTCAGTGGGGTAGTCGGTTCCGAAAATATCCACGTGGGGTCTTTTCTTGAGAACTGCCTCGATCGCGATGGGAATCAGGTGGGTTTCAGGAACATGGAATTCGCCAATTTCGGCATCCGGGTCTGCCCCTGCAGCGTTGAAATAGCGAAGCGCCACCCAGCGCAAACCATAGGCTTCGCCGAACCAGTGTATGGCCCGCTCGACGGCATATTTCGAGTCACCGTAGGGGCTTATCGGGCTCTGCGGATGCTCTTCGGAGATAGGTATCATTTTCGGAATCCCATAGGTAGCGCAGGTCGATGAGTAGACCAGTGTTTCGACACCCATATCCTGCATAGCCTCAAGTAGGCTATGGGTATTAACACTGTTATTCTGGAAATATTTTCTTGGATTCTCCATGGACTCGCCAACGTAGGTGCTCCCGGCAAAATGAACCACAGCTCCAACGCGATATTTGGCCAACGCATCCCTGAGCCGTTTCACGTCAGCAAGGTCGCCCTCGACCAATGGGCCGTACTTCACCGCCCATCGGTGGCCGAGGTCAAAATTATCGTAGACCACAGGGGTACATCCTGTCCCCGCCAAAATCTTACAGGTGTGGCTACCAATATAGCCGGCGCCACCCGTCACCAGTATGGTAGGATTTTTTTCCACGGTATCTCCCTTGAATACAGGATGCCTCGCCACACGAAAAATTCCCCGCGCAGCCGAACATCTAGA
>Ga0315336_1004232_pt1 | contig 17396 bp, 17 predicted proteins | sample ASW5metaG_FD_204512 | JGI IMG/M metagenome (GOLD analysis project Ga0315336, IMG submission 204512) | Ammonia-oxidizing marine archaeal communities from Monterey Bay, California, United States - ASW #5 | ecosystem: Environmental > Aquatic > Marine > Intertidal zone | place: USA: California... | reverse complement strand
CGGCGTAAAGCTTCGTGAGAAATGCGAAGGCTCGGGCATAGATGCCGGGCGCGTTGCTCTCCCTGGGACCCGCAATATTTAAGATGCGGATGTTTTCCTGGGCAATCCAGGCTACCACTTTCGCCACAGCGGCGGCGTTGTCCATCTTCAATAGGTCCATCGCAAAATAGGTACGGCCGAAATCCCGCACCGCGGCAATGGTGACGCGGGTGCCCGGATCAGTCCCGCCATGGATGATGATCAAGGTGCCGTCCCCATCGACAACATTGCGCCAGGTGCGAAATTCAGGGTCAGCCTCGGGTGTTTCCACCAGCTGATAGCGCGCGGAGATGGGCCCGTCTTCAGCCCAACGCCCAGCCGGGCACCTACCGCCACAGGGAACGCCGCCATCGAGTGCGGCATCTAGAGCGGCTCGGTCGACGCCACTTTGACCGCCGGTCACCACTCTAAGCCCATCCCTCCGAATCCCATATAGTGGGATCCCGTTACCAGTGTCCCGCGCCAATGGCCATCCCCCTCATAGCACCTGGATGCAACGTCAATTAGTTAACGCCCTAAACGACTGAGATCCGCCTCGGAAAGATCTCGGCCTTTAAAAAGTTTTTGAGGAATACCGGTTAAGCCGCTTGAACTTCTAGAATCCCCTCCAGCTTCATGGTCGCTGTATCCCAGTCGGTCTTATCGACCGCCGCGACTTCCCGGGCGAGCCGCTCCAGCGCCGCCTCGTAAATTTGGCGTTCCGAATAGGACTGGTCGGGCTGGTTTGCATTACGGTGTAAATCCCGAACCACCTCGGCAATGGCAACCGGATCGCCGGAATTGATCTTCGCTTCATATTCCTGGGCCCGGCGGCTCCACATGGCCCGGTTAACCTTGGAACGACCCTTCAACGTGGCGATGGCTATATCAATCATCTGGCGCGTTGCCAGTTTTCTCAAACCTGACTCCTCCACCTTGCCCACGGGGATGCGCAGTGTCATCTTTTCCTTGTCGAACTCCACAACAAATAGACGCAGCTGGTATCCTGCCACCTCCTGGTCAACGATCGCAGAAATCTGGCCAACCCCATGGGTCGGATAGACTACAAAATCGCCACAGGCAAAATTGCCCAATTTTTTAAGAGATAGAGATTTTGGCGCTGCATTCTTGACCGGGGCGGGTTTCCTGACCGGCGCGGCCTTTTTAGCAACAACCTTCTTAGCTGGCGCAGCCTTTTTAGCGGCAACCTTCTTGACTAGTGCAGGTTTCTTGACCGTCGAGGCCTTTTTAGCAACAACCTTCTTGGCCGGGGTCACCTTTTTAGCTGGTATTTTAGCCGCAACTTTAGCCGGAGGAGTGGCCTTCTTGGGTTTGGCCTTCGCCGGTGTCTTTGACTGGGTCTTCTTCGGAGTTTTGGTAGCCATTTCAATCCTTACAAAATTAATTCCTGCCGTCTGTTCGCCGCTATTTACCCCTAGAGGGCCGCGCCCAAATTAGGTGCTCCACCAAGCTGGGAACTTTATATCCGACCAAAATGCCGTGGTCTGGACGAGTCCAGGTTAGTGACCCCTCCGGGCACCAATACCGCACGCATACTCATGAATGGGGCTTCGGCAGACGCTGGGCCCGCCCCGGTCAGCAGCTTTCCTCATATCCCTCATAAAATCAGGGGATTACCACGATACGGCAAGTGCCTTTTAACATAATTTTAGGTAAATTTCTAGCCGCTGGATGCGGCCCACTATGCAGCGTGTTCGGTACCGGGATTCGGATCGAAATGCGCTTCGAACTTGTCCTTGACGTCCTTCCAGTCGTCAGCATCGGCCGGCTGAGTTCCCTTACGCGTAATATTGGGCCAGGTATCGGCAAATTTCTGGTTAATATCCACCCAGTTCTCGAGGTCGCCCTCAGTATCTGGCAAAATCGCCTCAACCGGGCATTCGGGCTCACACACGCCGCAGTCGATACATTCCTCGGGATTAATCACTAGAAAATTTTCGCCTTCGTAGAAGCAGTCCACTGGGCAAACCTCGATGCAATCCATGTATTTGCATTTAACGCAAGGCTCGGTAACAACATAAGTCATGGATTAATTTTCCTTTCAACACCTGTTAAGCGGACGCTTCCAGCTTGGCAAGCACGCGTTTGCGCGCCGCCCCCCGTTCCTGATCGCTGACGTAAATCAAACCGCTGATTTGGCGCATCAGAGCTGCCTCATGATCGTGGAGCACGCCGTCCGCGTATACTACTTGCCACAGCATTTCAACCATTTCGACCCGTTCTTCATGCGAAAAATGGTCCTTTATCATCCGCGTGAATGGAAGAATTTGGGTTGCCGCGTGAACCTGTTCTTCGGCAGCAGCCATCAGGGTTTCGGCCTCCTCACGCGTGAGACCGAAACGCCCGCTTACCACATCGACAATATGACACCGTTCGGTATCATCGAAATCCTGGTCGAGCCAAGCCGCTTCCACCAGAAGGACTGCCGCAGCAAGGTGGACCTGTTCGGCAGTGTCATCCTCCGAAACATCTCCTCGCCCGGAACGAGCTTTGGACAGCAACAAATTTATCCGGTTAATCATGGGGGGATTGGGTATCACAGCCCGCGAGGCCCGGCAAGCCCGGGGTCCACAGGGGATTCGTGAGAGAGAGTTATCGGCCCCTCAACCGGTCCGTCGCGCGGCGTTCGGTCTTGGTGGGACGCCCGGCCCCGGAATTACGCTGTGCCAAAATCGGCGGCCTTGCTCCGGCATCGAGTTTTTTTGATTGCGGCGGCATTAGATCTTCATACAAGGTCGCCGCTTCCACCGCCGGCCCCCGCCGTACTCCAAGTGCAGTCACCCGCACCACCCGCACATGGGGGCCCATGGGAAAGGTCAACACATCGCCGGGATGCACCATTACATGAGCCTTGGTGACCCGGTTGCCGTTGAGGCGCACCCGACCGCCGGCGCAGAGCCGTTGGGCGAGCGATCGGCTTCTGAAGAAGCGAGCCTGCCACAGCCATTTATCGATGCGCAACCCGTTTTCGCTCATTAAACGCCCCTCACCGTTTGAGCTTGATATTGCGTAATTTGGCGAACGGTGAGTTCGAGTCGGCACTTTTCCGTCCGGCAGCAGCACTGCCGCGCTTGGCAGCCCACTTAGGCGGACCGGACCGAGCACGGCGGGCTGGTTCCGATGAAAATCCCACACCGTCGGGGCCATATTCCGAGCGGTAACCGAGAGCCAAAAGGGCACCAACCAGTTCATCCACGCCGCCACCTGCCATTCGGCACAGTTCACGGGTCGGCACGAACTCCCCCTGGCGCGCGAGTTTCCGGGCCAGTACTGCGAGCGCCTCAGCACGTGAACAGGCAAGCACACGTGCGCCAAGGGGCACATAACCACAAGCCCGGTAGAAAGTGTCGGGCAAGGCAGAATCACGTGGCACTCCGGCATTGGCGCCGGCCACGGCCTCGACCCGCCTGATCGCTTCATCGCCCCCCACACCGGTCCAGACACACCACAGCAACCCACGTAATCGCACTGCCTGCGCATCGCCGATTCCGTCCAGGAATACTGTTTCGGTACCGAGCCGTGCACCGGCACGTGCCAATGCCTTACGACCCTGCACGTCCAGGGCGCGCAACAAACCCTGGACCTCTCGCCGCGATACTGCACCAAGAGATTCCCCTAACTGATAGAGAATTCCCCTAACCGGGCCGGTAAGCGTGGCATCCTGGTCCACTTCTATGGCCGACACCAGCGGGCCCAAATGACGTCGCAGACTATCCCTCAGCCATGATTCGAGATAACCGAGAAGCGCCGCCTCCTGGCGAGCATTTACGAGATCACTTTTTGAAACACGGACCGCCGGGGTCAAGGGGTGGACACCCGCACACAGTTGGGCGATCACGGCGCCACGCCAGCGAAACACACCGTCACCGTCCAAGCGCAGATCAATTTCCCCGGCATTGGATATGTTTGAAAGCCGGGTAGCTATCTCCGGTCCCAGAGCACGCATGGCCGCACTCTGTATCGCCTTACGAGCGACCACGCCATCGTCACCATAAAGCTGTGCGGACTGGAACCGGAGTCCATCGAGCCGTCCCACCACGTGGCCCTCCACGGTCACAGTACTATCGCTGTCAATCTCGGCAAGTAATTTACCCCTGGTACGCAGTCCCTTGACCAGGGCGGTAGTACGCTTGTCCACGAAGCGCTGGGTCAGGCGATCATGCAGGGCATCTGACAGCTTATCCTCTACCCCGCGGGTTCGGGCCTGCCAGGCGCCATCATCTTCGACCCAGTCGGCCCGGTGCGAGATATAGGTCCAGGTGCGGATCTGATCGATCCGCCCGGTCAGAGTCTCGATATCGCCATCGGCACGGTCTAGTCGGCTAATAATTTGGGCGATCCAATCGTCAGGCAGGGTGCCGCCCTCGGCGAGGCAATGAAAAACCGAGGACAGGAAACGCGCATGCTGAGCCCCAGACCGGCCGCGGAAATCGGGGATTTGGCAAACCTCCCAAAGAAGCCGCACGTGGTCAGGGCCTGACGCGATTCGAGCTATATCATGCTCTGCGGCCAGGGATTTCAAGGCCAGGTGATCGGGCCCGTGGCGGACCGGGAGCAGGCCGGGAGCAGGGGCAGGCGCATCCAGCGCATTCAACAGCGCGCCCAGATTGGCAAACGGCAGATCCGAATTGCGCCAATAGACCATCTGCAACTGTTCGAATACGTGGCCTTCCACAGCTTCGACCAATTCCGGCGCCAGAGACCCGGCATCGGTGGTGGTGCCAAAGGTGCCGTCCGCCATGTGACGTCCAGCACGCCCGGCGATCTGGCCCAGTTCAGCGGCGTAGAGGCGTCGGCGTGCACGGCCGTCAAATTTGCTGAGCTCTCCAAAAGCGACATGGCTCACATCCATATTGAGCCCCATACCGATGGCATCAGTGGCAACGAGGAAATCCACCTCACCGTTTTGGAACATATCTACCTGGGCGTTGCGGGTACGTGGGCTAAGTGCACCCATAACCACCGCCGCGCCGCCTTTTTGACGGCGCAGCAATTCAGCAATCCCGTATACGCCGGCGGCGGAGAACGCCACCACAGCGCTCCGCTCAGGCAAGCGCGTGATCTTGTCAGTGCCGGCATGTGAAAGGCACGAAAAACGTGGCCGGGAAATGAATTCGCATTTGGGTACCAAACGCCGGATCATGGGCGCCATGGTGTCAGCACCCAACAACATGGTCTCGCTGTAACCACGCGCGTGCAGAATCCGATCTGTAAAGACATGGCCGCGGTAGGGATCGGCGGCAAGTTGCACTTCGTCGATTGCAAGGAAGGCAACCTCGCGTCCTAGCGGCATGGACTCAACGGTGCATAGGAAATAGCTGGGATGAGCTGGGATAATCTTCTCTTCACCAGTCACTAGCGCCACCTTACTGGCGCCCTTAATGGCTACCACCCGGTCATAATTTTCACGTGCCAGCAACCGCAGAGGAAAGCCAATCATGCCCGACGGGTGCCCCATCATGCGGTCAATGGCGAGATACGTTTTACCGGTATTGGTGGGCCCCAAGACGGCGGTGACGCGCGGCGCCAGCGGTGCGGATCGGCTGCTTAAACGGTTGCGTGGCGCGTGCACGATTTCAACACCTGGAAAGGGGTGGACCGGTAGTTCCTCATAGGTTCCTCTCGTCCAGATGGCCGTGGGACCAGCGTTCAAGTACGACAAAGGAAACCTGCATGGCCACGTAGACGTCCCCATAGGCATGGTCGGGTGGATCGCCTTGTTTGACAACGACTTTCTCGCCCGGCATTAACAACTCCAAGGTGAATTGGTAAAGCCTCCCCTTGTGGCTGATGTGGTGGAGGGCGGTGACGTGAAGGCCGGTGATGTGCTTGGCGAACTTCTCCAGCGGTTTGGCCCGATCATTGATCTGAGCATCGATGGTCTCTCTGGGATCGAGATCACGGAAGGTAATCTGCACGGGAATGACCATAAGCTCCTCCAGGTAACCGCTATGGATAGCCAATTGTATTATTTTAACATCCAGCGGCGGCCCTTCGCCACCGAGCCGTCGCCCCACTACTCAGATCGTATTCTTGATCTGGGATCATCCAAGTGCCCAAACGCGAAACCTAGAAAGTCAACAATGTCGAGCGATAGGGATAGGAGGTATTGAACGCGATGATCAGCACTAATCAGCCCTTGGCAAGCAATTCTTCAAGTTAACACCATTGTGATTGGGGACTTGGTTTCAATGACCCTGGGCGGATAAGGGAAAGGATACCGTAACAAGCACAGGGCCAGTGCCTCCGGCCTAGACAAGGACAGCACAACTGCCGAAACCCGCCACCTGATCCTTTGAAATATTGATCCCGAAATAACGCCCTTTATCGGTCCTGATTTCAATTAGAAGCAGAGCCCAAACGATATTCGTATATAAACTCCTGGCGCCGCTGTTTACGCCATCAGTGATACGCGTAGTATGACGGTGGTTGAAAGCCATGACCCATTCCGTGGCAGGTGCCGACAGCTTACGGTCAGGCAAGTTTACCTTCAGCCGACTGGAGGCCGGCACATTGATAAGTTGCTCCACCAGGGTGGATGCGACGCGTTATTATATTTCGATCAAATGTGAGATCGCGCCGCGGCATAAAGCTTGGCGATCTCAGCGGCAACCCTTGGGGTTTCCATCAGTGGCTCTGGGGTCCAGGAAAAATCGATCTCGCCTTCAAAAACCCGCGCATGTCCGTCTGTGCGCATATCCTGGTTAAAGGATTCTACGCGGTCGGAGTTGGCCTCGAACATTGCCACATAGAGCGGTTTTGTCGTCGCCGCAGCCTCGGTGATCATGTTAACCGAATCACAGGTGGCCACCACACCGTCGGCTAGTCCGAGAACTCCGCGATAGGGGTTATCTCCTTCGCCGTCCCAGAAATAAGCACCGGTCCCCGCCAGCGCACGAGTCAGGACGTCGATGTTCTCCCCCGTCGTGCGCCGTGAAGTAATCACCGAGAAGCCACAGCCGCTTGCATCAAATAGTTGCCGCAAGTGCTGGCCAAGAGTTTCCATACAGTCGGCCCCCATTTCATAATTTTTGCTGTGTCCACCCACCAACACAGCGACCAAGGGCCGGGGCAGGTCGGCAAACCGTTCATTAATCCTATGCGCCTCTTCCGCCAGACTCCAGGGGTCAAGTGGATGGAGGGAACCTAGGGTCGAGATCACGTTGGGCCCACCGTGACGGTGCTGACGGAGATTATCCAGGTCATGGCGGGGAGTGACCACTACGTCGAACCCCATCGATTCCACCTGGGGATTCAGGATATGAATGGCGAAGGTTCCCATGGCTCCGCCTTTCCTACTTTTCGCCCTGATGGCGAGCGCCAAAGCTGCGCTGCGCCTCCCGCAGGTAATCAGGATATCAGGCCAGGGAGGCTTGATCCTGGCACCCTGCAACCGCGCGAACAGAATTGGTGCCGGCCAAACGGTGGCCGGCATCCAGCCCCATAGGAATGGCGCCTTCACGTGCATGTTTTCGGGTTTCAGCCCAAGGGCATCTGCCAGGGCGACCGCCTGAACCTCTATCCCTGCGTACCCTTCGGTAATGACCCAGGCGCTTTTATTCTTTAGCCCGCCACCCACTTAGACCTCCTATTAAGCGGACCGTCACACCTCAGGAATCCAGAAGGTTGCGCAGCACATATTGCAGAATACCGCCGTGGCAGTAGTATTCGACTTCATCCAGCGTATCAATCCGGCACTTCAATGGCACCGTCTCGGTTGCACCATCAGTACGGGTAATGGTCAACGGCAATTCCATACCTGGCGTGATCTCACCCTCGATGCCGACAATATCGAAGGTCTCCGAACCATCCAATTTTAAAGTCTCGCGGGTCATGCCCTCGGGGAACACCAGAGGCAGGACGCCCATGCCCACCAAGTTTGAGCGGTGGATGCGCTCAAACGATTCGGTGATCACAGCGCGAACCCCCAACAGAAGGGTCCCCTTGGCTGCCCAATCGCGCGACGAACCGGTACCGTATTCCTTGCCGGCAATGACCACCAAAGGCACACCCTCATCGGCATATTTCATAGCCGCGTCGAAGATTGGCATCTCTTCACCGTCGGGCATATGGCGAGTGATGCCACCTTCGGTGCCAGGCGCCAATTCGTTGCGGATGCGGATATTAGCGAAGGTGCCCCGCATCATCACCTCGTGATTGCCGCGTCGGGTACCATAGGAATTGAAGTCCTGCACACCTACCTGGCGACGAACCAAATACGAACCACCAGGACTATCCAGCTTTATCGAACCGGCCGGCGATATATGGTCGGTGGTGATAGAATCGCCGAGCAGTGCTAAAATCCGCGCGCCTTTGATATCGGTGACCGGCTCTGGCTCCCTGCCCATGCCATCGAAATACGGCGGCAAACGACAATACGTGGATTCCTCTTCCCATTCATAGGATAGGCTGGAGCTGGTCTTCACTGCCTGCCACTGATCATCGCCTTCGAAGACGTTGCCATAACGATGACGGAACATTTCCGGAGTAAGCGAATAGGAAATAGCTTCGGCAATTTCCGCGTTACTCGGCCAGATGTCCCTAAGGAAAACGTCGTTGCCATCCCGATCCTGGCCGAGGGCATCAGTTGTGATGTTCGCCTTAAGCGACCCGGCCAGAGCATACGCCACCACCAAGGGCGGCGAAGCGAGATAATTGGCCTTCACGTAGGGGTGCACACGACCCTCAAAATTGCGGTTTGAGGATACCACCGCCGTCCCAACTAAATTACCCGCGTCGATGGCATTGGAGATGGGTACGTCCAATGGACCCGAATTTCCGATACAGGTAGTGCAGCCAAAGCCCACCAGATTGAACCCGAGCGCATCCAATGGGGCCTGAAGACCGGCCTTTTCTAAATAATCGGCGACCACCTGTGAACCCGGCGCAAGCGACGTCTTGACCCAGGGTTTTTTGGTCAACCCCTTGTCCACTGCGTTACGAGCCAGCAGGCCGGCGCCTAGCATCACCGCCGGGTTGGAGGTATTAGTACAGCTGGTGATGGCAGCGATGACGACGTCGCCATGGGTGAGGTCATGGTCCATGCCCTCCACAGCGATCGCAGCACCGGGATTAGCACCTGAGAGAAGATCTGGCAGGGCATCTTCAAAGGCCCCCGCGGCACCTGACAGCAACACCCGGTCCTGGGGGCGTTTGGGTCCAGCCAGGGACGGCTCGACGATGGAAATGTCGAGTTCCAAGATTTCTGTGAAGACCGGCTCCGGCGCATCCGAATCGCGCCACATGCCTTGGGCCTTAGCATAGGCCTCGGTCAGGGCGACGGTGTCTTCCTCCCGCCCCGTGAAGCGCATGTAGGCAAGAGTCTCCTCATCCACTGGAAAATAGCCGCACGTGGCGCCGTATTCGGGCGCCATGTTGCCGATTGTGGCGCGGTCTGCCAGGGTCAAATGGTCAAGCCCTTCACCAAAAAATTCGACAAACTTGCCGACCACGCCCTTCTCGCGCAGCATTTGCACCACGGTTAGCACTAGGTCGGTGGCGGTGGTCCCTTCCTGCAACGCGCCGGTCAGCCTGAAGCCCACCACCTCTGGGATCAGCATACTCATAGGCTGGCCCAGCATTACTGCTTCTGCCTCGATGCCGCCAACTCCCCAACCCAGCACCGCGAGCCCGTTCACCATAGTAGTATGGGAATCGGTGCCAACGAGAGTATCAGGATAGGCGACCCCGTCATCGTTGTGCCACACGACATCGCAAAGGTATTCCAGATTGACCTGATGGCAAATGCCGGCACCCGGCGGCACCACACGAAAATTATCGAACGCGGACTGGCCCCAGCGAAGGAAAGAATAACGTTCCTGGTTGCGTTCATATTCCCGGGTCACGTTAGAATTGGCCGCATCGGCACTGCCGTACACATCGACCATCACCGAATGATCGATCACCAAATCCACCGGAGACAATGGGTTGATATGGCTTGGATCGCCACCAAGGTCGATCATCGCCTGGCGCATGGCAGCAAGATCCACGACGGCAGGCACGCCGGTTAGGTCCTGCATCAATACCCGGGCCGGACTATAGGCGATTTCCTGGTCGGACCGACGCTCCTTGACCCAATCGGCGATAGCACGCACGTCGTCCGCAGTCACGGTCCGTCCATCTTCGTGCCGAAGCAAGTTTTCTAGCAAAATCTTCAACGAAACCGGCAGGCGTGAGATATCGCCTAGTCCACCCTCCACCGCTTCAGGCAATCCGAAATAGGTGTAACTCTTGCCATTGACCTCAAGGGTTCGCTTGGCATTGAAACTGTTGGCTGTACTGCTGGCCAAGGTAAATCTCCCGCTGTTGGAGCGTTCTAAGCACGACACCCATGCCTTCGGCATCCTATTCGTCGGTCAACAACTGATATCAATGAAAAGGGGGTGTTAGCTGAGATTGGCGACGCCGTCAAATGCGCTACCACCCCAGCACCTGAACCATTGGTATTCATGACCTTAGAGAAACTCTCCAAATGCCATATTTCCGCCATGTTCCGGGCCAAATGGTGTCACATTGAAATGTTCCTATGACGGTGCCGGATGACCCTCGCACTCACACCCCACTCCAAGCGTGGCCTCCGGCCCAAGCCTCCAAGATCCGGAACCCCAACCGGAATTTGGCGCGGTCACCGGCTCCCAACCGGTGACCGCTTTTTTTTGCTATAAGCGATTTGGGACAGTGGCAAAGGCCATGGCCCCTAGGATGTTCGGTTTATGCTATAGGGGAGCATGCTCGGTCGTGCCCGCCCATGAGACTTACGGATCAACTCATCGCCCAAGACCTCGCCTGCATTCGCGGCGGGCGTCTTTTGTTCAGTGGCCTCGGTTTCTCGCTCGCCCCGGGCTGCGGCATACTGCTGAGTGGCCCCAACGGTATCGGCAAGTCGAGTCTGCTCCGGATTTTGGCAGGACTGTTGCCGGCGTCAGCAGGTTCCGTATGCCTGCCCATAGCAACTAGGCGCATCGCCTATCTCGGCCATAACGACGGGTTGAAACCGTTGGCCACGGTCACTGAGCTGCTGATGTTCTGGTCAGCTGTCAATGGCCCTAGCGATCCCACCACGCGGCGCCATGCCGTGGAAGATGCCATGGAAAAATTTGCCCTGGGACCGCTAGCAACACTTCCCTGCCGCTATCTTTCGGCGGGCCAACGTCGCCGAGTGGCGCTCGGACGGGTCTTAGTAACGGCAGCACCACTCTGGTTCCTGGACGAACCAACTTCCGCCCTAGATACCGAAGGCACGGACGCTATAGAACAAGCTCTTGTTCACCATCTCGCGGCAGGCGGTATGGCTGTGATAGCAACCCATTTGCCGGTCACTATAGATAGTGTCGAAACTTTGGAGATTGCAAAATTTGTGGAAATAGCCGGCGGAATTTCCGATGTCTTCTCGCGAGACCTCAGCGTGGACCTGGATAAATGAGAGCCTTTTTTGCCTTGCTGGGATTTGAAATCCGTCTCTCGTTCAGGCGTGGCGCCGACGCCATGATAGTGGTCGGGTTCTTCGTACTGACCGTGGTCCTCTTTCCCTTCGGTGTGGGCAATGATACGGTACTGCTGGCTCGGATTGCGCCAGGCCTTGTCTGGGTCACCGCCCTGCTGGCGGCCATGCTGGCATTGGACCGCCTCTTTCTTACCGATTTCGAGGATGGCAGCCTCGACCAGTTGCTGCTGTCCGAAATCCCGCTTGAACTGGCGGTACTGGCCAAGGCAGCGGCCCACTGGATCACTACCGGGTTACCGCTGATACTGGCAGCGCCGGTTTTGGCCCTAATCCTCAACATGAATGGGGCAGGGTTCTTTCACCTGGCCTTGTCTTTGGCTCTGGGTACACCCACCTTAACCCTGATTGGCACCATCGGCGCGGCCTTGACTCTGGATACACGTAGGGGAGGAGTTCTGATTTCGCTTCTGGTACTTCCCTTGTATATTCCGGTGCTGATTTTCGGCGCCGCCGTGGTTACAGCGGCCATCGACGGGATCGATGCCAGCACACGGATCATGGCCCTGGGCGGCTTTCTTCTCGCCGCCCTGGCCTTAGCCCCACTGGCTACCGCCACAGCCCTGCGCCAGGCCGCGAGGTGAAACTCATGGCCTCCCCCGAAACCGGAAAAAAGTCATTGTATGAAATTTGAGTCGATGATCCACTTCCTGGCCAATCCCGCACGTTTCATGCGTATCGGTACTCGCCTCTTGCCATGGTGCTGGGCGCTCGCCGCGCTATGCACAGGCACTGGTCTATGGTTCGCTTTTGTAGTTTCCCCCCCCGATTACCAGCAAGGAGAATCAGTGCGCATCATGTATATCCACGTGCCCTCGGCCTGGCTAGCACTAGCGATCTATTCACTGATCGCGGCAGTCTCCGCCATGGCTCTGGTGTGGAAACATCCGCTGGGATTCCTGATCGGCCGGGCCGCCGCCCCGCTGGGCGCCGGATTCACCGTGATCTGTCTGGTGACCGGGGCGCTATGGGGCCAGAGCAGCTGGGGCACCTGGTGGGTGTGGGACGCGCGACTAACTTCGGTCCTGATTCTATTTTTCCTCTACCTCGGCTACATGGCGCTGGGTAACGCCTTCGACGACTTAGAGCGCGGCAACCGAGCCTCTGCCCTTCTCGCTATCATCGGCTTTGTCAATATCCCAATCATCAAATTTTCCGTCGATTGGTGGTCGACCCTGCACCAGCCGGCCTCGGTTCTTTTGACGGGCGAGCCTGCCATTCATCCATCCATGTTGACGCCCCTGGCACTGATGGTAGTAGGCCTCATGGCCTATTTTTCAGCACTTTTGATCCTTAGGGTGCGGGCCGAAATCGCTGGACGAAAGGTGCAAACATTGATGATGGCGGGCGCCATGGGCAGCGCGGGCAATTCATGACAATTAATCGCCGATGGTGCAGCACGGGCCCAACCCCGAACTGCTGGAAATGGACCTAAAGGGCCTGGCCATGGAAGCGATCGGCAACGCAATTTATCTCGACGGCTACGGCATTTATGTTTGGCCTGCCTTCGCCACGGCCGCTGCCGTGCTCTGCTGGATGGCAATTTCTACCCTGTACCGTCTGCGCCACAATGAACGCAGCCTCAACGTGCTCAAACAGTCACGCGGCAGAACTTTTTCCCACCCCGGTTCCACCATGTCCGAGAACGAGGGGGGCAAACCATGACCATGGCCAAGCCCCCACATCGCGTTCTCACGGCCAAGCGGAGACGTCTTTATTTTCTGCTGGTGGCGGCGATCACCCTTGGCGGAGCGACGGTACTGATCCTCAGTGCCTTCGAGGATTCCCTGGTATTCTTTCTTACACCCACTGACCTCAAGACGAAATCTCTGCAGGGGAACCAGGTAATCCGCGTCGGCGGTTTGGTGGAGAAAGGCAGCGTCCGTAAAAGAGATAACGGCATGGAAGTGCGTTTCGCCATCACCGACCTTAACAACAGAGTTAAGGTAACCTACCGTGGGATACTGCCCGACCTTTTTCGCGAGGGCCAAGGCGTTGTCGCCCAGGGGCAGATCGGCATTGACGGTGTGTTCGCGGCAAGCGAGGTTCTCGCCAAACACGATGAGAACTATATGCCCAAGGAGGTGGCCGACGCACTCAAGAAATCAGGCCAGTGGAAGCCCAGAGCTAAGAACAAGGGAGTAACACCGGCCATGGGAGCGAAGCCATGATCAATGAGGTTGGCCATTTCGCACTGATCCTTGCCTTTATTTTGGCCTGTGTCCAAGCCGTGGTGCCACTGATCGGCGCCGCCCGCCGCGACGTGGCGCTGATGGGTGCCGGGCAGATGGCAGCGCTAGGCCAGCTTACCTTTGTCATCATCGCCTTCGCCAGCCTCATGCACGCCTTCGTGGTGTCAGACTTTTCCGTCACCAACGTCGCCGAGAACTCCCACTCGGCGAAACCACTTCTTTACAAAATCAGCGGAGTTTGGGGCAATCACGAAGGATCCATGGTGTTGTGGGTTCTGATCCTGGCATTGTTCGGTGGCGCGGTAGCGGGCCTCGGGAGCAACCTCCCACCAACCCTGCGCGCCCGGGTGCTCGCGGTTCAAGGCATGATCGGGGTGGGATTTTTGGCGTTCATCCTGGGCACCTCGAACCCATTCCTGCGCCTCTACCCGGCCCCATCCGACGGCAGCGGCCTCAACCCTATCCTGCAGGACCCCGGTCTCGCCTTTCATCCGCCCTTTCTCTATCTCGGCTATGTTGGATTCTCTATTGCCTATTCCTTCGCCATTGCGGCGCTAATCGAGGGCCATGTCAATGCCGCCTGGGCGCGCTGGGTCCGGCCCTGGACCCTCGCCGCCTGGTGCGCCCTGACCCTGGGAATCTCCCTGGGCAGTTGGTGGGCCTATTACGAACTAGGCTGGGGTGGTTTCTGGTTCTGGGACCCAGTGGAGAACGCGTCGTTCATGCCATGGCTGGCAGGTACCGCACTGCTTCATTCAGCCATCGTCGTTGAAAAGCGCGGGGCCCTGAAGCGTTGGACCATCCTACTCGCCATCCTCACTTTCGTACTGTCACTGCTGGGGACTTTCCTGGTGCGCTCGGGCGTGCTGACATCGGTCCATGCCTTCGCCAATGATCCCGAGCGAGGACTGTTCATCCTGGGTCTGCTCGTGATCGCCACCGTTGGTGGGCTTGGTCTCTACGCCTATCGCGCACCGTCGCTCCGAACTGGCGGCCTGTTCGCGCCGATCTCCCGGGAAGGTGGGCTGGTGCTCAACAACCTTTTACTGGGAACAGCCTTTGCTACGGTATTCATCGGTACACTCTATCCCTTGTTCCTCGATGCTATTGGTGCCGGCAAGGTTTCCGTGGGTGTGCCCTATTTCACCCTGACCTTCGTGCCGTTGATGTTGCCCCTGCTTATAGTTATGGGGGTAGGTCCCCTGCTGTCGTGGAAGCGCGGCGACCTCGCCGGCGCACTGTCCCGCTTGCGCGCCGCCGCCATTATCACCGGTCTGGCCAGCCTGACAATCATTCTACTCAACGATGGCCCAGCTTACGCCATCATCGGCATCACTCTCGCCATATGGCTGATAACCGGAACACTGACCGAACTTGCCGAGCGCATCCGCCTATTCCGTACATCCCTGGGCTCCAGCCTCACCCGGCTTCGCCACTTGCCTCGCTCGGCCATGGCCATGACAATCGCCCATGGGGCGCTTGGCATCGTCGTCCTCGGAATCACAGCCCAGGCCTGGAAGAGCGAACGCATCCTCATCATGACGCCTGGACAGAGCACGGAGATCGCTGGTTACACCATCACCTTGGAAAAAGTGGTACGGGTCCCCGGCGCCAATTACACGGCCGAACGCGCGACCCTTCTGGTGGCCCGGGGTGGCAAATCTATCGCGATCCTTTATCCGGAGAAGCGGCGCTTCACCAACCCGCCCCAAGTCACTACAGAGGCCGCTATCCGTACAACCTTTCTGGCCGATCTTTACGCCGTCATCGGCGAGCAACAAACAGATGCCGATGGTAAGGAAAAACTCAGCTGGACCGTGCGCCTCTACCACAACCCGCTGGTGCCCTGGATCTGGATCGGTACCGTGTTCATGGTCCTGGGTGGCCTGATATCACTTACCGACCGGCGCCACCGGGTCGGTGCACCACGCGCCGCCCGGACGCAGCCCCAGACGAGTCCCGCGTGAGCGTACCTTGATTCGGCTAATCACATTCCTTCCCCTAGCCGTGGCGGCAGCACTCGTCGTAGTCTTCTTTTGGACACTTAAATTCGGGTCCGATCCCTCTTTGGTTCCGTCACCGTTGATCGACAAACCGGTACCCACGTTCAAGATACCATCCCTCACGGAAGGCACCGATTTAACAGAAGAAGAATTCAATGGGCACGTTACGGTGCTTAACGTGTTTGCCTCTTGGTGTCTGCCTTGCCGCGCGGAACACCCCCTATTGATGGATTTGGCGCGAGATGGCAAGGCGCGGATCGTCGGCCTCAATTACAAGGACAAAACCAAGGACGCCAAAGCCTGGCTCGAAGCGCTGGGAAATCCCTACACGCGAATTGGCGTCGACCGCACCGGCAGGACTGCGATCGAATGGGGCGTTTACGGTGTCCCCGAAACATTCGTCATCGACAAGAAAGGTCGTATCCGCCACAAACAAATTGGGCCTATCACATCTGACCAAATGTTGGTGATCCGCAGGAAGATCGGACAAGTGGCTAAATGACCGGACCGGTAAAGAGGCGCAGCACCATAAATCTCAGAGCTGTAGCGCTATCTCTAGCGGCGGTCCTCCTGTGCGGCCACATGGCGCCACCCCTGGCCAAGGCCGTCCTGCCCGACGAATTTCTCGCCGATGCCAGTCTCGAATCCCGCGCCCGAGCTCTATCGAAACAACTGCGTTGTCTGGTTTGTCAGAATCAGTCGATCGACAATTCCGACGCGGAACTCGCGCGTGACCTGCGAATTCTGGTGCGCGAAAGGTTGAAAGCCGGTGATAGCGATACACAAGTCATGGCCTTCCTGGTCGCGCGTTACGGCGATTTTATCCTCTTGAAACCGCCGGTCAAACCCGCCACCTGGCTACTTTGGTTCGGACCCCTTGCCATCTTTGTGGCCGCAGGATTAGCGATCATGATCGCCGTTAGTTGGCGAAAGAGGTTTCTCAAAAGGCCCCCAGCAGCACTGAGCCATTTGGAACGTGCGGCCCTAGCCCGCATCCTCGACCACGACGGGTCCGGCACCCAAGATGGCGGCGGAGACGACACCAATGGTGGGCAACCTGACGGGAGGTCAGTATGAGCTTGGCCTTGGTCCTAGGCGCCATGGCAACGACAGCGGCGGCGATGCTGGCGTTGCCGCTATTGCGCAAGGCATCAGCCCCCATTGACCGCGCCATCTTCGACCGTACCGTGTTCACCGACCAACTCCGTGAGCTTGAGAGCGATCTCGCACGCGGCGTCATCAGAAAAGCAGAAGCCCGAGCCGCGCGTATTGAAATCGAACGCCGAATTCTTTCAACAGGGGTCGAGTCCGGCAATGACGCGGCTGACGCCTGCCCGGCGGCAGCCGGTTCCTCCCGCGCCTTGCTCTTGGCCCTGGTCGCCCTAGTGCCGGCGGCGGCGGCCAGCCTTTATCTGGTCGTGGGCAGGCCCGAACTGCCCGGACAGCCCTTCTCCGAGCGCACTCAACCGGGTCCGACAGCCAAGAGACTGGCTACGGCCGAGGTCGCGAGAATGGTGGCAGTGTTGGAGCGGCGTCTCGCCAAGCAACCCGAACAGATCCAAGGTTGGATCATACTGACAACCGCGTATTTGCGACTTGGCCGCACAACAGATGCAGAAAAGGCCCTGGACCGGGCCCTGGACCTCGCCGCCGCCGACAAGC
>Ga0315336_1004231_pt1 | contig 17401 bp, 10 predicted proteins | sample ASW5metaG_FD_204512 | JGI IMG/M metagenome (GOLD analysis project Ga0315336, IMG submission 204512) | Ammonia-oxidizing marine archaeal communities from Monterey Bay, California, United States - ASW #5 | ecosystem: Environmental > Aquatic > Marine > Intertidal zone | place: USA: California... | reverse complement strand
CGCCGTCAATGTAGCCGGCGAGGCTCAGGTTGGCCAGCGTACTGGAGTAGTTCTGGAAACGCGTACGGTACTGCTCGTTGACCGTCGTCAGCGTCCGCAGGGAGCTGATGGCCGAAGCCTCGTTACCAGCCTTCCTGGCGTTCAAAAGACTGGGAATCGCGATCGCCGCGATAATAGCAATGATCGCAACCACAATCATGAGCTCAATCAGCGTAAAACCTTGTTCTCTCTTCATCAGCTTGACTCCTTCACGTGTTTCCTGTTCATTCCCGCAGTGACGGCCCGATCGAGATTCAACCAGCTCGGCCCACTGCATCTGTTACTCAACGCTATCAGTCCTTCGTCCTCGCCAGACCTCCTTTCCCTCCGTACCCGGTAATCTACTCTCCACGGCGACTCTTGCGTGTCACCTGGTGCACAAGTATTGAGATCAGTACTGCAACAGGCAGGCCAACCTGGAGAGCACCGAGTCGAATGAGGTAAGTCGGTGCCGATCGCCGGACTTATCCGGTCCTTCTCACCCACGCCGCCCCTGGCTGGTCCGTCCGTGTCTATGCAATCTTGTCGGTTCGACAAAACTTGTCACTTGAGCGGATGGAGGAGAAAGGAGGTTTCGGGAACACGGCTCGGTGTCTCGCGACGGCACCCGGTAAGAAACCCGTGCTACTCTATCGGAGCACTCGTGGCGCTTGCCGCACCCGAGGCGACGAAGCGGATCACGCCCGATGTATCGACGAAAAAGCCGCGATCGCCCGAAGACCCGGCAGCCGTTGGATCCGCGTTGGTAGTCCAGGTATCCTGTCCACCGGCATAAGTGAAGGTGTAGCCCGACTTCGTACCACTAGCAACAACGTCGTCGAGATGACCGGAAGCACTCAGATTGGTGAGCGCCGCAGCGTAGGACTGGAAACGAGTTCGATACTGGTTATTGGCCGTCGTCAGCGTCCGCAGGGCGCTCGTGGCGGACGCCTCGTTGGACGCCTTCCTGGCGTTCAGAATGCTGGGGATCGCCATGGAAGCAATGATTGCGATAATGGCCACGACGATCATGACCTCAATCAGAGTGAAACCTTCTTGGCGTCGCATCTAAATTCTCCCCGTTTACCAACCTGAAAATGAGATAACCGGGGGGCGACTCCAGAATACGAAGCCGCCCCCCGGTCAAGGAGCACCTGCGCGCTCCCTTCAAGAAGGCCCTTGATTAGTCGAGCGGATTGCTGGTCGCCGTGGCGGCACCAGTAGCCTCGAAGCGAATCACTCCCGACTCGTTGACGAAGAAACCGCGGTCGCCGGTCGTTGTCGCGGTGGTCGGAACGGCAGAGCCGGTCCACGTGTTCGTGTCACCGTTGTAGGTGAACGTGTAGCCCGACTTCGCACCAGCGCCGAGAACGCCGTCAATGTAGCCGGCGAGGCTCAGGTTGGCCAGCGTACTGGAGTAGTTCTGGAAACGCGTACGGTACTGCTCGTTGACCGTCGTCAGCGTCCGCAGGGAGCTGATGGCCGAAGCCTCGTTACCCGCCTTCCTGGCGTTCAAAAGACTGGGAATCGCGATCGCCGCGATAATAGCAATGATCGCAACCACAATCATGAGCTCAATCAACGTAAAACCTTGCGCTCTCTTCATGAGAGGACTCCTCCTATGCACACTGAGAAAAAACTGTATAGTCCGAAGCACACGCTTCAGGCTGACTCTTCACGTCTTACCGCACGGAGGATTCTTACTGCAAGTGGGGTGCCCATTGCGGTCGGTACGCACTTTCTCGGTCGTAACCCCGTGAAACCACGACTTAGCGATTTCGCAGGCCCACATCTTCGGAACCTGGCCGAAAAATGGCGCAAATCTGGTGGCCGTTTTTTGTCACTGCGACGCTCCTTGTTGGAGGCTCGTGCTGCGCTCGGTCACTGGAATCAAGCTAGTCAACGAAGTCCGCCGCGCTTCTCCAGGCGCGCCTGAGAGGTGTTCAGTGTTCAGGAAAGGCAGCAAGAAGAAGCTTGCAGAGTCGGCGTAACTCCGACTCTGAGCCCTCTTTTCTTCTTCCTCCTGAACACCGAGCACTGAACATCGAACACTTACCCCTCAGTCCAGCTTCAAGTCTCTGACCTCGAGCTCGACTTCAGATCTGCCCTGCCAGCGGGAGATCTTGGGCGAAAAGAGGACGGACAGGCGCGTCCCCGGGCCCACCTGGGAAAACAACTCCCCCTTGTTAAAGGCGATGGCCCGCAGCGTGACGCCGTCCTGACGAATGTGGAAGGAGAGGTGGCGGCCGCCTTCGCCAAGGACACGCGGCTGCCCCACCACCTCCACCCTTCGCACTACGAGCAGAGGTCGAGGGTTGCCGTGACCGTGCGGCTCGAGCAGCGACAGTTCCTGCAAGAGCTCGCGGGTGAGGTCGGAAAGGTGAACCTCCCCTTCGACCTCCAGCTCCGGAATCATGTCGCTCGGGCTGACGACGATGGCTTGATTGAGGGCTTCCCGTAGCCGGCCGACATGATCCGGCGACATCTCGACTCCGGCCGCCATCTCGTGCCCGCCAAAGCCGGCGAGGTATTGTGCACAGGACGACAGAGCTTTGCAGATGTGCACGCCGGGAATGGAGCGCGCCGACCCTCGAGCGCGTTCACTCTCAACGGACAGAAGCAAAGTGGGCCTCGAGAACTCCTCGGCGATGCGAGCCGCGACGATACCGATAACGCCGGCGTGCCAGCCTTCTCTTCCGAGCACTATGGCCCGCTCCTTCTCGAGGTTCACGTCCCTGAGTACCAGCTCCCGGGCTGCTTCATGCACCGCCCGCTCGATCTCCTGTCGCCGCCGGTTCTCGTTGCCCAGGGTGCGCGCAAGCTCCCGGGCCTCAGCGTCCTCTTCGGAAAGTAGGAGTTTCATGGCTGTCTCCGCGCGGCCAAGCCGGCCCGCCGCATTGATGCGGGGGCCCATCCGAAAACCTACGTGACTCGCGTCGAGCTTACCGTCTTCACCCCCGCGGCGAACGGACGCGACCAGCTGTCTAAGCCCGGGACGCTTTGTCTCCTCGAGCGCGCGCAACCCGAACTTCGCAAGAATGCGGTTCTCTCCCAGCAGGGGGACGACGTCCGAAATCGTTCCCAGGGCAACGAGAGCGAGCGAGTCGAGGAGAAAGGAACTGAACTCCTCCGACAGTTTCCTCTGGCGCGAGAAGCGTTGTGACAAGGCCCAGTTCAGCTTGAAGACGATTCCGACCCCGGCGAGATCCTTGAAGGGGTACTCGCTTCCCGGCAGCCACGGGTTCACGAGAGCCGCAGCGCGAGGGAGGACCTGGGGAAGCTGATGGTGGTCGGTAATCACCATGTCCACCCCAGACTCAGAAGCGAGTTCCGCTTCCCGGTTCGCAGAAGAGCCGTTGTCAACGGTGATGATCAGCTTCACTCCCTCCGCTACGAGTTCACGTATGTTGTCGGGGCGAACGCCGTAACCGTCGACCAGGCGGTTAGGGATCCGATACTTGACCGGATAGTCGAGGAAGCGAAAGAAATCGTAGAGGAGACACGTGCTCGAAATGCCGTCGACGTCATAATCCCCGAAGATAGCGATGGACTCACGGCGCAGGATTGCCTGCTCTATGCGATCGACCGCCTGCTCCATACCGGGAAGCTCGAAAGGATCTCGCAGGTCCGTGAGCCTCGGACGCAGGAAGCGCTCGGCGCCGTCCGAATCGCCGATGCCGCGCTTTCCGAGAAGTCTGCAAAGAAGCGGGGAGCGAGACAACTCCTTTGCGAGGCCGATGGGGTCCCCCGATTCCGCGTCTGAGATTCTCCACCGTTTAGCTATCACGCTTGAGTTGTTGTGGGGCGGTCTCCCGACCGCCCCACCCGTTGGACCTTGGGTGTGCGTGGGCGGGTCGGGAGACCCGCCCACAACAGGAGCGTCTCAGCCCTACCCGTGCAAGACTTTCTTGATCTCCTCTCGCAGCTCTACAGACATGAGACTCTCCTTCTCGAGGAAAAGCCCTCGTGCCCGTTCCGTATTCCCTTCTTTCAGGTATGCATAAACTAGATAGTAATAGACTTCACCCTCCGGCACGGTGTCTTTGTCGTCGGCGCGCAGAGCCGCTTCTAACTGGTCCTTCGCCTCTTCGAGCTTGCCCTCATAGAAAAGCGACAAACCGAGATTGTAATGCACGATGGCCGAGGGTGTGAGGGCCGCGCACTTGCGCAACACCTCTTCCGCCTTGGCAAATTCTCTCTGACGAATGTGCATCGCCCCCAGGTCGTTAAGCGCCCAGAAGTGGTCCGGCTTGATGTCAACCGTTCTGTAGAGCAAACGGCTCACGGCTGCCCGGTTCTTTTCGGGATCGGTACGGTGGAGAAATTGCGCCAGACCGTAGGTAGCGTGGTAATTGTTCCGGTCGATCTCCAGGGCCTTGGCGAAAGAGGCGGTAATTCCCGCCGAAAGCTTCTTCAACTCGGCCGGGCTCGCCGGGGGATTTGCCCCCATGCCGGCGACGTAAGTCTCGACTTGCGAGCGTGCCTGCTCCGAGTAGAAGCGGGAGTCGTCCTTGATTCCCACGATCGTGGGTGCACTCGGGCCGGCAATGGTGAAAGGCGCAGATACAGCCTCCCCAACGATTTTTTCCAGCCGCAGAAGTGACACACGAATGCGGTGCTCCACATCGTCGCCCGCGGGCATGTCCCAGTAGTAGTCGGAATCGGCAGGAATTTTCTGGTGCAGCCGTGCCCATTTTCCATCGCTACCCGCTTGGTGAAAGAGGCTCACTTTGAGCTCGTCTCGGAACTCCGACGCGATGGCATGCAGCTGCCAGCGAATTTTCTCAGTGCCCAAGGCGGGATAGGCCTTTTTCTCCGTGAAGCTCACGAGGCGCATGGGCAGCTCTACCGGATGTGGCCCAACCGTCGCGATCGCACGGTTGTCCAGGGCGTCGGCTACGATCACTCGTACGGAGTAGGCCTCCACCCCGACGGGGACGATGAAGGTAAAGCGTTTCTGCTCCGGCGAAACCGTCGACCAGCGGCCGCTCTCCCGCCAGTTCCCGTCGCTGCCTTGCGCCTCGAGTAAGAGCTGCGGAACCGCTTCTGTCCAGTCGGCCTGAACCTCGATCTCGGCCGGAAACCCCGCCACCCATTGCTGCGTCGCACGGGCCGAAAGAGCCGGTGGAGAGCGGTCGATCAGGAACCGGGTCATCCGCCCCGTCAGGTCGCCCTCGGGACTCCCCTCACGAGGGGGCAGCGGCGAAGCATTCGCAACCCGATCCATCGCCCGTACAAACAGCTCGACAGAACCCTGTTTCTCTGAGGCAAGGTCCAGGTGAATGTTGCTCCCGTCGAACCTGGCCTCGTCGCCGTCGAGGCGACGCCACTCATCGGCCCCTGCTCGACGAAGGTACACTTCTACATTGGCGGTGCCCGCCCCACCGGGATCGCTGATGGCCGCGGGAAGAGAAAGACGGATTCCCGCCAGCTCCGGCGACTCCCCGAGCGCGATACGAGGTGGCTCCGCATCGATCGTGAATGGAAACGGGGAACGTGCCTCGACCCGGGTACCATCCGGCAGCACCGTGAGGACGCGGAGGAAGCACCCTGCGAAACTCTCCTGGGGGAGCTTCCATTCAAGGCTGCCGTCTGCGAGAGGACCTTTTCCTACAGGAATCCAGCTCATGCCACCGTCCGGGCTCCACTCGACCCTGACAGACACATCCGGGGGGCTGCCATCAAAGGTCCAACAAACCGGCACCGCTTTCCCTCCCTGAAGCACCGTCGCGTCAAACCCGTCAAGACTCAAAGGAGCGGAAGACAGCCGACCAGAATCATAGCCACCAGACTCCGCCAGGCTATCGAGGGCGGGGCGAGTCTCTGCAGGGGTGTCTACCGTGAAAGTCGTAGGGCCCGCGGCTGTCGCCGCAACAGGTGGAGGAGCTGAAGTCGCAAGGCTCGACGCTACCACGGCGGGTGACGTGGTAGAAGCCGTGGTAGAAGCCGTGGTAGAAGCCGTGGTAGAAGCCGTGGTAGAAGCCGTGGTAGAAGCCGTGGTAGAAGCCGTGGTAGCAGCCGCGGTAGAAGCAACGACGGCCCGTTGCGGGTTGCGTTGAGGAGTGGGTTGAGGAGCTGAAGTCGCCGGTGGCGACGGATCCTCCAGAACGAACGTGTCCGCACCCTCCGACACCTGGGCCGCGGTCGCTAGCACCGAGCCCCTCGAGCCGAGGTTCTCCGGATAACTGAGGGGGAGACTGGCCGTGGACTCGTTCCCTACCATGTCCCGCGAAGACACGCGAACGAGGACGTCACTCGACACCTCCCTGGGAACCTTCCAGGTGTAGGTTTGATGACCGAGCCGTGGCAAGGTCGTGCCGATACGCTTCCACGTCCGACCGTCGTTGTCACTCCACTCGAGCTTTGCCGGGTAGTCCCCAAACTGGATCTCGTTGGTAGCCCACTTGAGCTCGAGCTGGCGAACGCCGTGGACCGAGCTCTGCTCCCTGGGCGATACCCAGACGAGCGACGGCGCAGTGCGATCGACGCAGACCCGCAGCGCGGGTTTGTCCCCCACCGCGGGTACGAACTTTTCACTGCCGTCGGCGTAGGTCGCCGACGCACGCAACCCGATGAGCCCCTCGTCGAGCTCCATCTCAAGGGGGAGCTCCTGCGGTGAAGCGGTTCGGATACGCTTCCAACTCCCGGCAGGCTCCTCCAGGCACCAGAGGGAGTACTTCGTGACCTCCTTGACGTCGACCAGCTCGGGATCAAAGTACAGGCTCACGGGCAACCGCTCGGCAGAGGTAACCTTCCGAACAGGGTTCGGCCCGAGGCGGGTCATGAATACAGAGAGCTCTCCCTCCGCAAGGAGCTCTGCCTGCGGCCGACTCTCGGCCTCTTTCTGGTCCGGAATGTGCCTGCAGGACAACCCCGAAATCAGAACCACAGCCAACACCCACAGCCCCCTCTTGCGCATAACGCCACGAACTGTTGCGTTCATCGCTGAGCTCCTCCACTTCTCTTCCACTTCTCTTCGCGCCAGTCTTCCGCCAGCACTTCTCTTCCACCAGGAAGATTCTCTTCCTTCACGATTCAGTCGACCCGGACTTTCAGTTCTCACAGCCCGGGTACGAATCGGGCGTATCCTACACTTTATCGGGCGCTTAGGGAACTTTTGATTTGGGGGCTCCTGGGGTATTCCGCTTTTTCTTTACTTCGTGCCCGAGCCCGTGCCCCTGCCCGAGCCCGATGGCTCTCTTTCTCGACACCGTCCCCGTCCCCCCGTCCCCCCGTCCCGCAGACCCTACTTCCCCTCCATGTACTTCACGGCGTTCCTGAAGAAGACGTACCCGTCACCGGCGCGCTCTGGATCGGTCAGAAGCTCCCGGGTTCGGCTGGCCTGGCGCGTCCAGGTGGGGCTCTGGAGGGTGCTCAAGTAACGCTCGGGGTGAGGCATGAGACCGAGGACATTTCCCTCAGGGTTGGTGATCCCCGCAATTCCCTCCGCGGACCCGTTAGGATTGGCGGGATATGCGCTCGTGTAGCCATCTTCGGTGCCTTCAGGGTCGATATATCTGAGGGCTACCTGACCTCCTTCAGTCAGTCGCGCGAGCGCATTACCGTCCCGCGGGAGAAAGCGCCCCTCCCGGTGCGCTACGGGCAGCCGCAGGCTCCACCCCTTCCCAGGCTCAGAGAGGAACGGACACGCGTCTGTCTCCACACGCAGCCGCACCCAGCGGGCCTCGAACTTCCCGGAAATGTTTTCTACGAGCGACGCGCTCCGCGGGCCCGGTAGCCCCGGCAGGAGCCCGAGCCGAACCAGCACCTGAAAGCCGTTGCAAATCCCGATCACCAGACGCCCCGCCGCAACAAAAGCTCTGAGCTGGTCCTCGAGCCGGGTAAGCAGCCGGTTCGCGAGCACCGTACCGGCACCCAGGTCGTCGCCGTAGGAAAACCCTCCGGGAAGCGCCAGGATTTGAAACTCCTCGAGCCGGCGCTCCCCTCGGATGAGAGTCCCTACGTGGAGCCGCTCAACCTCCGCCCCGGCCAGCTGAAAGGCGTACGCGGTTTCCTCGTCACAGTTGGTTCCAGGGCTTCTCAGGATGAGGGTGCGGGTCATGGTGGGGAAGGGTGTTCAGTGTTCAGTGTTTCTCCCAGGCTCTGCCAGCTTCTCTTCAGATCCTCCAGGGATTCGACGAGCACTGGCTTCCCGTTGAGGCCAAGCACGCGTAGGATCCGGTACTTCACCGTCTCGCCGATCTCCGCGGCTGGCAGCCCGTCGAAAGCGGCGAGTAGGGCACCCACATCGTCCGAGCGCACCTCGACCAGGTACCGGGAGTTCGACTCACTGAAAAGAATGGACGCGTCACTCTCGCACCGATCGCGGGGAACTCGCTCGAGGTGTATTTCAGCTCCCACCTCTCCCGCGAAGGCCATCTCGGAGATGGCAACGGCAAGTCCGCCTTCAGAGAGGTCGTGACAGGCGAGCGCGAGGCCATCTTGAAGGGCGCGATGGATGGCCTGGTGAATCCGGCAAGCCCGAGGCAGGCGCAGGTCCGGCACCTCTCCGCCTTCCGCACTTGCTCCTTCCGCACCGCTGCCCGTACCGAGAGCCGCGCAGTAGTGACTCCCTCCCATCTCCTCGTGAGTCTCCCCCACGAGCACAAGCCGGCTCCCGACCTCCTTCAGGTCGACCGAGACGAGCCGCCGGACATCTGGGACCACAGAGATGGACGATATGAGCAGCGTGGGCGGAATGGAGATGCTCTGCTCGCGGCTCTTGTCCCCCTCCGCTCGTGTACCGTGGACCCTGTACTCGTTGTTGAGACTGTCCTTCCCTGAGATAAAGGGCGTGCCAAGGCCGACCGCCGCGGTGTGGCATCCGCGTGCGGCCTCCACCAGGCTCCCGAGCGTCTCTGGACGCTCGGTGTTTCCCCAGCAGAAGTTGTCGAGGATTGCGGTGTGACCCGGATCCCCTCCGGCGGCGACCACGTTGCGTACGGCCTCGTCCACCGCACTGAGCGCCATGCGGTACGGGTCCAGAACCCCATAGCGCGGGTTCATACCGCAACCGACCACAATTCCCCGCAGGGAGCCCAGGCGTGGAGCAAACGCGACGCCATCTCCCGGCCCGTCTTCCCGCACGCCCTGAAAAGGCTTGAGAACACTGGTGCCTTGTACCTCGTGATCGTACTGACGCACGATCCACTCCTTCGACGCGATGTTCGGTAGTGCGAGAACGGCAAAGAGGGTTTTCCCGAGAGCAGGTGGCGGGGAGCTTTCCGTAGGCAGTGAGGAGGCCGGCTGTGAGGACGGCGCCTGTGAAAAACGTCGAGGCTTCCGGTAAACGGATTTCTTTACAGAACGGGGTCTACCCTCGTGGAGGAAGTCCATCTCGAGATCGCATACGACATGGTCGGTGCCGCGGTCCTGATACGTTAGCACGAGTCTCCCGTCACCGGTGAATTCTCCGATGTGGGTACATTCGACATCTTCCGTCATGGCGAGATGCTCGAGCTCGGCCGCGGACTCCGGGGGCACGGCGAGCACCATGCGCTCCTGCGCCTCGGAAATCCAGATTTCCCAGTAGCTCAACCCCTCGTACTTGAGGGGAACGCGCTTGAGCGCCACCCGCGCCCCCACCTTCGCTCCCATCTCCCCGACGGCGCTCGAGAGGCCCCCCGCTCCGCAATCCGTCACCGCGCGGAAAAGACGGCGGTCGCGCGCCTCGAGGAGAACGTCGAGGAGCTTCTTCTCGGTGATGGCATTTCCTATCTGAACCGCTCCGCTCGAATGAGTCTCCGAGTGCTCGGAAAGCTCGACAGAAGAAAACGTAGCCCCATGGATCCCGTCGCGCCCCGTTCGACCGCCAACGACATAGATCCGGTCCCCCGCCACGACCTCCTTTTCGATCATACTACGCGGAAGGATGCCCACACTACCGCAGAAGACGAGTGGGTTGCCCACATATCGAGAGTCGAAATAAACAGCGCCGCTCGCCGTCGGGATCCCCATGCGATTGCCGTAGTCGCGAACGCCCGCCACCACGCCGCGCAGCACACGCAAGGGGTGAAGAGCACCCGGAGGAACCTGCTCCAAGGGGAGGTCCGGAGGGCCAAAGCAGAAGACGTCGGTGTTCACGATAGGCTTCGCGCCGAGCCCGGTCCCCATCGTATCGCGCACGACTCCGCCGATCCCGGTGCCGGCGCCTCCGTAAGGCTCGATGGCGGATGGATGGTTGTGTGTCTCGACCTTGAAGCTGACGCCGTACTCGTCGTCGAACGCGATGACCCCGGCGTTGTCAGAAAAGACGGAGAGGCACCAGGGGGCGTCGATCGCCTCGGTAGCCTTGCAGATCGTGCTCTTCAGGAGGTTGTCGATGCGCGTCCCCTCTGGGTTCTCCGGGGTGATGTGATCGATCACCGCGGTCAGGGTCTTGTGACAGCAGTGCTCACTCCAGGTCTGCGCGATCGTCTCGAGCTCCACATCAGAAGGGGCCCGGCCGAGCCGCGCAAACGCGCCCTGGACCGCGTGCATTTCCTCGAGGCTCAGCGAGAGCTGGCCCTCGCGGCTGACCCGCAGGAGACCTTCGCCGTCGAGGCCCTCCAGGGGAACCTCCCGATAGCTGAACGCATAAACGTCTCCAACGCGAAATGGGCAGTAGGAGTCTTGCCCCGTCGCCTCGGCATCCCGCCCGAGGTTATCCCAGTACACGTTATCCCAATAGACATCCTCGATTGCAGGGTTGGAGAGGACTTTCGCTCCCAGCGCTCGCAGCGCCGAGTCTTCAAGAGTTCCCGCCAGAAGGTACCGGTTTGCCGTACGTAGCTGAAGGCCCTCGAACCCAAGATCGGCAAGACCGTCAGAGAGCGACGCCTCAACCGGGTCCATCACCCCGGCCTTCCTCAAGACCGTAGCGCGAGGGCAGGGGAGCTTGTCTCCGGAAGGCCCGCCCCCCGAAGCCGCTCCGAGGCGATATTCCTGGACGACCGGGTCCGAGAGGAGCTGGGTGGCGATTCTTCGCAGGTCGCCCTCCGCAAGGCTCCCACCGCGAAGGAAGTAGACATCCGCGACCTCGACTCGGTCCACCTTCCCTCCCAGCCGACTCTGCTCGAGGAAGGTCTGAATTTGCCCCAGAAGCTCGCCCCCCCGCGGATCGACACGCCCGCGGCTCCAGGACACCTCTATTTCCCAAAAGTCTTTTATTTCCATGTAGTTAGGCAACGTCATCTTGTGGTTTCAGAGCTTCGATTACCGCCCCGCGGTTCTGCGAGGAAGCTGGCTGGGGCCGCATTATGACCTCGAAGGGTTGTCGAAACCAATCGAGAAGGCGAAAGTTTGCATAAATTCCCCTCAGCGCCACAAAAATTTTTGCTTCGGGGCTGCACCGAGGTGGCGCCGGGGACCCTGGGAGCCCAAAATCCCTGCATGGGCCCAGGGCCGTCCTTGCTTTCCGGGCGCTTAATTTTAATATGGTTCCTGTTCCCCGTTCGAATCTTTGGAGCGGTTTCCTTATGCCCCAGCCGAGTATCCGCAACGGACTCGACTTTGAGGCTCCGATCCTGGAGCTGGAAAAGAAAATCGAGGAGCTGAGGACCTTTTCGAAGACCACGCAGGTCGACCTCTCCGACCAGATCGAGAAGCTCATCGCGCGCTCCAACGAGAAGAAGCGCGCCATTTTCTCCAAGCTTACGCCGTGGCAGACGGTGATGACGGCGCGCCACCCGCGGCGCCCGCTGACCTCCGACTACGTCGGACTCATGATCGAGGACTTCCTCGAGCTCTACGGAGACCGAGCCTTTCGCGACGACCCATCGATCCTTACCGGTTTCGGCAAGTTGGGAGACCATAGGGTTTGCGTCGTAGGGCACAGAAAAGGCAAGGACACCAGCGAGAAACTTTCCTGCTTTTTCGGTTGCTCCCATCCGGAGGGCTACCGCAAGGCACTGCTGAAGATGCAGCTGGCCGAAAAGTTCGGAGTCCCCATCATCACCTTGATCAACACTCCCGGAGCCTACCCCGGGATCGGTGCGGAGGAACGGGGGCAAGCCTTTGTTATCGCGAAGAATCTCATGGAGATGGCGCGACTACGGGTACCTGTGCTCTGCGTGATCATCGGCGAAGGGGGAAGTGGCGGAGCCCTCGGGATCGGAGTCGGAAACCGTCTCCTCATGCTCGAGCACAGTTACTACTCGGTCATCTCTCCGGAAGGTTGCTCGGCGATTCTGTGGAAGAACTCGGACTTCAAGGAACGGGCAGCCGAAATCCTGAAACTGACGGCCGTAGACCTCAAAAACCTCGGCATCCTCGATGAAATCGTGCCCGAACCCCTGGGCGGAGCCCACCGGGATCCCGGAAGCATGGCTCGAGCTCTGCGCGATGCGCTTCTCACGCACCTGCGAGTGCTCGAGAAGCTCTCCGGAGATGAGCTCGTACGACAACGCTACGAAAAGCTCAAGGGCATGGGCATCTTTCAAGAAACGGTCGCACAGGAGCTGGCGGCCTCGGGAACTGGCCGCAGCTAACGACAACCTGACAGCGTTCAGCTTCGGGAAAGAGAAAAGGCCTGTTCACCCTTCCCTGAAAGCCTCCAGTTGTTACAATGGGATCTTACCTTTGAAGGATTCCATTCCGATTCATGAGCGCCTTTCGTCTCCGCGTCCGAGGCTCTACCTGATCATGTATCTACTGGAACGTCTGGAACCTGTGGAACGTCGGCACGTGGCCGCGCTTTTGCACGTCTTGCTTTGCTTTCTTTGCGCCGGGTCGGTGGTGGCAGCCCTCACATCTTGTAGTGGTGATACGCCGAGCGGTGGAAACAAGAAGCGAGGGGAGTCATCGTCCGCCCGGAGCTCGAACGGTGAGGGCTCGGACGGTGTCGAAGAGCTCGCCGAGGAAGTCGAAGAGCTCCTCGAGGCGGCCAAGGAGGCCGGAGTGTCGAAGAAGGCTCTGGAGAAGGCCGACAAGTACCTCGAGCAAGCCGAGGAGGCGCTGGAAGACGACAAGAGGTCCAAGGCAAGAAAGAAATACAAGATAGCCAAGAAGGCCGTGGCCAAAGCCATCACGGCCCAGAAAGAGGTGGCGAAGAAGATCGAGGAGATCGCTGATCTCAGGAAAAAGGCCCTTGCGAATAAGAAAAAGGCGCAGGAAGCTAGCGCTCCGACGAACGCTCCGGACCTCTGGAAAGAAGCAGAGGACATCTTCAAGAAGGCGGAGGCCGAGGTCCAAAACGGGACACTGCGATCGGTCAAGCTCGCTCGCAGTAGCTTCACCGAGGCGGGGAACCAGTACGAGGAGGCAGCCACTGCGGCCGCTGAAAACGAGGTGATCCGCGTCCAGGCCGCAGGCGAGAAAAAGGCAATGGCCGAGATGAAGAGCAGCGCCAAGGAAAAGAAGGCGGACGAAAAGGCGTCGGCCGAATGGCTGCGCGCGGGGCAGACCGAGCGGGACGCCGACACGCTCCTTGCCTCAGGGCAGTTTCGCAGCGCCGTCGATACCTTCAAGCAGGCGACGCAGGCTTATCATCGGGCCCTCGAGACCGTCACCACGCAAGAGGACATGGACAAGTACCAGGCGGAGGCCGAGCAAAGGGACAAGGAAGAGAGGGCACGACAGGAAGAGGAGCGACAGAGGTACCTGGAGGACTTGGCGGAGCGCCGCGAGGGCGAAGCCGACACCGATGACTCGGACGGCGGGTATGAGGAAGACACGTTGGTCGACGTGGGAGCCTCGCTCCCCCTCCCCGACGGCTTCGACGCCGAAATCTGTGTGCAGGATCTGGACTCAGAGGACGAGGAGTTCCTCGCAACACACTACAAAGAGCTCACGAAGTCAGGAATCCTCGAATACGACCCTGCGACGGGCGCCGTCCGCCTCGACTACACCCTCGGGAAGGACGTGAAGGCAGACATACAAAAACGCTCCATCAAAAAGAAGGCCTATCTCAGCTTCAAGCACTTCCTCCAGGGACGTAAGGACACGCTGGGCTTGACAGAGGAGGAGCAGAAAAGGAAATCTCCGTTCTCCTTCGCGGGCAACAGCCAGGGACTCGTGACCTTCCCGGTGCCGTTTCGCTGCTGGGCCCGGGTCGATTATTACATGGCGATCGGAACGATGGACACCAGCGGTACTTTCCGCAATCTGTTAATGTTCAACCCCAAGAAAAAAAGCGGCTTCGTCGCGGAGTGGTTGCGAGCTGGATACATGAGCGGTGGCAACCCGAAGCTCAGCACGAGGGGGCTCCCGCGAAAGTTTCTCGGGTCGGCCAACGAGTGGTTCGACAAAACGAGCGAGAAGGGCATGAGAATCGAGTTCCGCCTCGGGGATCCCAAGAGCAAGAAGGACCCGAGCAAGACAGGGGTTTTCTCGGTCACGTATGACCTTGGAGGAGACGAGCCGCAGGAGAACAAGATCAGGAGCGCCAAATACAAGAGGGGCCTCGTGGGATTCCAGTGGAGTCGGGTGAAGTTCGCTGTCCAAGAGCTCGTGATCACTGGCATCCTGGACAAGGAGAAGGCGGTGTCCACGCTCCGGAAAAAGCTCCGGATCAAGAAGGAGAAAAAGAAGCCAGAGGAGGAGGAAGAAGAAAATGATCCGCCCGAATCCGCCGACGCCGGCAAAGCAAAGTCGGGAAAGAAAAAAGACGGTTTCGACTTCTAAGTGTCCGGTTTCATGAATCTGGAGAGAACCTGTCTTGCCGGCGAGCATCTCGCCCTGGGAGCAACGCTGGTGGATTTCAATGGGTGGGAAATGCCCATCCGCTACGGGAGCATTCCCGAGGAACACCTCAAGGTCCGCCTTTCGGCGGGGTTGTTCGACCTCTGCCACATGGGGCGGCTCGAAATCACGGGCAGGCAGGCGTCAGAGTGGGTCGGGCGCGTGACCACGGGCGATATCGACGCCTTGAAGCCAGGCGCCGCGCGCTACACTCTGGTCACGAACGATGCCGGCACGATTATCGACGATGCAATCGTCTACAAGCTTCCCGCTAGCCTACTGGTCGTCGTCAACGCGTCGAACCGAGCCACCGTCGTCGAGTGGATGGAAGCCCACAGAGGCTCCCTCGATGCGAAACTCATCGACCGGTCGAGGGAAATTGCCATGGTGGCCGTTCAGGGCCCCCTGTCGACCCACATCCTCCGCGATGCCGTCGAGAAGCTGGACAGCGATTGGGACGGCATGAAGTACTATTCGATCGCCGCAGCGCGCGTTCTGGGCAAGGACGCGTGGATCGCGAGAACGGGGTACACGGGGGAGGACGGCTTCGAGGTCTACCTGGACGCGGAGGATGCTCCCGTGCTCTGGAGCCGATTACTGGAGGTAGGCGGGAACCGCATCGGGGCGATCGGGCTCGGCGCGAGAGATACGCTCCGGCTTGAAGCTGGAATGCCCCTCTACGGCCACGAGCTCGACACCACCACCGATCCCTTCGAGGCCGGTCTCGGCTTCGCTGTGAAGCTCGAGAAGAAGGTCGAGTTCGTGGGCCAAGCCAGCCTGAGAAGTCGCAGGGAAAAAGGTCCCGGGCGCAAACTTACGGGATTTCGCGTCGAGAGCCGCCGGGTGGCGCGCCAGGGCATGAACATTCTTAAGGACAGAGAGGTAGTCGGGGTAGTGACAAGCGGCGCTCCATCCCCTACCCTGGGCCATCCGATCGCCATGGGCTACCTGAAAAGTAGTGTGACCGAGCAGGACTGCTCTTTGTTGAAAGTCGACATCCGCGGGAATCTCGAAGCTCTGGCGGTTGTATCGCTGCCGTTTTACTCGCGTACGAGGGGCAAGGGGAGGGGGACGGGAAGATCGTGAGACAATGATCCAGGAGGGAAAGTAGAAGAGAATGTCACGACCAGCAGACTTGAAATATGCTCGCACTCATGAGTGGGTACGGGTGGACGGGCCTGTCGCGGAGGTCGGAATTACCGACTACGCCACGGAGCAGCTGAACGATCTGGCTTTTGTCGACCTTCCCGAGAAGGGGACCACGGTATCGAAAGATGTGCGCTTCGGAGAAATCGAATCGACCAAGTCGGTGAGCGACTTGGTTGCGCCCGTCTCAGGGGAAATCATCGAGGTGCACACGGAGCTGGCCGACGAACTCGAGAAAATCAGCTCGTCCCCTTACGGTGAGGGGTGGATGATTCGAGTGCGCATGTCCGACCCGTCGCAGCTGGAATCGCTCCTTTCGGCGGAAGAGTACGCGGCTCAGATCTTGACCGAGGAGCACTGATGGCTTACGTCCCTCACACCCCGGAGGAAAGCCGGGAGATGCTGCGGGACATGAGCCTCGATTCTCTCGAGGATCTCTTTCGTGGTGTTCCCCAGAAGCTCCGGTTGAGGAGGCAGCTCAACATCCCTCCGCGCAAGACCGAAGCGGAAATTCTTGCGGAATTCGAGCGTTTCGCGAAGCGTAACCGTCAGGTCGATTCCCAGCCGACCTTCCTCGGAGCCGGCGTTTACCGGAGGTTCATTCCCGCGGCGATCGATTACCTTGCTAGCCGCGGTGAGTTCAACACGGCTTACACACCCTACCAGCCTGAGGTCAGTCAGGGGACGCTGCAGGCCATTTTCGAGTACCAGACGCTTATGTGCCGTTTGACGGGCATGGAAATCGCGAACGCCTCCATGTACGAGGCCGGCACCGCGCTCGCCGAGGCTGTCCTCATGGCCTACTCCATAGCGGGGCGCGGGGCACACGTTGTCGTCTCCGACGGAGTTCACCCCGAGTACCGTCGGGTGCTCGCAACGTACCTGAAACACCACCCCATAGAGATTACCACCCTTCCCGTAGAAGCAGGCGTGACAAGCCCGGCCAGTCTGGAAGGCGCCATCACGCCCGACACCGTCGCGGTGGTGATTCAAAACCCGAACTTCTTCGGATTCCTGGAAGACGGCCCAGGCTTTCAGCAGCGGATAGCCTCGCCGGTTGTTGAAGAGTCCTCGCGTGTCGTTGAACGGACTCGCCCGCTTCTCATCGCGGTGGTCGACCCGATCTCGCTCGGTCTCGTGCTACCGCCAGGAAGCTACGGGGCCGACATCGCCGTCGGCGATGGTCAGCAGCTCGGTAACTATCCGGCTTATGGCGGACCGACCTTCGGTTTTTTTACAACGCGCATGAGCCACGTGCGCAAGGTGCCGGGGCGCATCGTAGGGGAGACGCGCGACAGCGATGGGGAGCGGGGCTATGTCCTCACGTTCCAGACTCGCGAACAGCACATCCGGCGCGAGCGTGCAACGAGCAATATCTGCACGAATCAAGGGCTACTTTCCTTGCGCAGCGCCATGTACCTTGCTTTTCTTGGCGAAAACGGACTCCGGGAGGTTGCAGAGGCGTCGGCCCGTAAGGCCCGGTACGCCTACTCGAAGCTGGTTGCGATTCCCGGTGTCCAGGAGACCACTCCCGCTCCCTTCTTCTGTGAGTTCACGCTTCGGCTGCCGCTGCCGGCCG
>Ga0315336_1004230_pt1 | contig 17402 bp, 15 predicted proteins | sample ASW5metaG_FD_204512 | JGI IMG/M metagenome (GOLD analysis project Ga0315336, IMG submission 204512) | Ammonia-oxidizing marine archaeal communities from Monterey Bay, California, United States - ASW #5 | ecosystem: Environmental > Aquatic > Marine > Intertidal zone | place: USA: California... | reverse complement strand
GGAGGATTTCCGCTGAAGCCGAAGAAAATGAAGTCGTCAAGTGTCCATTTGGTTGGAAGCTCGACCAAGCCGCAAGGATGATAATAGGGCCAATCGTCGTCCATAAGATTGGAATGGTAGAGGAGGCCGTGCTTCTTCAGGAGGTTCATAGTATGGGTGCTGGGGTCACAGGAAGGTGTTCGTGAGCCAACGGGTTTTTGGCCGGTCATTCTTTCGAGAATTTCCAAAGCGCGGACGAGAAGTTCCTCTTCCCGCTCGACGTCGGCAATCTGAAAGGGCTTTTCATGGAGATGACCGTGGTGGCCGACTTCATAACCCTCCCTTAGAATGGATTCTGTCATTTCTGGCCACTTCTTCGCTGTCCAGCTTGGCAGAAAAAAGGTTCCGGGCAGGTTGTATTTTTTCAGTAATTTTATAATTCGGGGAATGCCTACCTTTGGCCCGTAGGCACCCATCGCAGCATGGATGGGCCGGTGGGCCAGGTGCGGATCACGTGAAATCCACAAGGATTCTCCGTCAACGTCGAAAGTCAGACAAACGGCACACCGCGCCCCATTTTTCCATTTGATTTTTGGCATATCGATGTTTCTCCATGTTCTTTTAATTAAGGCTGTACTATATACAATTTACTAAAGAGAGAATGGCGTCTCCTAAGACTTCACAGCCCCGAGTGACATCTTCCCAACTCGTCAGCTCATCTTCAGCATGGCTCTTGCCGTTCACGCTCGGTGCAAAAATCATCGCAGAGGGGCATAAGTCGGCAGCATAACGTGCATCGTGCCCAGCAGCGCTCCAGAGCCGGAGATTGGAATACCCTCTCTCGCTACAGGCGTGCTCGATGGTGCCGGTGATATCTGAATCAAATGCGAGCGGGGATGAGCCTCCCAGGGATTTAATTTCGATTTCGAGGCCTTCCCTACTCGCGGCTGCATTTACCTCCCGGATTACGGCTTCGCGGGTCTGAGCTAGAACCATTTCGTCTTGGTGGCGAAAATCAACTGAAAATGTCGCCCGCTCGGGAATCACGTTTATCGCGTTGGGAGAGACAGAAATCTCACCCACGGTTGTAACAAGGTCCGGGTTAAATTTTCCAGGGATATCGCGGATAGCAGAAATTGCTCTGGCAGCTCCGACAAGGGCGTCTTTTCGCATGTGCATAGGAGTTGGACCGGCATGGTCCCGGACCCCTTTCATGGTGATGCGTAGCCATGTGATGCCGCGAATCCCCTCGACGATCCCAACTTGAACACCTTCGGTAATCAAGGTTGGGCCTTGTTCGACGTGAAGTTCCAGGTATCCCGCCAGGGGCCTGGGGCGGCAGGGGAGATCGCCCCGGTAACCGATCCGCTCCAACTCATCGACAAAGCGCAGGCCGTTTGTATCCCGGGCTGCATAAGCGAAATCTCTTTTGAACGCGCCCACGAAAACCCCACTGCCCAGCATCGAAGGCGGAAAACGAGGGCCTTCCTCGTTCGTCCAGTTTACAACTTCAATTGGGCGGGAGGACTTAATTTCTTGGTCGTTCATGCTTCTTATGACTTCGAGGGCAGAAAGTACGCCGAGCGAGCCGTCGAAACGGCCCCCATTGGGGACAGTGTCGAGGTGGCTTCCGGCCAGGACGGGTGCAGCATCGGGATTCAATCCTTCGTGGCGGGCGAACATATTTCCCATTTCATCAACGCTTACCCAAAGCCCGGCTTCTTCCGCCCAGGCGGTGAAAAGATCACGCGCCTCACGGTCAGAATTGCTCAATGCAAGGCGGTTCACCCCGCCGCCGGGCGTGGCGCCGATGCGGGCCATCTCTTCCATGGATTCTTGTAGGCGGGACGCGTCAATTTCCAAGGCGGCTCCTTATTTGGACGAAGGGCGGGAGCAGTTCAATTTTTTCATTTGGGAGAACTCAAAAAGTTTTACATTTTTTGCTGTGCCTGAGTCCACTCTCCCAATAATTTATTGAATAATCTACGTAATCAGCGACCTTGATTCTCCAAAAAAAGGCAGGATGTTGCGCGGGAATTCTCTTATTTACATTCACTGAATAGCGACTTTAAGAGTAAAGAGTTTAATTTTCTCTGTGATTTCGAGGAAAAATTTAATGAGAGTGGCCCAGGTAACATGGAAGCATATTTGCGAGGAAAAAACGGCCGGCAGCGCAAGGTACCCACTATTCTTGGTCGGGAGCAGGCCACTTTCAGAAAGACCTGGCGCAGAAATGGTCTCTGCCTGGGCTCAAGATATTTTATTGGGCAGAATCTATCTTGGTGATGGCTGGCACCGCTCCTTTTCGGGAATCTTGGGTAAAAAAGCGAATAGGGGGACCATAGTCAGTGCAACAAGGCCAAAGAACCACAGGGCCGAATCGATGCCGTAGGCATCCGACAAGAATCCTGCGATCAGGGGCCCCAGAGCAGCGAATCCTTGATTTACTGTGAACAGAAGTCCGATGGTACTTCCCTTCAAGTTTTCGGGGGTCACTTCTAACGCATTGGCAAAAATGACCGGCCGGAGAGAGCGTAGGAAGATGCCAACCAAGGTCAAGGGAATGAGCATCCATGGCCCCGGGGCCACTGCTGGAATTAAAATTAGTGAAAGCCCGCCCGCTGCCAGGCCGAAAATCAAGACAAATTTCCTCGAAATAATGTCCGAGAAATAACCCACGGCAGTTTCAGGGATGATAGCCGATGCTGAATAAATGCCGAGGCAGAGGCCGACCCATCCTGGATTCGCTCCATGTTTATTGACGAGGAGTATCGGTAAAAACGTATAAAGCCCGTTGTGAGCGATGGTGATGCTTCCGGCGATCAGGAGAACGGTTCCAAGAAGAGGATTCGCGAGGAGAACCCTGCTCACATCGCCAAATCGTAACCCGGGGTTTTTGGGAGACTTTTTTTCATTTCTCTGAGTGCCCGGGAGAAACATACCGATCATGATGGCCGCTAGGATTAATGGTATGGCGTTGACCAAAAGGACAGTTCGCCAGTCGATCAGAAAAAGAAGGTAGCCCGCAACGAGGGGCGAGAGAGTTTGTCCGATATTTGCACCCGTTCCGTGCAAACCTAGGGCAAAACCTTTCCTGTCGCTGAATTGCTGGCCAATGAGTCCCATAGAGGGTGGGTGCCAAAAATGGGACACAAATCCTGTCAGCCAAAAAACGGGCAGCAAAGTTAGCATTCCAGAGGTTAGCCCCATACTACCGTGGAACACCGCGATCCCGCCCAAAGACACAACGAGAGCCCATTTTTCTCCTCCAATTTTGTCAATGATAAATCCGGTCCCTGCGCTGGAAAGGGCACTAAATGCAGAGCGGCCCGCGAAGAGGATCCCAACTTGAGTAAGGGTTATGCCGAGATCTGTGATGAGGAATGGTAAAACAGGGCCAAAGATGCCGAGATACCAATGCTCTGCAGCATGCCCAGCCGTTAAAATTCCCAGAATTCTTCCACGCTTCAATTATTTCTCCGGGAGGTCGTTAATTATCCACGTGCATGAGAAAATATCAAGAAAATACGGATAATCATGTGGCAATAGGTAATTTATAGCCCCTGTCAAGAGATATAAACAGTTCAGCAATAGTTTAAAATACAAACATTTGAAATATATACATTAAAAAAAATATTAAGTACAGGAACGGAGCTTGAAGTATCTTTGCGTATTCTATTTTGGGGTTCTGCTATTCTCTTTTTCATGTTGACTCGTTGGAAGGGAATTGTTAAGTTCTCGCGAGACTGGTAGGATGACTCCCTATCCACACAACCGGATGACCATACTCGCCTAGGTGAAAAATTATTGGCCATTGAGCCCCGACTGCAGATAGTTCGGAAGGTACGTGTATACGAGGAAATCGTATCGCAGATTACCTCCCTCATTCTGAATGGCGAACTCAAGGAGGGGGATAAGCTTCCGTCGGAGCGTGATTTGGGTGAGCGGTTTGGTGTGGGCAGAAATTCGGTTCGTGAGGCGACGAGGGCTCTGGAGTCAGCAAATTTGGTCGAAACTCGTCAAGGGGAGGGCACCTTTATCGTCGCAGGCCCAGATTCTCTGGTCCCTATTTTGCCGGCGAGTATATCCGAAGAAGAAAGCGGTATCCATCTTCTTTTTGAGGCCAGGAGGGTTCTAGAACCCCAAATCGCGGCGCTGGCGGCTAAGCGGGCTACACAGGAGGAAACGGAGGAGCTTTGCCAGATTCTTCGGAGTCAACGGGTCGAGGTCGATGCTGGCCGGAACGGCATCGAAGAAGATACTCAGTTTCATATGACTCTCGCGAAAGCGGCCAAGAATAAATTTTTACAAAATCTTCTGGGAACTCTGCTCGGATCCCTCCGGGAGCATCGGGAACAATCGGTTAGAGAGCAGAGTGATCGGATACGGTCCCATGAAACGCATTTGACGATACTTAATGCCATCAGGGAAAAAAATGAGGCAGAAGCCGCCACCTCGATGCTGAGCCATCTTCTTGAGATCGAAGGTGGGGAGGCGGACAAGAATTACTCCCTGGAGAATTATTATGAATAGGGTTTGATGAGTTTATAGTTAGTTGCGGGTGGTCGTCTCCCGGCGTTGTATACGGGGGAATAATAATTTCTTTCAACTAATTTTTATGAAAACAACAAGGAGGAGCTACCGGGTGACGGAAATGAATATCATCTAGGGGTTGCCCATCCCTTATTGAGAGGTGGCCGGAGAAACTCGGTGTCCACTGCCAGGAGCCGATGCCTTTTACATAAAAATAGGTCGTGTCAAATTTCGCAGAGGAACAGGGAGGTAAAAGGTGTGAGCATTATCTCATATGAAATTGTTTACAGAGGTATATTTCAGAAGTCCCTTGCCATGAAGATATCGAGAACACTGGTTCTTGCTGCTGTCAAGGAAGGGAAAGTCGGAATATCGTTTGGCCGCTACAGCGACTCGCCTGAGCGCAACGGGATTCCCGCAAAACAGTTCGGCTACATCGCCGCCACCAAGGAAGAGCTCGAAGAAGTGGCGGCCCAGTACGAGCCCAAACAGGTGGACCTTTCGATCTGCGTAGATGACGCGCTTACCAAGGGCGTTGAGTCGTGGGGATGGTACGGCCTGCAGCCGATCAACGCCGTGACCAAGCCGGGCGGCACGCTGATCGTCACCTCGAACCAGTCTTCCGATGATCTGGTCAAGCATATTCACCGCAAGGACACGTCCTACAATCTGTCCATTGTGAAGGGCGACGCCAGTTTCGCCGGCCTGTGGGTCTACAAGAACGACGGCACCGACGCCCGCTGCCTGGGCGCGGCCCTCAAAGCATGCCCCGAGATTTGCTCGATGGCGTCCCTGGAGACGGCCATCCTGGAGAACATCGGCGGTGACAACCACGTGGAAGCCGCCCGTGCGAGTTACGAGGATTCCCGCTCGGACGAGATCAAGCCCGGCGAGGGTAACACGGAGGTTCCCTTCACCTTCGAGCTCCTCAAGTGGCAGGACATGCGCCTGGGCGTTGTCATCGACGCCGTGGGCGGCCACAACCATTTCGGCGACTCGGACGGTGGCTACGTTCCGGGCCGGAACGAGTATTTCAAAAAATGGTCGACCCGCACCATGCGTCCGGTAGTTCAGTTCGATAAATGCACGAAATGCACCCTCTGCTGGGTGGCCTGCCCAGACACCGTGTTCGACGTGACGCCGGACGGCTACTACGATGCCAACATGGAAGCCTGCTGCGGCTGCGGGGTTTGCGAGGCGATCTGCCCGGTGCCCGAGTGCATCACCATGGTCAACGAGGTAGTCTTCGAGGAGCGCGACAGCCAGTACGAAATGTGGAACAAGGACAAGGAGAACTTCGGCACCTACGTCGAGGAAAAAATCGCCAAGGGCAAGGTCGAAAATAGGCATCCGATTACCGGCCTGGCCGGTGCGTTCTCCGGCGCTGGGCTGGCTGGAGGCCACAACGAAGACACCTTCGCAACCAAATCTTTGAAAGAACTTTAATAGGAGCCGAAAAAATGGTAACTGCTGTAGCTGAAAAAGGGGCGGGGATGGAGCTTCTCACGGGAAGCGAAGTGGTGGCCCACATCTGCCGACTGGCCGATGTGGACGTCCTCACGGCCTACCCGATTCGCCCTTACGACACCGTGATGCAGTACGTTGCACGTATGATAGCCAACGGTGACTTCGACGCCGACTACATCCCGGCCGAGAGCGAGCACGGGCAGTTTGAAATCGTAAAGCATGCTTCGGCCTGCGGCGCTCGTGTGTTCACCGGATCAAGTGGTGTGGGCTGGCTCTATGCGATGGAGCCGCTCGCAGTAACGGCCGGTCTGAGGCTTCCGATGGTCGCCTTGGTCGGATGCCGTGCGCTGGATGATCCGGGCGCCTTCGGCACCGAGCACAACGACGCCCTTCTCGTCCGCGATTTGGGCTGGATGATCAACTTCCCCGACACCCCCCAGGAGTCTGTCGAGATGGGCCTGATGGCCTACCGCGTGGCTGAGGACCCGCGCGTGTTCCTACCCTGCGCGATTGCGATGGACGGTGCCTTCCTGACCCACAGCCAGGCGATCGTTCAACTGCCCAGCCAAGAGCAGGTGAGTGAGTTCCTGCCCCCCTACGACCGGGGCGATCTTCTTCTCCATCCGGACAATCCCATCACCATCGCGCCCCAGGCCAATGAAGACTGGCTGATGGAGGTCCGCCGCCAGAGCAGCGAGGCCAGCAAGAACGCCTACACGGTGCTCAAGGAGGTCCACAAAGACTACTGCCGCATCTTCGACGAAGACGTGAACCCCTTCATCGATGAATACATGACCGACGACGCGGAAATTGTCCTTTGCGGCATGGGGACCATGAGCCTTCCTGTGAAGGTGGCCATCCGCGAGATGCGCAAGGAGGGCAAGAAGGTCGGCATGGTCCGCCTCAAGTGGGTCCGCCCGTTCCCGACGGATGAGCTCCGTGTTTCTCTCTCGCGCTTTAAGGCGGTAGGCGTCATTGACCGCGACTACTCGTACGGTTCACCGCACCACGGCGGCATCCTCTTTAACGAGATCAAGGCCGCCCTTTATGGATGCGACAACCAGCCCTTCATGAAGGGATTCGTTTGCGGACTCGGCGGCCGCGAAGTCCTTCTCGAGGACGTACGGAGCATGGCCGATCAGGTATCTGCGACGGCCGCTAGTGGTAAACCTGACAACGAAGTCACTTGGATGGGAGTGAGAGGATAAAACTATGGCTGATTCCGTTTATCATATTGGAACGCAGGACCTTCCTCTGACGCAGCGGGTGAACAAAATTCCCGAAAAGGCGGTCGAGGAATATTATACGAGCGGACACCGGACCTGTCAGGGCTGTGAGAGCGCGCTCATTATGCGCCTCATGGCCAAGGCCGCCGGCCCGCGCACCATCATCCTGGGTAGCACTGGCTGCATGTACGTGGCCAACACCACCTATTACTCCACTCCCTGGGTGGTACCATGGATGCACACCCAGCTTGGTTCATCAGGCTCCGCAGCCACCGGCACTGCTGCTGCCCTACGCGCCCTGATGCGCAAGGGAAAGATGAAAGAAGAGCCGATCAATGTCATCGCATTCTGCGGCGACGGCGGCGGTGCCGATATGGGAGTTTCCTCTATCTCAGCCGCCCTCATGCACACCCAGTACAACCTCTTGATCATTTGCTACGACAATGAGTCGTACGCGAACACGGACATTCAAATTTCAGGTTCTTCTCCTTGGGGTGCCAATACGACTTTTACTCCGCCGGGAAAGAAAGTCCGAATCATGCACAAGAACTGGAAGAAGAATATTGCGGCTCTCTACGCTGTTGGCCATACCAAGTGCAACTATGTGGCTACGGGTGACGCCTCTTATCCGGCGGACCTAATCGATAAGGTTCGAAAGGGTCTCAAGGAGCCAGGTCCTGCGTTCATTCACACTCTCGATCCGTGTCCCAAAGGCTGGGACTATGATCCGTTCTTCTCCCACAAGTTGGGTGAAATGGCCGTTGAGAGCGGTCTCTTCCCTCTTTGGGAGATGACGAACGGTGAACTTACTTACACGGGAGTGTCTGCGCGCCAGGTCTACGGCAAGCGTACCCGAAAACCAGTGCGTGATTATCTCGAAGCGCAGGGTCGTTTCCACCACTTTATCGACGAGGATTATGAATATTTTCAGGAGGAAGTAAATAACATGTGGGACAATTGGACGCTCCCAGGTGTGATTCCCTTCAAGCTGGGAGAGGACCCCTCGAAGAAGAAGTAGCTGGAATCGCTGGGGGGCGTATCTTTCCCGGTGAGTTGAATCAGGACGGGGTCCACCCAAGGGCCCCGTCTTTTTTCGTGGCGGAAGAATTTTGCGCATGTGGGCGTTGCCCGTTTTTTGGAGATTGACATGAACGAAGGGATTCAGGAGCAAGAAAGCCGCGACGGTGGCCGGATGGTCCATGTTCCCGCCGGGGCGTTTCTAATGGGTTCTAATCTGGGGAACCACGACGAGCAGCCCAGCCGCCAAGTCACGCTCGCGGGTTTTTGGATCGACAAATATCAGGTGACCAACGAGCAATACCGCCGTTTTCTCGATGAGACGGGGGCATTTTCTTCTCCCCCTTCATTCGCAAAGGACGATTTCGTTGCCCCGATGCAGCCCATCGTCAGCATTTCTTGGGACGAGGCCGATGCCTATTGCAAATGGGCCAAAAAACGCCTCCCGACCGAGGCCGAATGGGAAAAAGCCGCGCGTGGAACAGACGGAAGGGCCTATCCCTGGGGGAACGAGGAACCCACTGTCGAAGATGCCAACTATGCCGGCCGAGATGAAAAACGGACGCTTCCGGTCGATGCTCTACCCGGAAAGGCTTCCCCTTACGGGTGTGTCCAGATGGCCGGAAATGCCTATGAATGGATCTCCGACTGGTTTGATGCTTTTTACTACCAGAACGGACCGGAGGAGGATCCTAAAGGACCAAAGTTCCCCATGTATCAGGTAGCCGTGGCTCGCATCTCCGTGTTTGCCGTTCCAGGAGGAGGAAGTCTGACCTTGGGCGAGGTGAAACGGGGAGAGCGCTATGAAATTCTTGGTCGGGACAAGGAGATCTATAAAATTCGCTTTGGAGATACTGAAGGCTGGCTTCCCCGGAAAGGGGGATATGCCTGGACGGGGAAATCCGTTCGCAGCTGTGGCTGGGACTATATCGAAGATGGTCTGAGGTGCACAGCCCGCGAAGGCTTTGAACCCTGGTATAAAAATTTAAACCTCGGATTCCGCTGAGCAGCGGACGAATAGGCCCCGGGGTCCGGGGATGGGATACGGAAATAAATGGTTTTGCTCGAGCCAGCCCGCCAGATTTGGTTTCTTTTATGGGGCGCGGCTGTGCGCGCTAGAAGTGCGCCCGTTTCCGTCGGAGGATGAGGGAGATGAGCGGGGCTGCGAAGAGGGCCACCGAGAGCCACATCAACGTCGCGGCGATGGGGTGGCCCGAGAAGTCAAAAAAAATGCCGATGCTGCCGTGGCTGATAATCATGCTCTGGCGAAAAGTACGTTCGGTGAGATTTCCCAGGACGAGAGCGAGCACCATCGGGGCGAGTGGATAATCGAGCTTGCGAAAGAAATAGCCAATTACGCCGAAGATAAACATAAGGTAGACATCGAACATGTCCTGAGTCGGGGAGAATCCCCCTACTGCGCAAACAACTAGGATGATTGGGGCCAGGATAGTCATGGGCATCCGCAGCATCCAGATAAAGATGGGGATGGCGAACAGGGCGACGAGGACGGCCATGGTGTTGGCGATGTAGAGGCTCCCCGTTAGGCCCCAAACGAATTCGGGGTTTTCGATGAACAGGCGTGGCCCGGGGATGAGCCCCCAAACGTAAAGTGCGCCAAGCATGACGGCCGTCGTTGGTGATCCGGGGATGCCCAAAGTCAGCATTGGGAGCATCGCGCCCGTGCTGGCGGCGTTGTTGGCGCACTCGGGGGCCGCCACCCCCTCGATGGTTCCTTTGCCGAATTGATTGGATTCCTTCGAGAAACGCTTAGCGATGCTGTAACTCATGAAACTCGCCGGGGTGGCACCCGCCGCTGGGAGCATCCCGACGAAAAAACCGAGAAAGGAGCCCCGGAGCAGGGTGACTTTGTATTTCCACAAATCGATCACGGTCGAGACGATTTCCCGGATGCCCACCTTTGTCTGGTAGCGTTCTCGGGCCTGTAAGCCGCCCTCAAGGATGTAGAAAATCTCTCCCACCCCATAGAGGCCGATGGCGAGGACAAGAAAATTGATGCCGTGGTAGAAGCCGGGAATATTGAAAAAGATGAGGCGCGGCGACCCGCTCACGATGTCGGTACCCACCGTGGACATGAGCAGGCCCATCATGGTGGCGATGAGTGTCTTGAGGGGGTTTTCTCCGCCCAGGCCCGCGAAGGTGCCGTAGGCGAGGAAGACGACCGCAAACTCCTCGGGGGGGCCGAACCGCAGGGCGAACTCGGCTAGGGGCGGGGCGAAGAACGTGAAGAGTACAATCGATATTGTGCCTCCAATGAAGCTAGCAACCCCGGCGGTGACTAGTGCGTCCGCTGCCCGTCCTTTTTGGGCAAGGGGATAGCCGTCGAAGGTGGTGGCGACGGCGGTCGAGGCACCAGGGATATTTAGTGTTATGGAGCTAATAGCTCCGCCGTACATGGCGCCGTAATAGATGGCCGCCAAGAAAATGATGGCGCTCGTGGGCGGGACCGCGTAGGTGATGGGCAGGAGGATGGCCACCCCGTTCACCGAGCCGAGCCCTGGCATAGCCCCGATGGCAACGCCGAGGACAACTCCGATCAGCGCCATGAGCAGGTTCTCGGGTGAGAGCGCAATGCTCAAGCCATAGAACAAATTTCCAAGAATTTCCAAAAGTCAGATTCCCTTGCTAAAATTCCGAACGCCTTGCCGAAAGGCGCGGCTTTGGCCTCTCTATTCACCCGGGGCGAAGGGATCGGTCAGGTCAAGATCAAAATAAGGCGCTCCATTCCAGATAAAATACGGGGTCTGCGATGCCCTTGGGCAGTGGGATGATTAGAAATTTTTCGAATATAAAAAAAATGCCGACAGGAACACCGGCGGCTACCGAGAGGGACATGGAAAGGCCATGTCGTCCCACAAAGTAGAGACAATAAAAGACGAACACGGCCGATGCAAAGTAGATGGAGATGGTGCTGGTGAGGAGGATCATGACCAGGGCGGGAATGCCGACACGGAGGATATCGACAAATCCCTCCCAGGAGATAAATCGGTTTCCCGCAGCCGCGCCCTCCGCGTCTTCCCCGGAGGAGCCGCCGATATAACTCTGAATGAGCACTCCGGCCGAGACGACAGAAATTCCCACAGAGAGCCAGAAGGGGAGAAACCCCCCTCCTGGCCCTTCCTTGGGAAGGATGCCAATTGGCAGTTCTGTTGACTTCCATGCGACGCCGATGCCCAAGAAAAACAAGAGGCCAGCGACGAGTCTATCCATCAATTTCATCGACTATTCACGTTACTTTTATCAATCACACTACTTAATAAGGCCCATTCCCTTAAGAAGCTTTTTGTGCTTCACATCTTCTTCGGCAAAAAAAGCTCCGAGTGGCGCGCCGGTCAGGCAGGCGCGGTTGAGGGCTTTTTTCTTGGTGTAGGTCTTCCAGGTGGATGAGTTGCAAAGCTTGGTGAAAAGACTGCTGTACCACGCGGTCGCTTCGGTGGGAATTCCGCCGGGAGCGTTGATGCTGCGCATCATGTAGTAGACGAGCTGGGGCTTTCCGAGTTCCGCGAAAGTGGGAACGTTCGGGAAGGCCGGGATGCGCTTTGGGGTCAGGGCCGCGATGGGTACCATCTTGTTCGGTGTGTGTGGGAGGCCCTCGGCGGGGTTGTTGACTGTTGAGTCAAGATGACCGCCCGCGAGGTTCTTGGCCACCGTGCCGCCTCCCCGGAAGGGGACGTAGGTGATGAGGCCTTTCAGCCCGTAGGCCTGGCTCAGCATGTTGGTGACGAGCTGATCTTCCTGCATTTTCCCGGTGCCGCCCATCGTCCATTTGCCCTTTTTGGCCCTTACAGCTTGAGCCCATTGATCTACTGTGGTAATGCCGGATTTTTTATTCACCCACAAAAGAAATGTGTCCATTGCGAGGCGATAGATGGGGGTGAAATTTTTATAGCTAACCGGAAGGTTTCTGAGAGCTGGGGTAGTAAAGAAACTATTTAGGGTTACTAGAATGACGTGCGGATTGCCCTTTTTCGAGTTCAGATAAAGCATCGCCTCGGCCCCGGAGCCACCCTTTTTATTGATCGGTACAAGCGGCTGGGGAGACCAATTATTTTCCGTCACGATTTTTTGCATCAGGCGGGCAATACGATCGGCGCCCCCGCCTTTTCCTGCCATGATGATGAACTGGATCGGACGGCTGGGCTTCCAAGCAGCATCCGCTTTCGGAACGCTCCAAGCGGCAGCCACAAGAAGAGTCAATGCCATAACCCAAAGATTTGTATAGCGAGATTTCGCTTTCCGGGATTTCATTTCCTGCCCTCCTTTTGTGAGCGAAGGTTACCTGACCCTCCACTCAAAGGTAAGAATGAAAAAAAAACTCATGCGATTCCTGGAATTTCGCGAGCCGCAACAACCCGTCTCAAGTCAATGAAAGGGGGAAACTTTCGTCCAAAAACCCCCATAGCAGTATGGAACTACTGCAACATACCATATTTCCAAAAATAGATATCAATAATTTAAAATGGTTTCTCCATTAAGATCAATTCACTTGTGTTGCGTCGATTAAACAGGAATTGGGGGAGGGGGATTTCCATGGAGCCCCCCATTTTTTTCCTTCACCGGCTGGGTAAAAGGGTAGGGAATGTTTTGAATTTGATTGGAGGCCTGTGTGCAGGGCCCGTACTCACTGCGGCATTTTTGGGAAGGCGGAGGGCGATGCAGAATTCATCTATTTCCGGAACGGGAACGGAGCTTGGGGTCGTTATATTTCGTTGGGGTTAAAACTAGTTTTCACAGTCGTTGGTCTAAATTTAGCCCAGGCTAGGCAAGTGGCAAGGGCCTGGAAGTTAGATGTTATTTCGCCTGGCGGCATTTCGGCTTGACTGGGGCGTTTGGCGGTTCCCTTGGAAACATGAATTTACCCACTTTGGGCTTCGGGGCTGTTTGACTGCTGGACTCGGAGGAAAAAAGGATGTGCTCGATAGGCGGTGCTTATTGTGCAGCCCAGGTGACGATTGGGGATTTATAAATATTTTCTATTCCCTATCGAAGAGGTTCCTTCGGCAGCTCTGGAGTTATTCTACCTCGATGCTGTCGTCCGCTTCGAAAGAGCGAACAGCCGATCGTATATAGGCAGGTGCGCGGACAGGAGCGTTCGATTCAGTGTCCACGATGACGTAAGTAGTCTGGGCTGTGGCGAGGAGTTTCTCTCGCTCTTTTTCATATAATTCAAAATCCATATGCACGCTGGAGTTTCCAAAACCTGATATTCGCGCGAATGCAATTATGACATCGTCGTAGCGAGCGGGAGCATGGAATTGAAGATGCAAATCTACGATATAAATGTCGTGTCCCCGCTCTCGCATCTCTGCGTAGGTGATTCCAATATGGCGGAGGTAGTCCATCTGGGCGGTGTCAACGTAGAGAAGGTAATTGGCGTTGAATACCACGCCCTGAAGGTCAGTTTCCCCAAACCGTACACGGAACTCACTTTTGTACCGAAAGTCTAATTGTCCCACGTATACCCCCTGTTCTGCTCCGGTGAAGATAAGGGTTGCAGGTAAATTTGAATATACAGGATGGAATGCTTTCCGGCTTGTTCCTTTTATTTCCTGAGCTATAATCGCCTATTCCGCCTGGGAAAATATGGATTCCGGGCATGATATGTTCGTCTCGGCCTGAAGTCCGAAGATCCCTACTGGAGAGGCCCTATGATCAGTGTTGAAGAGGCACAAGAAGCCATTCTTTCGCGTATTCCGACTATGGGTCGGGAGCGCCTTCATATTGGTGATGCACTAGGCCGGGTTTTGGCTGAAGATGTCATTTCGTTAAGGCCGATCCCGCCTTGGGCCAATTCGGCGATGGATGGATATGCTATTCGATCCCGGGATATCGCCCATTCCAGCGAAGAAAGTCCGTGCACCCTCCGCATTATTGACGAAGCTCCGGCGGGGTTCGAATCTGCTAAGACTATCGGGCCGGGCGAAGCTATCCGCATCATGACGGGCGCACCCATCCCCAAGGGGGCCGACGCGGTGGTCATGGTTGAGCTGACAGTGCGAGACAATGATGACGAGGTGCGGGTTCTAAAACCCGTACCGGAAGGTGAGGCTGTCCGCCGGTCGGGGGAGGATGTAGGTGTGGGGGAGAAGGTTTTCTCTCTAGGAAATAGGCTGGGTTCAGCATCAATTGCTATGCTGGCGGGAGTTGGGAGACCATATGTTTATGTGGTTCAAGGTCCCCGGGTCGCTATTCTTTCCACCGGCGATGAGCTAGTTGAACTTGGCGAGGAGCCGGGAGTGGGGCAGATATTTAATTCGAATTCTTACGCCTTGGCTGCCCAGGTCCGCGAAGCGGGAGGAGATCCCCTTTTGCTCGGAATCGCGCGCGATAACACGGAGGATCTCGAGAGTTTATTGAAAGACGGACTCGTCGCCGACATGGTACTGACCAGCGGCGGGGTCTCGGTAGGAGATTTTGATTTGCTCAAGAGTACGCTCGGTGACCTCGGGAACGAGATGCATTTTTGGAAAGTTCGAATGAAGCCGGGCAAGCCGATGGCGTTCGGAACCCTGCAAGGATGTCCGGTGTTCGGCCTTCCGGGAAATCCTGTGTCCACTATGGTGAGCTTCGAGCTTTTCGTCCGTCCTGCGCTAATGAAGATGCAGGGCGTAGCTGGTCTTTACCGTCCCCAGATCGCAGCCAGATTACTCCACCCACTCCACAAATCCCCCGAGCGCCGGCATTACGTCCGGGCGGTGGCCTCATTTAAGGATGGCGAGTGGACCGTTAATGCGGTCGAGTCCCAAGGCTCCAACATAATCCATTCGATGGTCCGAGCAAATTCCTTAATTGTTTTTCCGGAGTTCAAGACAGATTTGGAGGCAGAGAGTCAGGTTCAGGTTTTAATCTTGGAAGGCGAATCCGCACTTGGGGCGCAGCCACTTCCTGGTGAGGGACCGGGCTCTTTAGTTGCATAAGAGGTCAAATAATGGACTGAAATTTCGAGAAAAACCTATATCATCGTGAGGGGGATGTTTTGAGCAATAATGTGGCGAAATTTGATTTTCCCGCGGCCATCCTTGCTGGCGGAAGAAGCCGGCGCATGGGCCAGAACAAATCTTTCCTTTCCATCGACGGTTCTCCGGCCATTTTACGTGTTGCGAATACTTTGCGGGAAGTATTTTCAGAAGCTTTCGTGGTAGCCAACGATGTAGAGGTCTATGAAAAAGTCGGGTTTCGTGTCACGACGGATATTCTTAAGGATAACGATTCGCTAGGAGGGCTGCATGCGGCGGTCTCGGATACCGGGAATTCACGAGTATTTGTTACCGGGTGTGATATGCCCTTTCTGCAGCCTGCATTGCTGATCGGTCTGGCCTCATTAGCAGTGGACTGGGACGTCGTGATTCCGATCTATCGGGAGTTTCCAGAGCCTTTGTGTGCCATTTATAGCCCTGTTTGTGAAGGACCTATACGCCGGCGGATTGAAAGTGGAAGGCTAAAAATGATTGGATTCCACGATGAGGTTCGTGTGCGGAAGGTTGAGGAGGCAGAATGGCGAGTCTGGGATTCTTTAGGCCTCTCGTTTCGAAACATCAATACGCCGAATGAATTCGCAGAGATATCTGAGAGTTTATAATTAAAAGGAGACCGGAGATGGGAGCTGAAGAAACAATTCAATCGCTGGGTATTTCGCTTCCTGTTGCTCCGGCGCCGGTAGGGGCTTATGTCCCCTATGTATTGTCCAGGGGATTTTTGTTCATATCCGGACAAGTGCCATTCAGGGATGGAATTTTGCTGCAACAGGGAAAAGTCAGTGAAGAGGTAGGGATCGATTCAGCACAAGAATGTGCTCGAGTGTGCCTGCTGAATGCACTTTCCCAAGCTAAAGTGGCGCTAGGGAGTCTGGACAGAGTGGCCCGAATCGTCCGGATGACAGGATACGTCTCTTCGTCGGCTGGATTTACGGACCAGGCCCTTGTTCTTAACGGGGCTTCGGAATTGGCAAACAAAATTTTTGGCGACGCCGGGAAGCATGCCCGATTGGCGATTGGTGCATTTGAGTTGCCGCTTGGGTCCCCAGTTGAGCTTGAAGTAATAATTGAGGTTATGGATTGAATACATTGATATTAAATTGAATAAATGTTGATAGAACTTAAAATCTGGAGCAATCAGCACTCTGATTCAATGGCAGGTACAAATTTCAGATAATCAAGAATATCCCGCGAATTTAATTTAGGATGATCCCATGCGGGCGATTCGATCCATTGATTACTTGTCCCGGGACGAATATCCAGTCCGATCTTTGAATATTAAATATACAAAGGCAACCGCATCAGATAAATTTCTGAACTCCTGTCGAGAAGGACCTCGATAAATTGCATTATTGGCGCCGGATGGAGGTTTTTCCTCCGGCGGATAAATTTAATTATTGAATCCACTGGGAGCGTTCAATCTACTGCCACCCGATAAGATGAATCGGGCGCTTTTTGAATTCTGAAAAATTTGGTCTATTTTTCATGATTTCTGGTATATCGATCTAACTTAAAAATTATCCCCAAGGATAAAAATTTTGCAAAGTTTGCCGTGTACGGCTTTTGCAGGGAAGGCGAATTCCAGGAAATATTCTGAACGAATGATTTTTGAACGGTATTTTGAGGTCCAATGCACGGAAACAGGAGAAAAAAACTGTACAAATAAGATCTCCACTCAAATTTTTAATTTATAAAAAGGCGCTGAAATTTTTTGATAACAAAAATGCGCTGCGAATCCGGCATTTTTTGTGCCACAATGCCTTGCCATTCTTTTGTTGGGTGGAAGATGGCGTATAATTAGGATGGGAGTCTTTTCTGTTTTAACTTTTCTAGTAGAATAGATGAATAAAGAGAGGGTTACATGATTCGTCGCGTATTTCCGGCTGTGTTCTTTTTGGTGGGATTTCTCACGGGAGGTTCCTATGCCGCAGGTGAAGGGAAATCTGTTCTTCGCGAAATTGAGAGAGGATTTATCTGGGTTGCCGAGAACGTAAAGCCCACCGTGGTTAGTATTCAGGCTGAGTCCCCTCCGAGATCACGCAGGAAGAGATCGGGAAATAAAAAAAATAAGCGACAACCTTCTCCCCATCCCAACATCCCGGGGTTATCTTCGGGCTCAGGTTTTATAATTGATGCTGGAGGATACATTCTTACAAACAACCATGTCGTGGCGGGTGCGCGCCGT